>Ga0129324_10002875_pt1 | contig 10372 bp, 7 predicted proteins | sample CPBDNA_7_FD_96879 | JGI IMG/M metagenome (GOLD analysis project Ga0129324, IMG submission 96879) | Freshwater to marine salinity gradient microbial communities from Chesapeake Bay, USA - CPBay_Spr_15_0.2_DNA | ecosystem: Environmental > Aquatic > Marine > Coastal | place: USA: Chesapeake Bay... | reverse complement strand
TCTAAACCTCTGACATGATCTGACAGGGTAGGTTGGGTGAGATTCAGGCTGGACGCTGCTTTAGTAAAGCTACCTTGGGTAGCGACAGCATGGAAGGCCTTTAAATGTGAATGATTAATAGATAATTCCTATATCTAGTATACAAAATATCGACTTGATCTTTATATTGCCTATGTTTTACACTTTTGTGAATACTTATTAAAGCGTTTTATTAAATTCTTGATAAAAAGCTTATATTGCTAATATTTCAATACTAAAAGAAGGACTTATGACCGGGAAACAAGATATTAAAGTCAATGGGCGCTCCTATAAATGGCCAGATAGACCCGTAGTCGCGGTTTGTATTGATGGTTCCGAGCCCGCTTATATTGAGGAAGCAGTGAAGGCGGGAATGATGCCTTGGACTGAAAAAATTATTAATGGGCAAGGGTCTGATCTACGTTGTGATTGTGTGGTGCCAAGCTTTACCAACCCCAACAACATGTCAATTGCAACGGGTGTGGAGCCTTCGATACACGGCATTTGTGGCAACTTTTATTACGATGCAGAAAATGATCGCGAAGTGATGATGAACGAACCACACTTGCTGCGTGTAGGGACGTTGTTTAGTGCCTTTCAGGAGGCAGGAGCCAAAGTTGCTATTGTGACGGCTAAAGATAAACTGCGTAAAATGCTGGGCCATGGTCTCACCTTTGGTGATGGCTCTGGCGTTTGTTTTTCTTCAGAAAAAGCGGATGTGGCTAATCTTTCTGAGCACGGTATTGAGGGTGTCGTCGACCTTGTTGGTAAAGAAGTGCCCTCAGTTTACAGTGCTGAACTTTCTGAGTTTATTTTTGCGGCGGGTGTGAAATTGATGGACACCATGCGTCCAGACATCATGTACTTGTCAACCACGGACTATATTCAGCACAAATTTGCGCCAGGTAGCGATGGTGCTAATGCGTTCTATGCCATGATGGATGGTTATTTTGCTCAATTAGAAGGTTTAGGTGCGCGTATTGCCCTCACAGCTGACCACGGCATGAATCTGAAACATGACGTCGATGGTGATCCTGATGTGATCTATTTGCAAACTGAGTTAGATGCGATGTTAGGCGTTAATGAAGCCCGGGTAATATTGCCAATTACTGATCCTTATGTAGTGCATCATGGCGCTTTAGGATCCTTTGCTACGGTTTACATCAAGCCAGAGCATAGGGCCAAGGTGTCGGCCTACCTGCAGGCGATGGAAGGTATTGAAAGTGCCCTTGATAATGCAGCAGGGTGTGAGAAGTTTGGTTTACCCTCAGACCGCATGGGAGACTTAATTGTTGTCAGTAGCAAAAACAAGGTATTGGGCACAACCTCTGAGCGTCATGATTTATCAGGTTTAGATGTTCCTTTGCGATCCCATGGCGGTATTTCAGAACAATGCGTGCCTCTCATTGTGAGTCAGACTGTGAGTGGCTTAGATGCTAACAAACGCTTGCGTAATTTTGATATATATAATGTTGTGCTTAATCATGCGCAGGGCTAGGAGCCAAAGAAAATGAATACAATTAATCGAGCTTTACCAGAAGTACGCCATGAACTCATGCGCATTGCGGGACATAAAGTGGCTGGTGATACGGGTAAAACCCTCAATGTGCACTATCCCTACACCAACCAAGTAATTGGGACAGTGCCTAGGGCGAGCCGTGCTCAGGTTGCGGAAGCTTTTGCTATCGGAGCCGCTTATAAATCTAAACTGACACGTTATGAACGGCAACAAATATTATTCCGCACCGCAATAGCCCTTGATAGCAGAAAAGATGAAATTTCTGATTTAATTACGTTGGAAACTGGGTTGTGTAAAAAGGACTCTTTATATGAAGTAGGACGGGCTTATGATGTGTTTATGCTTGCTGGACAAATGTGTATTCAGGATGATAGCCAAGTCTATTCATGCGATCTGACCCCACACGGGAAACAACGGAAGATTTTCACTCTACGTCAACCATTAAGGGTCATTTCTGCCATAACACCCTTTAACCACCCACTTAATATGGTGGCGCACAAAATAGCTCCCGCTATTGCAACTAATAATTGTGTAGTTTGCAAGCCCACAGAATTAACCCCGATGACGCCGCTGCTGTTGGCTGATATTTTGTATGAGGCTGGTTTGCCAGTGGAAATGTTATCGATGGTGACTGGTTTACCTGAGGACATCGGTGACGAGATGATCACTAATGAACACATAGAACTGATTACCTTTACAGGAGGCGTTCCTGTTGGTAAACACATTGCGAAAAACGCTGGGTATAAGCGCCATGTGCTCGAATTAGGTGGTAATTCGCCCTTGATTGTCATGGAAGACGCCGACTTAGATAAAGCGGCTGAGTTAGCTGTGGCAGGGGCAACTAAAAACTCTGGCCAACGCTGCACAGCGGTCAAACGTATTATTTGTATTGACTCAGTAGCGGATGATTTTGTTGCATTATTAGTGCAAAAAGCCCGCAAGATAAAATATGGCGACCCCATGGACCCAGCAACGGACTTGGGTACAGTGATCAATGAAGCTTCAGCTCAGTTGTTCCAGCAACGGGTACACGATGCCATTGGGCAAGGCGCTCAACTGCTCTATGGCGATGACCGACAAGGTGCTTTGTATTCACCTACAGTCTTGGATAATGTGCCTTACACCTGTGAACTAGTGCAAGAAGAAACCTTTGGTCCGCCTATTCCAGTGATTCGAGTTAAAGATATCGATGAGGCCATTGCCGTAGCTAATTCCACAGCCTTTGGTCTGTCAGACGGGGTTTGTACCAATCGTTGGGACTACATTCAAAGGTTCATTGAGGAGCTTGACACAGGCACCGTGAATATTTGGGAAGTGCCAGGCTATCGCATAGAAATGTCCCCTTTTGGTGGTATCAAAGATTCAGGCATGGGTTATAAAGAGGGTGTTATTGAAGCGATGAAGAGCTACACCAACTTAAAAACCTATTCACTCCCTTGGTGATTCAAGCCTGTACCTTTGCAAGACTTAGTCGGGAGGCTATTGATGCAAGTTAAAGATATTAACAAGATCGAAAATCCGTACTTGTTGTTAACCCCAGGGCCGCTCTCTACGACCCAGTCGGTGAAGCAAAAAATGTTGCGAGATTGGTGCACTTGGGACAACGATTACAACCAAATTGTCCAGCAAATACGCAGTCAATTAGTAAAGCTAGCCACCTCTCAGTCAGGCTATACAGCTACTTTAATGCAGGGTAGCGGCACCTTCAGTGTGGAGTCAACGATTGGCTCAGTCATACCCAAAAATGGAAAATTGGTGGTGTTAGTCAATGGTGAGTATGGCCGGAGAATTGTTCAAATAGCTAATAAATTGGGTATCAATACTATCGATATCGATAGTGGGGAACTAGCTCCCGCTGATCCCCAGGCGCTTTCGAAGTTGCTGCTAGAAGATGAGCAGATCACCCACATAGCAATGGTTCACTGTGAAACGACAACAGGCATGCTTAATCCACTGACAGAGATTGGCGAAATTGCCCATAAACACAACAAGGTTTTCATTGTTGATGCCATGAGTAGTTTTGGTGGAACAGCCATTGACATGGCAGAGCTGCACATTGATTTTTTGATCAGCAGCGCTAACAAATGTATCCAAGGCGTGCCCGGGTTTGGTTTTGTATTGGCCAAACATTCAAGTATGAATGCGATAGCCAATTGCTCTCGTTCTGTGAGTCTTGATTTGTATGATCAATGGCGGTGCATGGAGGATAATCAAGGTAAGTGGCGTTTCACATCGCCTACCCATGTGGTGCGAGCCTTTGCTGAGGCTTTGAAAGAACTTGAAGTAGAGGGGGGAGTGAGCGCTAGGCAGCAGCGATATTATGAAAATCAGCGTACTCTAGTTAGCGGTATGCAGCGTTTGGGTTTTAAGTGTTTACTGGATGCTGATTTACAGTCATCTATCATAACCTCCTTTTATAGCCCTTCGCATGAGGATTATAATTTTAAGAGACTGTATGACCTACTCAAGCACAAGGGATTTGTGATATATCCTGGAAAGGTCTCAAAAGCGGATTGTTTTCGCATAGGGACCATAGGGGACGTCTGGCCAAGTGATTTAGATAAATTTATTGAGGCGATTGAAACTTCTATGTATTGGAAAGATGATTAGTTTAAATCACCAGTGTTATTGTTAATTTCCAATTGCAGTTTTGTATTGGTTCAATTAAGGTAAGGGAGCGATATACGAAGGTCATTGATAACTTTAACACTTACGTTCAATACGCGCCAAAAAGTGGTTCAATGGGTGAGTCGCTGCAGCGGACGTTAAAAGAAGCGAATGTTTTGGCCGATTATTAACAATCTTCCATTGCAATCTCATCTCACTGGAACATTAATCTGGTGCATTGATGTTGGTATAATAGGATCTATTAATACCAAGGTTAACCGTAAGATAGTACGTTTTATAAAAAAAAATAAGTAGAGGAATAATTATGAAGAATTTTATTTACCCTGCAGCTAGCATACTCGCCTTGGTGGTGAGTGGAGCCGCAACTGCGGCGAGTTGCCCGCCCGCCACAGTAGCTGATCCAATGGGTGTTGGCCAAGGTGCCTTTCCACAGCAATATGAATTAGCTGAATTCGAGTCTATCGGCAACTGTACCGTGACCCTCAATGGTAATCCACAAGCTGCTGCACTCAACGCTGCTATTAGAGGTAATAAAGCGTTGCCTTCACTATCTGAACGCATTCCTTCAGAACCATTGGTAGTCGCTCCTTACGATTCTGTTGGTTCCTACGGTGGAACGCTAGATGCACTATCTAACGCAACTGAGTCAGGTACCTCTGATTTTATGTCAACCCGCCATGTCAACTTACTGCGGTATTCTGATGATTTGACAACCATCGTACCGATGATTGCCAAAGGTTGGGAATGGAACGACGATTTTACTCAGTTGACATTCTTTTTGCGCAAAGGCCATAAGTGGTCAGATGGAGCACCGTTCACGGCTCATGACGTGAAGTTCTGGTATGACAACCTAGCCACGGACAGTAATGTTCGTGAAAAGCCAAAGGATTACGTTCTTGTTGGTGGCGAGGTAATGGACCTTGTTGTGCTTAACCCCACAACAATTCAGTTCAATCTGCCAAGTCCAAAACCAGGATTACTATCGCACTTTGCCAACCATTATGCGCAGGGCTTCCAGCCCAAGCACTTTCTTGGTCAGTTCCATCCAGACGTAAACCCTGATGCGGATGCACTCGCGAAGTCTCTAGGTTTTGAAAATGGTTATGCTGTGATCAAAAGTTACTATGGTAACTCTGATTGGATGGATACCCCATCTCCATTGCTGTCTGCTCCTGAACAAGTGGCAGGAATGCCGGCAGATACAATGCCAACTTTAGAGAGCCATATTATCACTCGAGAAAATACGGAAGGGCGCCATTTAGTTGCTAATCCTTATTACTTCCAGATTGATACTGCGGGTAATCAGCTGCCATATATCAATGAACAGGATGAGCTGTATGTGGGTGAGCGGGAAGTTCGTCTTCTCAAGTTAGTCAACTCTGAAGTTGACTATAAGTCTCAGTCGCTGAACCTAGATTACGCGCCACTTCTGCTTGAAAATCAGGAAAAGGGTGATTTCACAGTTGAGCTAAGGCCTGAGATTGCTATGCCTACCTTCTCGTTCAACGTGACGTCGGACAATATGGAGAAGCGTAAAGTGTTTGGTGATTTGCGTTTCCGTCAAGCGATGTCGGTTGCGATGAACCGCGCGGAGATCAATGAAGTGGTTTACTTCGGTCTTGGTACGCCTCAGCAGTACACTGCATTTGCACCTTCACCTGGCTTTATTACTCAAGAAATGGAGCAATCATACGCTCAGTATGATCCAGATATGGCTAATGCTCTGCTGGATGAAATGGGGATGCTAGATGTTGATGGTGACGGAATGCGTGAACTACCAAACGGTGATCCTTTGGTATTAAACATGCAGATTGCTACGCAAGGTGGATCTCTCAAGCTCGTTGAGGTGACGGGACAAAACTGGCGTGACGTTGGCATCAACAACACGGTTAAGGAAGTGACAACGGACGAATATCGCTCCGCACAATCTTCTAACAGCCTTGATGTGACCTACTACGCGAAGGGTCAGCCTCTTGCTGTAATATTGGGCATTTCAGAACTGTTTCAACCTCCTTTTGACAACTACTTTAACCACACATCAGGCATGTTGTGGGGACAGTACGTCGATACCAATGGAGCTGAGGGTGTGAAACCTCCTCAGTGGGTCTATGAGTCTATGGATGGCATCAATGCCTTCCAGTCTGCTATTGCTGGCTCTGACGAATCTAACAAAATTGGTCAAGCTCTTGTTAAAACGGTGGTTGATAACTTGCTGTTCATTGGCACTGTGAAAGCGGTTGCGCCAATTTATCGCACCAACAAACTGCAGAACTTTGCTGACTTTAAAACTCAGTCTTATGCGTACTACCGGACCTATCCGTACCGTGCGTCACAGTGGTGGTTAGACGAGTAAACCATTTACTCTGAAACAATAAATCCGCGGACAGTATTGACTGTCTGCGGATTTTTAGTGGGCTAAAACAGCTCGAAAGAATTCTCTGTGGATATATTCCAACATGTTGCAGTTCTCCAAATTTTTTGCCGTCAGAGCTATGTTAGCGATCCTCACCTTAGTGATGGTGTCGTTTATCGTTTTTACTCTGATGGAGCTTGTCCCAGCTGATTGTGCCGAGCGTTATGTGGCATTTAAGAACTCTCAAGGATCCGTGATTACACCGGAAGACATCCAAGTAGAGCGTGTTCGCCTAGGTTTAGACCAACCCTATATTCAGCGCTGGGGTTCATGGATTTTCAACGCCTTTCAAGGCGAATTTGGCGACAGTTGCATACTTCGCGTCGATATCGCCCAACTTTTGGGGCAAAAATTTTGGCTGAGTCTTGGGCTTTGCTTATCTGCTCTTCTGCTCGCATACCTGATTGCGATTCCTGTCGGTATAATTGCTGCCACGTCTAAAAATGCAGTTTTGAATAACTCCTTACGACTCGTCAGTTATCTGGGTTTGGCATTACCTAACTTTTTGCTGGCCTTGATGATTATGTTGTTCTCTACCGTCTACTTTGGTGACAGTTTGACGGGTTTATTTTCGAAAGAATACCGTGATGCTGCTTGGTCTACGGATCGTGTGATGGACTTTTTAGGCCATGCTTGGCTGCCCATCTTTATCCTTGGCTGGTCGGCAACAGCATTTGCAATCCAAACGGTGCGGGCCCTAATGTCAGATGAAATAGGCAAGCTTTATGTGACGGCAGCATCAGCGCGAGGCGTCTCTGGTAGCCGTTTATTAATGCGTTATCCAGCCCGACATGCGCTTAGCCCTATCATCAATTCAGTAGGCTTTGACCTTAATCGTATCTTTAACGAGCTGCCCATTGTTGCACTCATACTAACTCTAACGGAGGCTGGCTCTTTGCTAATCGAGGCACTGGCTCGCTCAAACGACCAACAACTTGCTGGGGCTATCATTTTTATGCTTACTGCCAGTATTGTGGCGCTCAACTTTGTGACCGATATCATTCTTGCGCTGACTGATCCACGTATTCGTAAAAGTATTGTAGGGTAATGGACATGACCAATATTACAAATACAGTCCCAGCCACAAATCAAAAGCTCAAAGAAGCGTACTTTACTGCGTCTCAAGGGCAGCTGATATGGCAGAGGTTTAAACAAAATAAATCAGCGTTGGCAGGTGCCTGGGTTCTAATCATACTCATACTTTCTGGTATATTTTCTCCTTTTTTGACGCCTTATGATGCGTCGATCGCAGGGCGTGATAAGGATTATTTGAACGGCGCACCTCAGGTGCCTTCTTTTTGTGATGATAATGGTTGTTCTTTGCGGCCCTTTATTTATAGCTATGAGCGGACTCGCTCATTCAAAACTAACTTTCGCTGGGTGACTGAGGAAAAAACAGACCTAGAGGATCGTCGTTATCTAACCTTCTTCAGTAAAGGTATGGAATACACCTTCCTTGGGATCAAATTTGACCGTCACCTGTATGGCGTTGATGAGGGGCAGATCCATATTTTTGGCACTGACTCGACCGGTAAAGATATCTTCTCTCGGACTCTTACAGCCGTTAACACTTCTATGGCGGTGGGCACCATAGGCGTTTTGATTGCATTTTTCTTGGCTTTAGTGATTGGTGGAATTTCAGGATATTATGGTGGGAAAATAGATTCTGTTCTGCAAATGGTAACAGATACCGTAAGGACTATTCCCAACATTCCCTTGTTCATGGCATTGGCTGCATTTGTCCCTGACACGTGGAGTTCAGAGGAAAGGTTTTTCTTTATCTCGCTCGTGCTTGGATTGATTGGTTGGACGACATTGGCACGACGCATTCGCACACACTTGCTGAGTGAGCGAAATCAGGAATATGTCCTGGCAGCGCAGCTGTGTGGAGCCTCCCCACATCATGTGATTCGGCGCCATCTGCTGCCCAGCTTTACTAGTTACATTATTGTTGATTTAGTGATTTCTTTCCCCTATATGATTTTGTCTGAAACCGCGCTTAGTTTTATTGGGCTAGGCCTTAAAGACCCTGTTAATTCGTTGGGTGTCATGCTTCAAAACGTTACCAGCGCTGATGTTCTATTAAACTATCAGTGGTATTTTATCCCAGTCATATTTTTCATTGTTTTGGTACTCGCGTTTGTTTTTGTAGGTGATGGTTTACGCGATGCTGCTGACCCTTATGCGGACACTAACAAATGACCCGTTTACTTGATGTAGAAAACTTAACTCTTGATTTTGATACGGATGAAGGTCGTATCACGGCTGTTGATGATGTGTCTTTTAGCCTAGAGGCTGGCGAAATCATGGGTTTGGTTGGCGAAAGTGGTTCTGGAAAATCCGTCACAGCTAAGGCCTTGATGAAGCTCAATGCGAGTAACGCAATTTATGGCCAAAACACTAAAATAAGCCTAAATTTGGCTGATGGACCAGTGGATATCATGTCCTTGCGTACAGCTCAAGAGTTGCAAATTGTCCGTGGTGGCGCGATCTCTATGATCTTTCAAGAGCCTATGGCCAGCTTTGCCCCAGCCATTACTATTGGTGCTCAAATGGTGGAGCAGTTATTGATACACACCAGTATGAGTGCCCTCAAGGCTCAAGAAGTCTCTATAGAAATGCTGAACAGAGTTGGCATTTCCGATGCAAGCACCCGATTCAAGCAATATGCGTTCGAGTTGTCTGGCGGTATGCGTCAAAGGGCAATGATAGCGATGGCGTTATCCACTAATCCTAAGTTACTTATTGCGGATGAACCGACAACGGCCCTGGACGTGACCATTCAAGCGCAAGTGATAGATCTGATGAAGGATCTAGTGAAAGATTTTGGTATGGGTATTGTGTTTATTACCCACGATCTGGGTGTTATTGCCCAAACTGCGGATACGGTGGCGGTCATGTACCTTGGACGAGTAGTCGAAAAAGGCCCCGTTCGTCAGGTTATTGGTAATCCGTCCCACCCATATACACAGGGATTAATAAAGGCCTTGCCTAGACTAGATGATTTAGACTCTCCATTAACACCCATTCCAGGCGATATCCCTTCACCTTTAGAACGTCCTAATGGCTGTGTTTTTAATACTCGCTGTAGCCAGTTTTTGGGTTCCCAATGCAGTGGTGAAATACCTAAGTTCACCCCCATCTCCCATGACCATATGGTGGCATGTCACATCTACCAGCAAGACCAGAAAGGAACTTGAAAATGAAGCGAGATACGTTAATTTCTGCTAACAATGTGTCTGTTCACTATCCGATTAACGGCGGTAAACTATTGGGTCCTAAACCTGTTGTGCGGGCCGTTGAAAATGTCACTTTAAATATCACGAAGGGAAGTTTTTTTGGTTTGGTTGGCGAGTCTGGTTCAGGCAAAACAACCTTAGGTAGAGCCATGTTGAAGGCCGCACCCATCACCAACGGCATTGTTAATTTTAATGATGGTGAGGTTAACTATAGTCTGTCCAATATGAGTTCGAAAGAGCTGAAGGATTACCGGACTAGGTCACAATTAATTTTTCAAGATCCTTATGCAGCTTTGAGTCCACGCATGACAGTCAGGGACATCATTGCCGAGCCCCTTGAAATTATGAAGCTGACTTCATCAAGAGAAGAAACAGACAGAAGAGTGCGCGAAATTGCTGCTAAATGTCGCTTAAATCTTGAACATTTGCGCCGTTTCCCCCATGCCTTTTCGGGTGGTCAACGACAACGCATTTCCATTGCACGCGCGCTGGTATCTGAGCCTAAATTTGTGGTCGCTGATGAGAGTGTTGCAGCACTTGATGTCTCCATTCAAG
>Ga0129324_10002874_pt1 | contig 10372 bp, 12 predicted proteins | sample CPBDNA_7_FD_96879 | JGI IMG/M metagenome (GOLD analysis project Ga0129324, IMG submission 96879) | Freshwater to marine salinity gradient microbial communities from Chesapeake Bay, USA - CPBay_Spr_15_0.2_DNA | ecosystem: Environmental > Aquatic > Marine > Coastal | place: USA: Chesapeake Bay... | reverse complement strand
ATGAGTAAGTCCTAAAGTAAATTCTGTTTTACCATTACCCTTAGGCCCTGAAATAAAATTTATTGAGTTTTCTTTAATTAATCTTTCAATAATAAATGATGGTTTTTGAATATCTAAATTAAAGTATTCCTGAAGGTCATACATCTTAAGATCTTGAACTTGGTTGTCTTCATCTTTGCCATAGATATCAATTATTTTAAAAACGTCCTTAATTGCAGCAACTGAGACATTTGTAATTTCAGAAAGCGTTTTTAGCCCCATTATCTTTTGATTTTTAGCTATTTGATCATGAGCATGAGAGCCTTTATTGCTTCTCTCAAAAGTGTCATCATTGTTAACTTCTGAAAGCCTCTCAATAAATTGATTTATCTTGTCAGCACTCCATCCACCCCATTTAGCTAATACACAAGCAACAGCGTAACAAAATTGATCTCTATTTCCCTCAGCTGGATAGATAACTGACAATATAGTTGCAAAAACAACTAAATTTAAATCTTGCTCTAAATTACCATTGTACTCTGTTGCAGTATCAAACTTGCTCCATTCTACTGGTTCACCATTAATAATTGATCCTGGAACAATTGACTGTTTTCCTTTCCCAGATCTAAGTTCAAGAATAGTTCCCTTTTTATCAAATTTAGAAAAATAATTCTCAAACTCTTTAGGGAATGACCATTTTTTAAATTTTGATTTACCTTTAAAAAGAATATGTGAGTTAGGATTGGATTTTCTTCCATAGATTAAATTACTTTTAGATTTAATTTGATCTAAAAACTTGTGACAAAACGGATTGTCAATATCAATATCTATAAAATTTAAAAGATGTAGTCCAATATTGTCATTCTCTGAAAAGTTATTTTTATCAGTGATTTGATCTTGCCAATTTAAGCCCTTTGGTTGTTTTGAATTTTTTTGACATGGAATAATGTCAAAACCTTTTGAAATATATTCATCAATATTCATTTGTAATTACCTCGTATTAAAATTTATGTAACTCGGTCTAATGACAGAGTGAAAAAAATGATTATTGGTTCGTGTTCCGTGATTCTTTGTTTCTTGGGCCCAAGCAATTACCTATTATGCGAACGGGCTAGTTTTGAAGCCGTACATCTAACTTAAAATACTAGCAAAAAGTTAAATATTGTTTATTAAAAATATAAACTAAATCCTGAATACATTTTTTTTTCTAAATATCAACAACTGATTTTAATAAAATTAATTTTTGTGGCTAAATTTGTAAAATATTATGGGAGATGATGAGATGAGATAGGATACCATGAGACCTCATGAGTTATGATGGGATGTTATTCATTTAATTTGAATTTTTATTAAAGATTTTCATTAAAATTATTATAAAAAAAAATATAAATAATATTCCTAGAATATCTCCAATAAAAAACTTTAAAAATTGGACGGAAAAAATATTTTCTTCACTATAAAAATTAAATACAAGTCTTGTTAATACTGAAAAAAATGAATTAAATAACGAAGTATAAATAGCTACATAAACAATCTTGTTAATCGTTATTTCATAAAAGCTCAGATTTAATTTTTTATAAACAATAAAAATTCCAATGAATGGACTAAGAGTTGAAAAAACTGACGAAAAAAAAACTAAAAGATTAAATTCATTGTAATTTAAATAACCACTAAGTAGATGTGCTATTAGCAAACCAGGAAAGGCAAGGATACCAAAAACGAAAGTAAACAAGACCCTTAAACCGTTTGGTAAATAGATATAACTTGCAAAAAGGTTCTTGGAGGAACTTACATTTAATTCACTTAGTAAAAAAATTTGCAATTTATCAATTAAATAATAGATAATAATTATTGATATAGTTACTAAAAATATTTTAGATTTTGATTTTAATAATTCCTCTTTTAACATCAATAATATTGTTTTTTTCTAACTTATTTAGATATCTATAAAATTGTGCTCTAGAAAACTTTTTGGAACTTTTTTGAAATAAGGTTTTTGTATTTATTTCTTTTAATTCAGAAATCTGTGAAATTAATAACAATTCATTTAAGTTTAGATCTAAATTATTATTTTCAATGAAAGGTGAAAGCTTATTAACTTCAATTAAAAATTTTTTAAAATTTTTTAGATGATACATAATATAAATGTATTTAATAACATAAAGGTTTCAATAAAATTATAGCAAAAACCAACTAATAAAAGCAATAATACCTAGTATAATTAAAAACCATTTTATTAAAAAGAACATTTAGTAATTTAATATATTCTCAAATATGAGATAAATAAACAAACAAATGAAAAATTTTTTAATATTTATTTATATAGTAATCTTTCTAAATTTCTCTTTAAAATCTATAGCAAATAATAATGAAATTTATGGTTTTAACATAATGCTTTGTGATAGTTTGAAAAATGCTAATTATAATTTTGGAATTGAGAAAATTAATAAATCAAAACTATTAATTTACAAATTTCAGAATAACAAATTAAAGAAATATAATTTCAAAAAAAATTCAGAAAACTTTGTACTAAATCTTAATCAAAAATTTGATTTTCAAGAACCTGTCTATTTAAATTTAACAAATAGACAATTCTATAAAATCAATAATGATGAATTCCTTGGAGGTTGTTTTAAAGTTAAAAGTAAAGCTGAGCTTAAATGCAAACTTAATAGTTATTATAATGTTTACAACAATAAACCGCCTTTAGCCTGTAATTATAATTAAAAATCGTCGCTCGGAGTTTGGTTTGTAGTTGTTGGTTGAGCTTCTTGATTTGAAGTACTAGATGACGAACCTGAGCTATTCATTTCACTTTGAGATAAATTTGCTGCTTCAACACCCTCTGCAGACCATTGAACAACAGAAACACAATCTGTTGCATTGTATAATGGATTTCTTATAGGGTATGTACCTATCACATTTTGCCCCTCAAGTTTCAAGCTACTGCTACTTTTGATAAGATTGTTGTACTCTCTTCCTTGCATACTTTCATATGCCTTAACACCCTCTTTTTCAAAAGTTTCCGCTTTATCAATGTCTTTTCTCATATTTTCATACATAACTTGTTCATTTGCGTAACTTACAATATTTTCATAAGCTCTATCAGTTGCAATATCGCATGCTGTCGATAATGCACCTGGATCATTTTCAAATGAAGGTGAAGCGTGACCATAAGAAACCAATACTAAATTACCATTTTCATTTACGTACATATTAGTTCCAAATGAAGCTAAAAGTGTATTAGCATCATCTAATTTTATTTGCTCGGTTATTGGTTTTTTTGGAGATCCTTTAGGAACATTTGTTGAACCGCCTTGTATGGCTTGTGCTAATTGATTTAATTTAGGGCTCCATAATGCAACCACAGAAATAGATCCTCTTTCACCTGTGTTTGAACTTTCAAAAATTTTATATGATTGAAAGCCACTTATCATTGATTGTGCTGATGCGGTAAAAAAGTTAGTAATTTCTCTAGATCTTAAAACTTTCTTTTTAATGGCTTCCTTTTCTGCATCAGCCATTTCTGGATTGTATCCTTCTTCTTTAAGTGCGTTGTCTAATTTAACACTTATTAATTTTTTTAATTTATCAAATGAACTTGTATCTGTGCCTACAGCTGTTTTTATTGCATCTTCAGCCATTGTATCTGGCATTAAATTTTCATAAGTTTTTGAGGAAAGTTCTCTAGTAATTTCTAAACCAAGTGATTTTACATATTCAGTTTTTGCCTCAATGAAAGCTTCGGTAAAAGCTGCATATCTTGCATCATGTATCATTTGATTATCTCTATTTGCAGAAATTTCTCCATCACCAACAAATACAAAAAATGGAGTTCCATCACTCTTGGTGTTTCTTCCTCTTTTCATATTTTTTGAATTTAAAAATTTATCAACATCTGATCTTGGAGTTTTTACAAATACTGCACCTCCTGAAGATGAAGGATTCAAATCTGGGTTTTCCTCTGATAAAGTAGAGTTAATAAAAATAAAAATACAAATAATAAGATAATTAATAAACTTCATCTATTTTCTTTTTCTTTTTCTTGATTTTTTCACTTGATTCATTTTTTTTAATTTCTGTTGCATTTTTAAAAGGTTTAACCATATATTTTCTAGGTTCAAAATTGTTATCTAAATTTTTATCTGTTTCTAAAATTTTAGCAATTGAAAATTTTGAGTTACTATCTACTATTTCAACTAAACCAATTTTCTTTTCAACATTTCCTAAAGTTTCTCCAGTGTAACTATCTTTAATTTTTTCCTCAGTTCTTTCATATAAGCTATACTGATCATTTAAACTTATTTGGTTTCCACCTTGTCCTAGATATAACAAATCACCCTCAATTTTTTCTACAAGTATAGGATATATTGCATACATTACTTCAACTCCAGCTGTTTGGGCTGTTAGATCAGAAAGATAAGATAATGGTTGATTTTGTTTTTTTAAATCAATTTCAATATTTACATCTGATGAATATTTTATTTGTTTAGTTGGGACATCAATAATTCTGTAGCTAAAATTTAATACTCCAACTTTTTTTTTAATTACTTTTTCAGATGTTAAAAATTTCTTCTCAACATCTTTAATTTCTAAATTATCAACTCTTCCGACAACTAAGTAATCCGCAAATAAAGTTTGGCCAATTTTGACCTGGTCTTCAATATTTGTAGAATTAGTTAAATTGCTTAATTCACCAGATATTTCCTCATCAAATTCACGATCTAGCACCGTAAATTTTCTAGTTTGAACTAAATAGCTTGAAAATTTCTGATTGAGCAATTCTCTAAAATCTTCTGGTGATGTATTATCTAATTTTATCCTATCTTCATTAAGTCTAAATGGAACAACAGCAATTCTTTTTCTTTTCGCAGAACTTGAGAGATTAAATTTTGCAACTGTTGCTCTCACCTCAACATTTACAATCCCGTTTGCATCTTTTGTTTCATTTAAAATTTCAAAGGACTTTATAGATCCATTAGTTTTTTCATTAATCGTTGAGTTTAAATTTCTTGTTAAAGACGCAGAATTACCTTCGTTACTACTAATAGTTTTTTCTATGGTCTCTAAAGCTGATTGAGATTGTATGGTAACTCCATTAATTTTGGATAAGGCTTGAACTAAAGCTTTTTTGAGAGCTATTTCAAAAGTTTCTCCACTCCCCTTTGCTTGGGTTTCTACATAAGTAACATTTGCATGTGCCACTGATGATATGATTAACACCAGTGGCAGAAATATTATTAGGAGAAATTTTTTCATATTGTTAAATTAGTTTTATAATTATAACAAGTCTCCCATAGCAGCTGTAGCATCATCTGCACCTTCAACTCCTCTTGATTTTGCACCAGTGACAACTAATTTGCCGACTGTAGTTGCGCTTGATACATATTGGGGAATCTTTGGCAATACTTTCATAAAATCTCCCATCTTTAAAGCAGCCATCTTATCAGCCTTTAAAGTATCTAATAATGCTTTTGCCTCTGGTGGAAGTTTTACAGTTCCAATTAAACCCTTAACTGCATGAGGTAAAGATTTTGCATATGCAACTTTTGCTTCAGCACTAGTTGCTGCTTCTTTGGTTAGTGCTCCTTCAATTGATTTAGAGTTTTCTGAAACAGAATTAAAAGCATTAGTTAATCTTTTACCTTCTTTATTTTTTTCATTTTTTACAAACTCAATTGATTTTCTTGTTTTGCTAGCTTCATCATTCATTTCTAAGGCATCAAATAGATAAGCTTGGGCTTCCATATACTCTAAAGAAGACTCAAAGAAAACTTTTGTGAACTTTAATTTAGTATCTTCTAAATTTCCTCCAGCAGAGGACTTATCTCCTCCAATTTTTGGAAGATCAATAGAATGTGCAGATACCGTTAATGTTAACGGAAATAAAATATAAATTAGTAAATTGCTTAATAATTTTTTCATATAACTCCTTATAATTATTTAATTATTTAATTGTTTTATTGTTAATTAATTATACTATTCTCATAAATGAGAAAAGCATATAGTATATTATTATTATTATTTTTCCTTTTATTAGTTAACACAATCCATGCTAGAGCTAAGATTCAGGTTTATGTTGGGGGTTTTTCATTTGGCTCTATTTTGCCAAATGAAACCATTACAAATTCACTTTTAAGAGATAATGGAGGGATTGGATATTTAGATCAATTATTTAACAATAAGTTAAAAAATTTATCTAATGAAAGTTTTCAATTAAAATATGGTTTATTGAGAGATGGTATAGGTGAAGAAGACCAAAACATAATGGTTTTAGCTCTAGATGGTGAATATATTGACAGTATATCAATTAAAAGTGATAATCTTACTAGAACAGATATTATTTTAAATTTTCAAATAATTTTTTTTAATGCAAAAACTAATTCTTTAGTTGCATCAATTCCATTGGAAATATCAAAAAACATTTCAAGTAACAATAAACTTTCAAAAGATCAGATAAAACAAGAATTAAAAACGATGTATGAAAACGAAGTAGCTAAATATTACTTCGATCTACTAAAAAACTTTAATCTTCAGAGTAAGTATAAAAATAGAATTGGGGTAACTGATGTTATTTTTGAGGATAATGCAAGAGAGTATTTTAAGAAAAATATGAACAAAGATGATATTTTTTTAAAAAATAGATTTGCAAAAAGTCTTAGCTCTTTTATTGCTTTTAATAATGATGTTGCAATAGTTCCTTATAGTCAAGATAGAACATCAAATAAGATTATGCTTCAATTTGGAGATTCTGAGAGACAAATAAACTTACCAAACCCTGACTATCATATCCATTTGACTGTTCGAGGTTTTAAAAGTGTTCTTTTTAAAGAAAGTAACATTAATGAACAATGGATATATGGGAGTTATACTAACATTAAAATACTTCAACCAGATTACCCCGATGAACAAAAACGGATTAAGATGGATGAAAAATTTAAAAGTGGTTTAAATGTCGAATTGTCAAAAAGATCCTTAGACAACAAACAGTCATTTGAATGGATTTTTTATAATGACAGTCTTAAAGTTTTGTTTGATAATTTTAGTAAACAAACAGTTGAGCTAGATAAGAAATGGCTAAAAAGTTCAAATGGCAATAAAAAGATTTCTAAAAAATTTAAAGAAATAAAGGAGATATATGATCGATGTAAATAAAATAAAAAAACTAATATCATTTTTAGGATTTAGTTTGGTTTTGAGTTGTTATGCTAATGCGGTTGAGTTCAGAGGCTCTGCGATGGAAAGGTGGGATGGAATTTATACAAAAAAGAAAGCAGCTGAAGCAATGGATACAGCAAAATCAAAAGCCTGTTTAAATGCTTTTAATAAATATATTCAAGGAATGGAAGAGTCAAAAAGAATGATCTTTGAGGGAATAAAAGACCAGATTTATGGAAATATATCTCAATACATGACTTGTGGAGCGGTAGTTGAGGAAAACATTGATAAAAAAGAAAAAAAAGCTCTTATTGTTATGAGAGCTAATATTGATGAAACAAGATTAAATATTGAAATTAATAAAAGTTCAAAAGTGTTTGATTCCTCAAGCGGAGAGAAGTCAAAATTAGCGATGATATTTTTTTCTAGAACCGTTGCGGCTCAAAGACAATTTGATGAAAGAGTATCCAATGTAGAAAAAAAGACAAAAGGTATTGATATTGATGAAGAAGAAACAGACACTGGAATATCGTCCATGACAACCGAAACGAATGTCACCGAAACTGGAGGGAGTACTCTTAAAAAAGCTGATGTAACTGAATACGTTGTAGATGATAATGATACAGTTAAATTAGAAGCTGGTATGAAAGAAATTTTTACCAAAGCAAGATTTGAGCCTGTTTCTGGAGCAAGACAAGTAAGAGGAAATTGGAGAGAGTTAAAAAATGAAATAGTAGACTCACTAGAATCTGGTGGTGGTATTCCTGAGGAAGTAAAATGGGATATTGAGGATATTTTAATGGATAAAAATGTGAATTATGTTGTCTTTGCTTACTTTGACGTTGGTGTGCCTGAAGTTAATACTGTAACTGGTAATCAAGTTGTAAACGCTGCTTTAACAATTGCAGAAATTACACGTTTAGGTGACTCTGATCCTGTAAGCATGGGGACTATTTCTGGAGTACAGAAAAAAGGGGAAGGAACAAGTACAGACATTGCAAAAAATAATGCAATCAACTTAGTTGCAAAAGCGACAGCAGAAAAATTAGTTGCCCTAATTAACAGTAAAGGAATTAACTGATGAATAAAGTTGTTATATTTGCCTTTTTATTGCTCTTATTAAATCAATGTACGTCTACTTCTAAAAAATTTAATGTAGAAAAAGATAATTGTAGATCAATGTATGGTTTTTTCACTAAATCGCAAGATTGTCTTGAGTTAAAATTTGAAAGTATAGATCCAAAAAATTATGGTGAATATCAAGATCTTCATGGTTTAGTTCTTAAAGCAATTGCAGATCGTGTTTATGAAAACAAGCTAAATAATGACCAAGCATGGTTGATTTATGAAGACGTGATTAAAGATTTCACTAAAGCAAAAGACAAAAACCAGTACTTAATAACTGTCTTAGATAAATATAGTTAATATAAATAGAATAAATACTAATGAAGGAGATTAAATGAGTAAAACACTATGGAAAGACTCACCATCACAAATTTCAAATTTTTGGACATATGTTCTGTTTTTTTGGACAATTATATTGCCAATCATAGCATATTTAAAAACTCGATTTACAAGTTATGAAATGGACTCTGAAAGATTTAGAATTAAAAAAGGAATATTAAACCAAAATATAGAGGAAACTGAATTATATAGAATTAAAGATTATTCAATTTTCAAACCATTTTTTTTAAGAATATTTGGTTTAGGTCACCTTATATTAACTACATCTGACAAGAATAATAAATATGTTAGAATTTTAGCTGTTAAAGAAGTTGAAAGTTTAAAAGACATGATAAGAAATCAAGTTGAAAAAAGAAGAAAAGCGACTGGAACTAAAGAAGTCGATTTTGAATAAAGCTTATGAAATTTGTTGATATAGTTTTTATAGTCGGTCTACTGCTGCTTTTAATAGGAAGTTTTTCAGCTATTTCATTATTAAGATTGAGCATAAATAAAACTAAAGAAGAATTAAAAGATATAAATGTTGCTAATTTATGGGTTCTATTCATTCTCTGTTGCCCAATTGGATTATTTCTAATTTATTTTTGGTTTTAAGTAATTAATTTCTTAGCTAAATGCTCAGCTGTAATATGAGTATATCTTTTCAATACCTTTAGATCTCTCCATCCTCCTTGAGCAGATATTTCAGTAATACTCCAACCGTTCATAGATGCTCTTGTTGCAAAAGTATGCCTTGTTGAATGAAATCTTTTATTAATTCCTGTCCATTTCTTTAATTGTTGCCAATAGAAATCAACTGTATCCCCTCTCTCACAGTTAATAAGTTTTCCATTAATATTTATTGGAAGTTTATTGATCTCATCCATAGCTCTTTTAGATAAACCTACTCTTCTAGATAAACCATTTTTAGTTTCTCTTAAAATCACCGTATGTTTATTAAAGTCTATATCCTCTCTTCTAATCTTGAGTATTTCACCACGTCTTATTCCACAATCTAAACCAAGTATGATCACTAACTTTAACCATTTGGCTTTTGAATGTTCTGCTTGTTCTAAAAGAACTTTCTCCTCATCAGGTTCAATCACTTCACCTTTAAACTCAGGTTCTCTTAATCGTTTAATAAAATCACAAGGATTTTTAGGTAGATAAATCCCAAGAGTTTGTTGTCCATACTTAATCACCATTGAAATTAATGTTATGTACTTATTGATGGTTGAAGGTCCATGGTCCAGTGACCATGCATCACGGAACTCCCTTAACTTTAAAACAGTGAGCTTAGATAACTTGGTATTTACTATTTCTTGTCTACAAAGTTTATCAATTTTATAACTTTCTTCTTTAAAACCTTTCTTCTTAATAGTTTCATTATTTTTGTAGATTTGAAGTAATTCCTTTAATTTGATGTGGTCTGCTTGATTTAAATCTTCTATTAATCCTTTTTGGATCTTAACCTCACATTCCCTTGCCCACTTAATAGCATCCTCTTTTAGAATAAAAGTTTTTGAGATTTGTTTTTCTTTATTTAATCTTACTCTTGCACTCCATTTACCATTTCTTTTTCTATAACTTGCCATATATCCTTTCTTGTGTGACCAAGTGTGGACCAATGACACTGATATTGATTAAAAGGTAATGGGGATCGGGGCAAGAACCACTGACCTCAGGCTTATGAGTCCTGCGCTCTAACCGACTGAGCTACCCCGCCATTTAATTCTTGATGATTTATAATAGGTTTTTAATTTAGATCAATCAACTTTTGATCAATATGATT
>Ga0129324_10002873_pt1 | contig 10374 bp, 10 predicted proteins | sample CPBDNA_7_FD_96879 | JGI IMG/M metagenome (GOLD analysis project Ga0129324, IMG submission 96879) | Freshwater to marine salinity gradient microbial communities from Chesapeake Bay, USA - CPBay_Spr_15_0.2_DNA | ecosystem: Environmental > Aquatic > Marine > Coastal | place: USA: Chesapeake Bay... | reverse complement strand
GTTTTAATATAAAAATAAGTATATTATTTATTTTTAGTTATAAAATAAAAGTTATAATATCTAATATATAATATCTAATATATAATATCTAATATCTAATAAATTTTACTAAAATGAATTTAGGTCAATCATTATGTTTTGATGATGTTTTGATGGAACCATTATTAAGTAATATTTCAACACGTAGTTCTATTAATTTAGAAACTAATATTGCTACAAATGGAAGAAAATTAATGATTAAAACACCATTAATAAGCAGTCCAATGGATACTGTAACAGAAACAGAAATGGCTATTAAAATGGCAACAAATGGCGGATTAGGTATTATACATCGTTATATGGATATTGAATCTCAAGTTTCACAAGTAATGAAAGTAAAACGTTTTTTACAATATATAATAACTGAACCATATAAAGTATCTCCAGAAACTTCAATTGATGAAATTGAAAATTTACGTGAATTATATAATGTATCTTCTTTTTGTATAATAGATAATAATAATAAATTATTAGGTATTATAACTCATCGTGATATTGAATATATGATAGAAAAACAAAAACATATTGAAGATTGTAATAATAATATTATATTAACAGCACAAGAATTTATGAGTAAAAATTTGATAACATTAGATATATCTATGACAAATCATTCATTGGAAACAACATTAAGTATTGCTAAGGAATTAATGTTAGAACGTAAAATAGAGAAAATTCCTATAGTAAATAATTCAAAATTAGTTGGATTAATTACATTAAATAATATAAAACATTACGAAAATAATAAAGAAAAAGCATGTATAGATAATAATGGATCTTTATGTGTAGGAGCTGCTATTGGTATAATAGGTGATTATTTAGAAAGATTAGATAAATTAATATCGGTTGGTGTAGATTTAATATGTATAGATGTAGCAAATGGTTTTAATGAAAATGTATTTAAAGCAATTACTACAATTAGAAATAAATATAAAAATATTGTATTAATGGTTGGTAATGTATGTAATTGGCAAGGATATAAAGCATTATCTAACTATGATGTTGATTGTATTCGTGTTGGTGTTGGTAATGGAAGTATATGTACAACTCGTTTAGAAACTGGTATTGGAAAAGGACAATTTAGTGCAGTTTCAGAATGTTATCAATATAAAATAGAAAATAAAACTAATCCCAACATAATATGTGATGGTGGTAGTTTAGGTAAAACAGGTAATAAAATGAAAGCTTTAGCTTGTGGTTCTTCGGCAATAATGTTAGGTAGAACATTAGCATCAACTGAAGAAAGTCCAGGAACAATTATTTATAGAAATGGAAAAAGATTCAAATACATAAGAGGAATGGCTTCTACAATGGCAAATTTAAGTAAACAAGAAAAAACTGATTTAAATACTATAACTATAAATAATAATAATAAAGAAACTAAAAATATAAAAGAAAATAAATTGAAAACTAAATTTACAGCTGAAGGTGTAGATGGAGAACAAGAATTAACTGGAAGTGTAGTAGATGTAATAGAACAAATAAATGGAGGTTTAAAATCTGGATTTAGTTATTTAGGTTGTAATAATATAACTGAAGTTCATAAAAAAATATCACAAGGTAAAATAAAATTTAATATTGTAACCAGTATTGGTATGAGCGAAACAGGTATTAGAATTAAATCATATTAATCATCATTATATAAGCAATATACACCATAAACACTTAGAGGTAAAATGGGTAGCCATAAAGTAATAATAGCAAATCTAGAAATATTTAATTCATTATGTGATAATTTAATATTACCATTATTAGTTTCTATTATTTTTTTAGTTATAATAATAAAACTACTAAATATTATAAGTATTGAAGTTATTAACCCTAAAATAATAAATAGTAAAAATTTTTCGTTCATAATTTTATTAAATAATAATATAATGTTTATTATTATATAAAAATATTTTAATTATTTTAATAATATTAATAAAATATATATTAATGATAGAAATAATAATCCTACAACAATATATCTAAATAAATATAGAAAATAATGCGTTTTTTTTGATGTTATAATAGCACATTTACAATTTGTATTATCTAATATACCTATATAACTATATAAACACCATACATTTACTAAATAAGCAAACATAGATATTTGTCTAATAACATTAATAAGTTCATTATTAACATTGTAAATAATTAATCCAATTGTTATTAAACCCCATATTATAAGTGAAATACTATAATATTTCATAAAATCATGTCTCCAATCACGAAAACAATGACAGTCTTTTCCTTCTAAATTTAATATATAAGCTAAAACAAATATATTATATATAATTGAAATTATTATTGTATTTATTTCATTTTTTTTTATATCTTTTATACTTAATTTAGGTAAAGAATTTTTCTTTGATTTTGTTAATTTTAACATTTTTCTATTATATATTATATATTATATATTATATATAATGTATAAAATAATTTTTAATTAAAATAAAAAAATAGAAAAAATAGTATATACTATTATAAATTAATTTTAACTTGTAAGATTAATAACAAGTTGAGAAATATCTTTATCTTTATAAATAGTTTTTCTATTTGTTTTTTCTTTAACAAGAAATGAAATGAAAAGATTTATAGTATCTAAATAAGTTTTCTTATAGTCATTATTAATGTTAAGATGTGTAATAATTTTTTGTAAATTTTTATAATCATCTATTTGTAATTTATTATCTAACATTTTATAAAAAAGATTACCACTATCTTGTATAGGTTTATTATCTGCAATTTGTTTTTCTAAAAAATTTATAATTTTAGTTTGTCTTAATGTTGGTTCTGGAATAATAATAGTGTTTATAGAATTATCTGTGGAATTATTTATAGAATTGTAAGTATCATTATTTTCATTTGTATTTATAGTTGTATTTACATTATGAGTTTCATTATAAGTTTCATTATGAGTTTCATTATTTATTAAAGATACTGTTTGTGTAGAACCAGTTTCATATACAAAAGTAAAAGAAGAACCTAAATTTTTTGAAGATATATTTTTTACTTCATTTTTATTTAAATAAGGATCTAAAGAATGAATTGTTTTATCATTAGGTTTATTAATTTTTTCAAGAGTATTACATCCTATTTGATTTATATGGTCTAAACTAAATAAATGAGTTTTATATTCATTATGAGTAGTTAAATTAATATTACATAATTTACAATATGTAAGTTCATTATTTTTATAACACACTTGTTCTAATGTATGTTTATTATATAAAGATTCATTTTTAAATAACTTATTACATTTTAAACAATTAGAAGAAAATTTAGGTTTAATTTCTTTTTTAGGTTTAGGTTCTTTTTTATTATTCTTTTTCTTTTTTGTTTTTTCGTTAATATTCTTTTCTTCATTATTTGTTGATTCATTCTGTTTTTCTACTTCCTCGCTATTTTGTTGTTCTACTACTACTACTACTTCTTCACTACTCTTTTGTTCTTCTTCTACTTCTTCACCATCATCACTCTGTTGTTCTTTTACTTCTTCTTCACTATTCTGTTGTTCCTCTACTTCTTCTTCACTATTCTGTTGTCCCTCTACTTCTTCTTCAATACTCTTTTGTTCTTCTACTTCTTCACCATCATCACTCTGTTGTTCTTCTACTTCTTCTTCACTACTCTTTTGTTCTTCTTCTTCACTACTCTTTTGTTCTTCTACTTCTTCACCATCATCACTCTGTTGTTCTTCTACATCTTCTTCACCATTATGTTTTTCTACTTCTTCACCATCACACTGATGTTCTTTATTATTTACTTCATTGCTATTTTCTTCTTTATTCATTTTAAATAATAAATTATTATTTGATAAAAAGTTTAGTATATTAATATTTAGTAATTTAATCTTTATATTATTTTTTACATAATTAAAATATTTTAAAGATAAATTTATAAATATTAATAAAATAAAAAAAACTTATTAACTAATTAAATAGAATTAGTTAATAAGTTTTTTGTATCTATTTATTTTTTTTAATAAATGAAGAAACAGTATTTGTAATACGTTGAAACATAATATCAGCAGCTTCAACTTTACTGTTTATAAAATTGTATTTTTCATCATCAGTTGAAGAACAAACCTCAATCAATTCTAAATATGCATCTAAAAGAGTGTCTGTTATTTGTTTTAAAAGAGTTTCAATTTCATCTTTTTCATCTGTTGAAGGTAAAGTAGATAATACTTTTAAATACTTTTGACAAGTATTGTTAATATCATCGTAGTCTAGTTCAAAACGTTCGATTGGGTCTTCTATTCCATCGTATTTGCTATCACTGTCATCACTTTCATACTCTGTGTCGCTTTCTTCAAATTGGATTGGGACTGAATAACTTTTCATTTTCAAAAGTTTTATATATTATAATTAATAATTATAAAAAAAACAATTTTTTGTATATTTTTATCAATTTTAACTATTTATGAATTAAAAATAATTTATTTTTTTATATAATAATCAGCATTTGTTGTTTCTTTTTCTTTACCTGTAAGTGGATCAATTTTAGGTTGATTAATTTTAATAGCATTATATAAATTACATGTTCCATACGTTTGAACTAATTGACCTTTATTAACAGAAAAAGCTTTACATTCAGGATTAGTGCTACATAATTCCATACATTTTTCTTCTACATTAGGTATAGATGAAATACTACACATTTTATTAATTGTTGGATTGTTTTTAATTGGAGTTTTAAAATTATCACTATTAATTGAAATTGAATTATATGGAATACAACAAGCTTTATTTTCATCCATACATTTATCCATTAATGCTTGTTTACCATATATTTTTATTTGTTCTTCATCATTAATACAATTTTCAAATTGTTGTCTACAATTTTTAACAACTGGATGAGAACATATACATTCTTTAGTAGTTGAACCAGTTCCACAACAACTTTTATAATTTATACAAAAATTAACAAGGTCTCCTTCTGTTTTACATTTTCCTTGAGGTTCTTCAATTATTTCTTCTGTGGTTTTTTGTGGGCTTGAATTAATTTCTTCTTGCACTGTATTTTCAATATCTTTCATAGTTAAATTATCTTCATAATTTTCATTAGTATTAATTAAATAACAAAATAAAGATAATATAATTACACTAATAATTAATATAGTTATCCATAATTTTTTTTTATTTAATTTCATTTTAATATATAATTAAAATATTTAATTTAGTATAAAAAAATAAGATATAAAATATACTATATTATAATAAACATAGAAATACTTTTTATTTTGAATATATTAAATAAAATAATATATATAATATAAATTTTATAATAAAAATATAAAAAAGTAATCAAATTAAAAACAATAAGATTGAACATAATAATGATTATTAATAATTCTGCTATATTACACCGACCGAAAAGAAAAATGAGACAAAACTCACTCTTTTTTTTGATAATGTAATTGCACCTTTACAGGCTTGACAGTATTTGACGCTTTCTTATTTACTAAGTTAGGGTTACTATCTTTTATTTCATCAGGAAATTTATAATCTCTCCTAAATTTTTCAGGTCGTGATTTGTTTTCTAAATAACAGTTTACTAGTTTTATCATATTATTCACAGCATTTTCATCACGATTTATACATCCCATACGGTTATTTTCCGTTTGATACGTTAGTATTGAATGTATTTTTCTTTCTGTTCCTTTCTTATCTGGTAAATACAGATTTTTACATTTATCTTTAGTTTTATAATTTACACAAGATGTTCTAAATTCATCTAAATTATAAATCTTAAAATATTCACCTAATTTTCTTTTCATTCCTAAGTTAGGAGTTGAAATATATTTTAATTTATTTATTGATAATTTATCACTCCAATCACCCATTATTAAAGTTGTATTACCATATTTATCTTTTATATCTCTAACTAAATCTGTTTCTGCTCTTTTTCTATTTATATGTGAATACCATTTATATTTTCTAAAGTAATCATCTTTATATTTCTCTAATAGTATTTCATTAGTTTTATTTTTATTACTAATAAAATTTATAAAATCTTCATATTTACAAGTTTTTGAATTATAATTACTTAGTTCATTTTCAATTAGAGTAATACCTTTTTTATCTTTATAATTCTTAATTAGTCTTTGATATTTTATTCTTTTAGTTCTATTCATATGAGTTTTATTATTATATTTGAAAGTAATACCTTCTTTATTTTTCATATAAAATAAACATCTTTTACCAGGGTCTATTGTAATCCAATTATTAGTTTTTAATCCTTCAATTTGTGTATCATTTAATTGTTCCAAATATGGAAATTCAATATATTTATTTAAATTATTAGTTTCTTTAATTTTTATTGCTTCTTTTATTTTTTTATCTTTTTCTTCCTTTGTCAATTTCTTGAATTCTAATTTTTCTTTATCTCTCTTTTCTTTATTTACTAATTTAATAGTTTCATTAGAATCTTTCTTTTTCTTAAGTTTATCTTCTTTATGTTTTTCTTTTTCTTCTTGTGTCATATCTTTATATAGTATTTTACTTTCTTTTCTTTTAGTTTTCATATTAGCTTTTTTATCTTTTTGAGATTGTATAGAATCATTATGTATTAGTTGTATAGATACACCATAACAATCCGTTGATATTCTATAGTCAAATTTATAGTTCTTCTGTTTAAATACTTTTTTATCTAATCTAAAATACTTAGACCATAAATCATGTTTTGTATTTTCAATATCTAATAAGTATTTATTTTTATTCTTAACTACAAATAATTCTACTAATGATTTAGTATCAATAGGAATATATTTAAGTATAATATCATTTCTTAAAGGAAAGAATTGAAAACTTTTAGTCCCTAAAGTTTCAATTTCTAAACACATATAAATTATACATTTAATATATTTTTGAGGATTGTTTTGTATATCAAATTCATATGAGTTTTTAAATTCTTTAGGAAATATATTAGTTTTATGTTTATTTATCCATTCGTGATATTTATTATTTGATTTTAATGTATTATTTAATAAATCTTCTTTTATTTCATATAGGTCTTTATATAATTCTTTTCTTTTATTGGTTCTTTCTTTACTTGGTAATTTATCAATAATTTCTTTATTTATAGTTTTAAATGATGAATTTACAAATCTCTTAACATAAGATATAAAATTTAATTTAATATTATTTTCAATATTAGTAAGTATATCAACAGACATATAATTTAAAATTTGCGATAAATTATTACCATCTATTTTATTTTGATAATTAAGTTTCTTATAACTATTTTCATAAAAATCATTAAATTCATTATAATGTTTTAAATTAGTTCCTTTTGGTTTGGGTCCTTGACTTGCTTTAACTAATGACTTAAAAGTCATTCTAATTAAATCAGTAGTAATAGTTGGTATTTCTAATTTTTTATGATACTTATCTAATATCCATAATCTTAAAAATTGATAAGTATGTATAACTATTTTATGTGTTCTTGTAGTAGCATCTAATAAAATAGTAATATCCAAATCAGGTTTCACTATAGATTTTAGCGATGTTTTCATACATCTTAATATATCAGGTGGTTTTTTTACTTGAGACATTTTTGCTCTTATATTATAAGAAGAATATTTCTTTAAGTTGAATTTTTTGTATATTATTACTATATATATACAAGATCTTAATTTTGAATTAAACGCAAATAAAAAATTAAATTATTTAAAAATTAAAAAAATAAAAATATTTACAATTTAAAATTATTTACAATTTGAAAAAGTAGTCATAATATAAGGATTTAAATTATAAAAACCTGTTTTATATTTAGTATCATTTTTATCATATATTGTAATAATTTTATTAACTAAATAAGTTCCAGGTTTATCAGTTTTTCCTAGAGCTAATAATTCTGCAGGAGAATATGCATTTGATGTATTTGTAAGTTCTCTTGAAATATGTAGAGAATTTGTAGGGTCATAAACCCATTTATATTGAATACCATTAGATATAACAGTACCAATATCGGCAGTATCTAATACATTAGTAGAAGTTGCAATATCTTCTACAGATCTAAATCTTTTAGGGTGGTCTACACCATCAAAAGTTGCTGATTGACAAAATCCAACTGTATTTGGAGTATTAGGTATCATTGTAACAACTGGAATAATTGCAGATTGATTACTTGAAGATTTATTATGTAATAAAAAATATAATCCAATTATTATACAAATAATAATTAAACTTACAATAATTATTTTTTTAGATATTTTCATTTTATGAAATTTTAATTTATGAATATATTTAATATTTATAAAATTAATATATTTATAAATATTAAATATATTCAATTTATAAATTTTTAAATTTTTAATTATTTATTTTCTTTCTTTTTTTCTTTTTCTTTTAAATAAGCATTTCTTCTATATTCTTTTATTTTTTCAGGATTTTCTTCTTTTAATTTTTTTAAATAATTTAAGCCTTTTTTTTTCACTTCTTCTTTATGTTCTTGATAATATTTTTTATGTGCTTCACTATTTGTATATTTTTTCATTTTTTCTTCATATTCTTTTATTTTATCTTCTAATTGTATTATTTTTTCTTTTAATTTTATATTTTCAGTTTCAAGTGTATCCATTATTATTTATAATAATTATAATATTTTTAATAATATATATAGAAATAAAATCTTTAAATTATTATATTATGAATAATAAAAATGATACATCATAGCGAAGATTATAAATTATTAGCAGTTAAATATTACTTAAAAAATAAAAATAAAAATAATATTAGAAATACTTGTAAATTATTTGATTGTAAATATCAATCATTATCAAGATGGATTAGAAGATATAATACATCTGGTAATATTAGAAGAAAAACAAGAGTGAATAAAAATAGTAAAATAACTAAAAATATTGAAAAGTATGTAAAAGATTATACTAAACAATATTCAACTACAACACTATTAGAGTTATCTAAATTAGTTAAAAAGAAATATAAAGTAAGTTTATCAGATAGTAGTATTCATAATATTTTTAAAGCAAATAAAATTACAAGAAAAAGATTAAGAAATAAATATTATCCTGAAATTAAACAAGGTCAAGAAGCTAATGATTTAAGTGAGTTTTATCATAAATTACATACATATAAATATAATAAAACTATATGTATTGATGAAACATCAATATATTTGAATATGACTTTATCATATGGTAGAAGTAAAAGTGGTACAAGAGTAATTAAAAAAACTCATAAATATCCATATAAAAGATATAATTTATTATGTGCTATAAGTGCTAATAAAGTAATAGGATGGATACTATATAAGGATTTAAAAGGTGGAGTTAAAACAGATAATATAATAGATTTTTACAATCAATTTATAAACAACAAATATACAAATCATTTAATTATAATGGATAATGCTGTTATACATAGGTCTATTAGAATAAGACAACATATTGAAAATACAAATAATCATTTATTATATTCAGTTCCTTATAATCCACAAACAAATGCTATAGAAGAATTTTTTAGTCAATTAAAACATTATATAAAAAAAGAAAGTCCTAATACTTATGAAGAAATAGATAAAGTTATAAAAAGTATATTAAAATCTAAAATAAAAAAACTTCATTTAACAAATTACTTAAAACATAGTTTTAAAATCTATAATTAAAATCTAATATTATTATAATTATAATTAAAATCTAATATTATTATAATAATTTTGTCTCATTTTTCTTTTCGGTCGGTGTAATAATAGGAGGTGTGTTATGTGTTTTAGGTTCTATACCAACATTATGTTTATGTTGCTATAATTGTGAAAATGGTTCTCAAATTGAATTAATTCAAAAAAAAAATGAAAAGTTTAATAATAATTTTGATAATGATAATAAAAAAACAATAAATAGTTAGATTTATAGATAGTATCTAAAAGTCTAATGTATAAATAGTTTACCATTCTGTATATCTATTGTGTTTTCTATTTTTAATATATTCATCAATAATTTCAACAATAAATTTATAATCTTCATCTTTTTTATAAAGTATATGTAATCTTGTATTAATTAATTTACCTGTTTTACCTGTATTTTGAGTTAAAAAATTAAATATTTCTTTTAAAATTTTTTTTTTTGTATGAAGAGTATTACCTTCCACTACACTACCTTCCCCTGGATTATTATTATATAATCTACAAACAGCATCTTCATCTGAGTAATCATGACCTATATAATGCCAATATTTACCTTTTCCTTCTTTATAATATATTTTAGCATTACAAAGATAACACGTCATACCATAACATTTATGACAGGTCATTAAATTACAACCTTCTTCTTTTATATAAGCACAACCACAAGTAGAACATTTTTTTGTAACACTATTAGAT
>Ga0129324_10002870_pt1 | contig 10375 bp, 9 predicted proteins | sample CPBDNA_7_FD_96879 | JGI IMG/M metagenome (GOLD analysis project Ga0129324, IMG submission 96879) | Freshwater to marine salinity gradient microbial communities from Chesapeake Bay, USA - CPBay_Spr_15_0.2_DNA | ecosystem: Environmental > Aquatic > Marine > Coastal | place: USA: Chesapeake Bay... | reverse complement strand
ATTTATAAAAATTGATTTAATTAAATGCTTAATTTATTACTTAAAGAACAGAACACAATATGTCTTCCGAACAAACAACCAGTCAAATAGAAGTTGTAGAACAACCTAAACCAAACAATTATAAGAAACTGTATCATAAAGAAAAGGAAAGAAATGAGATTTTAGAAAAAAAAAATAAATATTTATTGGCTAAAATAAATATACATACAAATAATCAAAATGTAGGAGAAAAAGATGAGGTTTTATTATTATTAGATCTATATCATCTTAATGAAATGAATGAATTTGATAAATTAATAGAGATATTTGGAGAAGAAGCATCCGAAGGTATAAGCATTCTTAATATAGATACTGATGATGAAATAGTCGATCTAAATAAATTATCAAAGGCACCTTGTGGTTACAAAGCTGATTGTAAAATAAGAATGAAAAAAACAAATAATGTATATAGTATATCTATAAAAAGTAAAAATGGAGCAAATCCATCTATATTAAATCACACTCCTAGAAGTGCAAAAATATTCCAGAAAAACGGTATATTTTATAATAGTGTATATTGTTTGGATAAAATAATTAAAGAATATATTAATAAAAGAAAAAACAAAAAAATCGGTGAAGATACACCAATTAGTGAATTGATGTGTTTAAAAAATGACTATTTATTGAAAGAAAAATTTTTAGAAATTTTATCATACTTCGTTTTTGATGGTTCTGGTAAAGGATATAGCAAGTGTAAATCAGATGCTATAATGACTTATCAAAGGGATAAAATAATTTTTAAAAAATACGATAATATACAAAATAAAAAAGTATACATTGAATCTATTTATGATAAAATAGTTATATCATTGAGAGATAAAGGTATGCGAAAAGTAATAGATGAATATTGTAAACCATGGGTATTTAATGACATTAAACCTGATGGCTCAATTAAATATAAAGGAAGTTTACACATTAGAATTAAATGAAGTATGTTTAATTATCTGTTTTCCAATAATTTCAGTAAATATAGTTGGTATTGTATTACCAAGCATTTTCCATTTTTCATTATCTTTTCCTACAAAATGATAATCATTAAATCCCTGTAATTTTAATCCATCATCAACTGTCAACCTATATTCTTTATCATCTACCCAATAACCATCCCAATTATGTCTATCATCAATTGGAGAATGTTTTCCACCACATCTTAGCGTATAAGCAACATCTTTTTTAAAGTTTTGTCCGAGATAATCACTAAGTTTAGTATTTTTTTTATACTTATCAAGTTTAAAGAAATTATCCAAATTATTCACTTCAATATTTTTAAAACCAACTATAAATAATCTTTTTCTCATTTGCGGGATTCCATAATCGCTACATTTTAGGACCTTATAAACAACTTTATATTCTTCCTTTTCTAACTCTTCTTTAATTTTAGCAAAACTTTTACCTTTATCATGATTCAAAAGAGCTTGAACATTTTCTAATACTACAACTTTTGGTATATTTGTTTTTACAAATCTCATTACTTGTGAGAACATAGTTCCTCTACTATCCTTAAATCCTTTATGATGTCCTGCTTGTGAGAATGGTTGACAAGGAAAACCAGCACATAAAATATCATATGGTTCAATACTGGATGGTTCAATATCACAAATATCATCTAGAACATCTATTTTATAATTTTTTTTATAATTTTCTTTTGCTGGTTTATAAATATCAGAAGCCATAACACATTTAAATCCTAACTTTTGAAATGAATAATGAAATGACCCCATTCCACAAAATAAATCAATGTATTTTACTTGATTACTTTGGTTTTCCTGTGGCTGCATAACTGTTGTATTAACATTTACTTCTTCATTTTCTACAATCAATTTTTTTTTATTTAATTCTTTTAATTTTTCTTCAACTGCTTTATCTACAAGTCCCTTAATTTTATCAGCATTGTTTTCACAAGGTGTTCTGCGTCTATTATGAGAATCATAGTGAGATTTTTGAGAAAATTCTTTTCCACATCGTTCACAACTATATTTAACCATTTTTCGTTATATATTGTTAATATATATTTTATTTTTAAATCAATTTTTTTAATTAACTTAAAATAACAATTTCTGTTAATTCTATAAATATTAGAAAGTCGGCGTTTTAAATGTTCAAAGGTATAATGCGAGCGACTAAATATACCACAATTGTCTACATATCTGATTCATTAAATAATCCTTTTTATAAAATATTGATATTAAAATTGTTTCATTACATGTTATTTAATTGGTATTAAATTATTATGAATTCTAGTTCAACAACTAATGAATTTATTAAATATGCGTTTGAACACAACCCTAATAGAATAATAAAAGAACCAGTAAAAATATCAGAACCAAATGTTGATTTCTATAAAATTAAAGATATAATAAATGATTTTGAAAATCTTACTGGAACTAAATTATATAATAAATCTAAAATAATAAAAGATATTAAAAAAAATAAAGATACATTAATTGATTATTCTATTAAAGTAATTAATGAAAATACAATTGGTAAAATTACATATGCTTCGTTATTTAAATCTAATCTTGGTTTTACATTATTTTTTAGAGAAGACAATATAGTTGTTATGTATAATAATAAAAAAATAAATCAAAATGATTTTACAAATATTGTAAAAGAATTAATTTTAAATAATTCGTCTAAATTTCCGATTGTTTATGATTATTATATAGATAATATTTTAGTTGTGATTGAAAAACTAATCAATAAAGATGTATCTGTTATATATAACATGACTGATATTCCCGTCCATATTTGGAATTTATTTGAAATCAAATGTTCAAAAATAAATTATTCTGAACAAATTGAAAAATGTAAAAAAATATATAATACTGTTAGTGGTCAAAATTATAAACAAAATATAAAAGAATCACAATGTAATAAAGAATTAGATCCGTTTTATCGTGTTGAAATTTTATCATGTCTTAATGAATACGATACTGATATCTTCCTTAAAAAATTAGAAGATATTGATAAAATACCGTCTGATGATAGTGAATTAGATAATTATCATATTGATCTTTCTATTGTTAAGTTATTAAAAATTATTAACGAAACATCTAACCAAATGATTAAATATTATATACTTAACAAATTATTTAATTTTTATATAAAAGTTAAAGATTTTTCAACTACTAATAAATTTATTGTCAATATTAGTCAAAAAATACAAGAAATTCAAAAAGATATTTGTATTATACAAAATGAAAAAACTGAATTTTCAAAAGAATTTATCAATAGCTTTGAAAAATGCAGAAATATTTTATTATTAAAGATTTAATTCAATCAAATAATCAAATATGAATTTTTTGGAAATATTTTATAGTTTGTAGTTAATGGTTCTGAACTAATAACAATATCATTTGAACTATATCCGTGTCCAAAATACAATGACAATGGTTCTTTTGCACTTTTAAAATTTGAAGCAATATATCTTATTATTATTATATTATTTGAATCTGAGAAAATAAAATTACCTACAAGTTTAATATCTAATTCAATTAAATAATCAAATACAGTCATAAATGACAATAAATAAATATCTGATTTAGAATATGATTTATTTTTATAATACTCTAAATATAAATCAATAGTAGTTAATATTAGATAAAATAAAAATTCGGTATCTGTTGAACCTTTAATTTCTTTTTTATATTTATTATCAATTACTTTTAATATTTCATTTCTTTTACATTTAAAATCTTTAATTTTTCCATTATGAACGATTATAAAATCTTTATAATAAAATGGATGAGTATTATCAATAGAAGGATATCCTTCATTGTCTCCTTTATATCTTAAATGTCCTATGATAATTTTTGGTTTTGATTTTATAATAGTGTTTAAATTTTTATTTATATTACACTCTTTGAACCAAGAATATGGAGATTTAATAATATTTAATTTTTTATAAAGATTACCATAGATAAATCCATAACCATCCAGATGATAATCATTATCCAAATAATTATCAATACCTGGTGTATTTTTTTTGTTTATTGATTGTGATAAAAAATTAATTAAAAATTTTTTATCAACTGGGTGATTTACTCCTAATAATATTCTACACATAATTATCTTATAAATTATCTTATAAATTTATTTTTATTAAAATAAAATTATGTTGAATGTTTTCTACATTCATCCGAGCAGTATTTATTATCAAATTTATAAAAGCACTCTAGTCCTATAAGTTGTTTACAAGACAAATTAGAACAACGACTTGTATTTAATTTATATCTTATTCGTTTGATTCGCCTCAAATTTTTTATATCATATTTAAAATCAGATTCATCAGATTCTTCAGATTCTGAATCTTCAGATTCTGATTTTGAATCAGGTTCGTATAATAAGTAACATAAATATTTTAACATATTTATATTGCTTTTTTTATAATAATATGAAATTGAATAAATTTAATTTATTCAATTTTTATTTTAATTATAAATTGTCTTTTTAAATTTAACCCAATTAAAATTTTCAACATTAATTTTATTAAATTCGCCATTTAATGGATTATATAAAATAATATTATTAATTTTAATTTCTTTCTTTTTAAGCAGGTAACCATATAACAATGTTTGAGATAAATTAGGAATTGTTACGATTTCATTATAATTTGATATAGATGATTTAATTTCAATAAGTGTATCGTCACATAATATATCAATTTCGCCTTTTACACTTCCTAAAGAACAAGTATAATGGGTATGTATTTCTTTTGGATTAAGTTCATTTATAATTTTACAAATTCCTTTTTCTAATTCCAAATAATAATTAAATGATGTTTCACTAACTAATAGATCATGATAACTAGATAAATCGTATGATTTTGAACTTTTATATGTGCTTATAAAGTATATGTATTCTAATATATTTCTCCAATCAGTTTTTGGATCAATATATTCCAAATAAATTTTCTGTGGGAAATTTGTATCTTTATGAATTAAATTTAAATCAAATTTTTTAACTTTATTTGGATAATTAACAAGTAACATTTTTGCAATTAAATAATCTATGAAATTACCAATAATTGTTTTATTAGGAAGCTTTTCTATATATGCAGGCATATCAAATGGTTTATTAACATTTTTTCTAGTATTAATTAATTGTGATATTTGTTCATAAATTTTTGAATAACCTATTAATCTTAAATAATTTTGTACATCTTTACTAATTATTAATGTTGGTTTTATTTTTTCTAATTTTAATCCACATTCATTGTATAATTCTGTATTAATTTCTCTAATTAATGGACTTATCAAAATCTGATAACTGGGATTAAAGTCTTGAATTGATGTCATAAATAAATATTTTTTAGCTCTTGATGCTGCTACATAAAGCAATCTTCTTTCTTCGTCCATTTCTTCAAGTTCTTCCAAATAATATTTTGGTCTAACCGAAGGGAAATTTTTACTATCTAAATCTATTATATATACATAATTCCATTCTAATCCTTTAGCACCATGAATAGTAGTCAAATATAATATATTTTCTAAATTAGTTTCTACTTCTTGATTCAAATATAAATCAATAATAAATTGTTCTAACGATGAATCATTTAAATAATTTAATAAATTATAAATATCTCCTAGTTTTCCTTCTATATTAGATTCTTTTTTATATATCCATATTTTTTCTAAATAATTCGCAATATACCGAGCTTTATCAACTTCTTTATTAATAGTTTTTAAATAATTAATACTATTATACAATTCTGATAATCCAGTATATGATGAATTTTTAATTTTTTCTTTATTAATATGATTTTTTAATGAATTTAATATATTAGAACCCATATCTAAAATTTCATTTGCTTTTTTAATACCATAACCTGGATGTAAACTTATAATACGTTTCCAATGAATTGAACTTTTTGGATTAATTAATATAGTTATCCAAGCTAAAAAATCTTTAATATGTGATTTATCTAACAATGATAATCCAATATGTTTAACAGATGGTATTTTATTACCCATTAAATGTAATTCAATTTCATCTAACAAATTATTTTTCCTAGCTAATATTACCATTTCTGAAAATTTAACTCCTTGATTATTTTTTTCAATAATATCATTTACAATCCATTTATATTGTTCATTTTGATTGGAAAAAGTAAATACACATGGTTTAAACCCATATTTATCTTGTTTAGACACTACTTTCTTTGAAAATTGATTATCATTATGAGAAATAATATCTTGACAAAAATTAACAATTGACGGAGTTGAACGATAATTCTCAGATAACATATAAACTGAATTTTTGGATTGATTAAATGTTTGATTAAAATTTAAAATATATTTAATTGAACTACCTCTAAATGCATAAATTGCTTGAGCGTCATCTCCTACAACCATAATTTTACTATTTTCTGCTAGTTTTAATAAAATATAATTTTGAACTGGATTCACATCTTGATATTCGTCAAAAAATACATATTTTATTTTAGTTTTAAATGCTTGTGATTTCGGATCATCTAAAAATTTACTAAATTGAATCATTAAATCATTAAAATCAACAATATTTTCTTTTTTCTTTTTTTGTTGATATAATTTATAGATATTATTAAATTCTTTATAATATTTTTCCAAATTATTTTTTTTTAGAACAAATTTTATATCAAATGGATATGTAGTTGATGCTTGATTAATAACTAGTTGAATTTTACTTTTTATTAAATCTAATATTTCTTTTTCTAATTGATTAATATTTTCATAATCTAATATTAAATCTCTTAAATAATCTTTAACATCTTTCTCATCTAATACAGTATAATTAATATCATTGTATTCTTGTAAAACTTTATATCCAAGACCATGTAAAGAACCCACATGATCTGGTATTTTATTTGGAAGTATTTTACTTACTCTATTCAACATTTCTAACCCTGCTTTTTTAGTAAATGTAATTAGTAATGTTTGATCGGGAGTTATTTTATTATCTAAAATTAATTTAACATATCTTGATATAAGAGTATGAGTTTTACCCGAACCAGGACACGCAACGACTAAAATATTGTCTTCTGTCGCATTTACAATATGTTCTTGTTGTTCGCTTAATTTTAATGTTTCAAAAATTATATTATCAGAAAAATTTGCTAAATCTTTTTCTATTTGTATTAATTCATTTTCAATCTGGAAAACTTTTTTATTATATTCTTTCAATGTTATATTTAATAATTCTTTTTTCGTTATCAAATCTGTTATTTTATTATCTGTCATTTCGATATTAATTAATATGTGCAGTTATCTCTATAAATAATAATCAATACATGGCAGCAAAAAATGAAAGTATTATAAAAAAATTGAAAATAACTAAATATAACAACTAAACATAATTGTCAAAAATAAATATGAAACGTAAATGTGAGTTACGTCCTGGATCACGACGTAAGTCACGTCGTGGTCCAGGTTGTGGTCCACTTCCGAACGCATTTGTATACCAATATTGTAGTTGTGGTCTATCGGGACTGCGTATGTTACATGAAATATTAACAAGCCCAATTGACAGAAAAGATTTGACAAAACCTAACGAAAGAGGAAATACTCTTTTGAATTTTATTTGCGCCGAAGGAGACATAGAAGCTCTTAAATGGCTCCTTAAAAACGGATGTCATGATGATGAGAGTCGTATAAAGTTGATTAATAGTATAAACTTGTATGGATGGACACCCATGTTTTATGCGTGTATCAAAGGGCACTATGAAGTAGTAAAATTTTTAGTTGAAAAAGGTGCGGATATTACTTATTGTAATGATAAATGTGACGGGGCTAGTATTATACTCGCAGCAGCTAGTCACGGATGTGTAAATATTCTTGCAGAATTTTATAGGCGCGAAAATCTTTATCTTTATCTTCAATTAAGTAGTGAAGGATCTTCCATATTATTAAATGCTTGTATATATGGTAATATAAATGTAGTTAAATGGATATTAAAAAACATGTCATCAGACTCTATAGAATTTTTTATAAATTCTAGTAGAAACGATGGGATGACTGTTTTAAAAGCAGTATTTATATATGAACGCTATGAAATAGCGAAGTTAATAATATTATGGTATACTAAAGAATCAATTAATACCAATGAATTAAGAACAAATCCATTTGCAACATTATGTAAAAATGAAAAGTATCTTAGTTGTATTAGATGGCTCGTTAGTAAAGGGGGAGATATTGAAAGAACAATTGAAGGTCAGAGTCCTTTAGGAATAGCGTTACATAAGAATCAACGAAGGATTATAGAATGGATATTGTTTTTTTCCAGAAACCCGTTAATATTGAACCCTTTATATATTAAAGGTGTGTACATAAGACTTTCGTTAAGTCAAAAAGAAATATTTAAGCAAATATTAATTAATCATATAAAGGATTGTAGAAACTTTATGTGGTGGGTGAGAGAATTACGTAGATCATCTGGAAGAAATCCCATGTTGTTGTTAGCTGGTCACATTGACACAATAGGTTTACATATATGTATGTACTGTGGTTCTCGACTGTCTATCAAATATTATATAAATTTAAAAAATATAATGAAAGGTATTTTTATATGGAATAGAATAGAATATTTATAGAATAGAATAGAATAGAATAGAATAGATATTGTTTTTTTTTAACATATAATCGTTTATATTAAATGTTGTGTACATAAGACTTGTGTTAAATGAATATTTATATAGGAGAATGTATTAATTGGATTACTTTATAGTCACAATTTGTTGTTGCTCAGCGGTCACGTTTACACATTATTTTTACATATATCATGGATATTATCAAAACTTGATCCAAGAATAAAATATATTCGTAAATTAGATAAGACATAAAAATTGATATTTTTATTTTATAAACACAATATATTAATTGTTTTTACAAAACATTTTGAAAATGGATATAGATATCACACCACCCGAAACTGTCACTGTCATTAATCAACTTGTTAATGTGTGGAAGTTTTCTGGAGACCTAATAAAATTGATAAGAGTTAAAATTCCACTGGAAAATCCTGAGAGAAAACAGTGTGAATATACGTTACAAAGTTTAACAAAAAGGATATTTGAAGAGGCGCTAAATATTCAGGCCTATATATCATGTAGTACAATCGTAACTGTCTTAAATTTAAAACAAATTATCGAGACTAGTATACTGAATATAATACACAACGTTTATAATGAAGAGACGTGCATTAATATAATTAATTCTTTAAAAAGAATTATTAAAGCATTCGATGAGATATGTATTCCTGTATTGATATTTATAAATACTAATTGGGATATAAAAATCAGAGATCCAGAGTTGGATTTATCTGTTTCTTATCCTGAGATGCTATGGAATACAAATCTTAAAAAAGCATGCGAGTATATGGATAATGAAAATAAGAGACCTAGTGAATCTGACAAAAATCCCGAGATTAAAAAACTTGGTAAGTGGATTGATACTCAAAAGAAAAATTATACAAAAAATGTTTATATTATGTCCCAACCAGAAATTCGTTTCAAATGGGAACAAACTGTAGAAAAATATAAAGAGTATTTAAGTGATGCTGTAGATGAGGATTTAAAAAATTTCATAGAACAACTAGATAAAGATTTTAATGGCATTTGGGATTTGTAACATTTTTTCTTTATTAGTGTAATAAAACCATAAATTATTTAATAATTTTAGTAGATTATATTATTCAGTAAATTTACACCCTGTTTTGTTTACATCTACAACAATTACCAATTATGTTATAACTTATATTTAATTTGTTAGATGCTTCCATCAACGATAAAAACTTATTTATTTTATTCATTTGTAAATCGTATTGGATTATTGTATTAGAAGGTTCGCATAAATATCACAATGATTTTACAAGAGTTTGAAGAAACAAGTCCAGATGATTGGTTTCTTTTGAATCAAGAACAAATAAAATGGTATATAGATGCTAAAAAATGTATTAAAAAAATAATTAAATGTTCTGCTGGTTCTCTTGTATTATGGGACTCACGAACAATTCATTGTGCAAAAGAACCTGACACAAAACGTCAACAACCTAATTACAGATGTGTAGTATATCTTTGTTATACTCCTAGAAGTTTCGCAACAATTGGTATGTTAAACACTAAAATTAATGCTTGGAAAAATTTAAGAACTACTTCATATTGGCCACATAATCCACTACCACAAATAGTTAGACCTAAAATTAATGATTTAGCATATAGGTTAATAGGATATTAAACCAATACACCTTTAACATTTCAAACTCTGACTATCAGTCTTCTTCAAAATATTTTTATTTTTTATAATAATCAGCGTTTGAAATGTAAAAAAATGTAATAGAAAGATTACAGGGTAAATAGATTTAT
>Ga0129324_10002864_pt1 | contig 10385 bp, 7 predicted proteins | sample CPBDNA_7_FD_96879 | JGI IMG/M metagenome (GOLD analysis project Ga0129324, IMG submission 96879) | Freshwater to marine salinity gradient microbial communities from Chesapeake Bay, USA - CPBay_Spr_15_0.2_DNA | ecosystem: Environmental > Aquatic > Marine > Coastal | place: USA: Chesapeake Bay... | reverse complement strand
TTAATTTGATTTTTTTAACTTTAGTCTTTAGTCTATAGTCTTTAGTCTTTTGTCCTTGAGTGATCGGTGATGAGAATAGCTATGAATTCAAGCTTTCGTCTCTGCCAGTGGCAGGCAGGTTTGTCTTAGCCTTAGTCTTTGTCTTAGTCTTTGTCTTCGTTTTTGGACTTTTACCCTTAAACATCGTAACTTTGCAACTTTTAAAAGAATAAAATGGGAAACTTCACAAAATGGTTGGGAGCAGGATTAGGATTTACCTTAGGAGGCCCTATTGGAAGTATTATTGGGTTTGCTGTAGGTAGTTTTGTTGATGGTTTTAGCAGGGAAGACATCCTTAAAGAAGCACAAAATTCAAGAGGAGGTTCTACAACTCAATCAGGGGATTTTGAAATAAGTTTATTGGTCTTGGCGTCAATCGTGATAAAAGCGGATGGGAAAGTAGATCAAAGAGAGCTTGATTACGTTAGATCTCAGTTTGTTGGCATGTATGGAAAAGACAGAGCAAACAACGCTTTCAGATTGTTTAAAGGCATCATTAAAGAAGAAATATCAGCCTATCAAGTTTGTATGCAAATTAGACAGCACATGCCACATGCTTCGCGTTTGCAATTGATTCATTTTTTATTTGGAATCGCAAAATCAGATGAACATGTTACTGAAATTGAGGTCAATGAGATTAAAAAAATTTCTGGCTATTTAAATATCAATACTTCTGATTTTGAATCCATCAAAGCGATGTTTTTTGATAGCTCTGACAATGCCTTTAAAATTTTGGATATTACCAAAGAGGCAACGAATGATGAAATTAAGAAAGCTTATAGAAGAATGGCTAAAAAATACCACCCAGATAAGTTAGAAGATTTAGGAGAAGAGCATTTAAAAGGTGCGCAAGAGAAGTTTTTACAAATTCAAAACGCTTACGAGAAACTTAAAAAAGAGCGAGGAATATTGTAATTCAAATTCGTTTTTAGTCATACTCCCTCGTCTTATTTTTTACTTCTGAGCCTTATCATTTTGGCCCTTTACTACTTTGCCAAAAGTATCTTCAATGCTCAAAGTTGAAGTTTGGCTTCTAAAAGTTCAACTTTTTTGCAACAATGACAGCGATTTACAAGAAAATATGTAATTTCGCACCTCGATTAAAGAGCAGGAAAAAATGAGCACGAAATTTACTGAGTATAAAGGACTTGACCTCCCAAAAGTTGCTGAAGAAATCTTAGATTATTGGAATAAGGAAAACATCTTTGAAAAGAGTATTGCCTTGCGCGAAGGAAGCACTCCTTATGTGTTTTTTGAAGGACCTCCTTCTGCCAATGGATTACCAGGAGTTCATCATGTATTGGCCCGTGCTATTAAAGATATTTTCCCACGCTATAAAACCATGAAAGGCTTTCAGGTTAAAAGAAAAGCAGGTTGGGATACCCATGGTTTACCTATAGAATTAGGAGTTGAAAAAGAATTAGGAATTACCAAAGAAGATATCGGTACTAAAATATCTGTAGAAGCCTACAATGAAGCTTGTAAGAAAGCCGTCATGCGTTATACGGATATTTGGAATGACATGACCAATAAAATTGGGTATTGGGTAGATATGGAAGATCCATACATTACCTATAAACCAAAGTACATGGAAAGTGTTTGGTGGCTTTTAAAACAAATTTATGATAAGAATTTGTTGTACAAAGGCTATACGATTCAGCCGTATTCTCCAAAAGCAGGTACTGGTTTAAGTTCACATGAATTGAATCAGCCAGGCACCTACCAAGATGTTACAGACACCACAGTGGTTGCTCAGTTTAAAGCCCTAAAGGAAACCTTGCCAAACTTTTTACAAGTAGCTGGTGATGTACACTTTTTAGCATGGACGACTACTCCATGGACCTTACCAAGTAATACCGCATTGACCGTTGGACCAAAAATTGACTATGTATTAGTTGAAACTTTTAATCAGTATACTTTTGAGCCGATAAAAGTGGTATTGGCTAAAAGCTTAGTTGCAAAACAATTTGCTGGGAAAAAGTTTAATCAAGTTGAAGATGTAGCAGCTTTAACAAGCTATACAGAAGAAGACAAACAAATTCCATATTTAGTTTTAAATGAATTCAAAGGAAAAGATTTAGTCGGAATAAAATACGAGCAATTATTAGATTATGCCTTGCCTTACGAACATGCAGAAAATGCATTTCGCATCATTTCTGGGGATTTTGTGACTACAGAAGACGGTACAGGAATTGTTCATACTGCACCAACATTTGGAGCAGATGATGCTTTGGTAGCCAAACAAGCAACACCAGAAATTCCGCCGATGCTTGTTAAGGATGAGAACGACAATCTAGTTCCTTTAGTAGACTTACAAGGAAAATTTAGACCAGAGTTGGGTGAATTTGCTGGTAAATATGTTAAAAATGAATATTACAATGATGGTGAAGCTCCAGAAAAATCTGTAGATGTAGAATTGGCCATCAAATTAAAAATAGAAAACAAGGCATTTAAGGTAGAGAAGTATGTGCACAGTTATCCTAACTGTTGGAGAACAGACAAGCCTATTTTGTACTATCCTTTAGATTCTTGGTTTATCAAAGTAACCGATGTAAAAGATCGGATGCATGAATTGAATGAAACCATTAATTGGAAACCAGAATCTACCGGAACAGGTCGTTTTGGAAACTGGTTAAAAAATGCTAATGACTGGAACCTTTCTCGTTCTCGCTATTGGGGAATTCCATTGCCAATTTGGAGAACTGAAGATGGTAAAGAAGAAGTGATTATGGGGTCAGTTACAGAATTAAAAGCAGCCATGAAAAAGTCTGTAGAAGCAGGTTTTATGGATGCGGATATTTTTGCTGATTTTGAAGTGGGCAATATGTCTGAAGAAAATTATGACACCATTGATTTGCATAAAAACATTGTAGACCAAATTGTTTTGGTTTCTGATTCGGGCAAACCAATGAAGCGCGAAAGTGATTTAATTGATGTTTGGTTTGACTCTGGCTCTATGCCTTATGCACAATGGCATTACCCTTTTGAAAATAAAGAATTGATAGACGATCACAAGTTTTTCCCTGCCGATTTTATCGCAGAAGGAGTAGATCAAACACGTGGTTGGTTTTATACCTTGCATGCAATAGGTACGATGGTATTTGATTCTGTGGCCTATAAAAATGTGGTTTCTAACGGATTAGTCTTGGATAAGAACGGTCACAAAATGTCTAAACGTTTAGGCAATGCTACAGACCCATTCGAAACCTTAAAAACCTATGGTGCCGATGCTACACGTTGGTATATGATTAGTAATGCCAACCCTTGGGACAACCTTAAATTTGATGTTGATGGCATTGCAGAGGTTTCTAGAAAGTTTTTTGGAACCTTGTACAATACCTATTCATTTTTTACCCTGTATGCCAATATTGATCAGTTTAACTATGAAGAGGCAGATGTTCCTTTAAAAGATCGACCAGAAATTGATCGTTGGATTTTATCAGAATTACATTCATTAATCGCTCGAGTAGATGCTTTTTACGCAGACTATGAGCCTACAAAGGCCACCAGAGCCATATCAGATTTCGTGCAAGAATTGCTCTCTAACTGGTATGTGCGTTTAAGCAGAAGGCGTTTTTGGAAAGGCGATTATGAATTAGATAAAATATCAGCTTATCAAACCTTGTACACTTGTATGTTAACTGTGGCAAAATTATCGGCTCCAGTGGCACCATTCTTTATGGATCGTTTGTATAAAGATTTAACAAAGGTTACTGGTAAAGAGTCTTTTGAAAGCGTGCATTTAGCAGATTTTCCAGTTTATGATGCGTCTTTTGTAGATGCTTCTTTGGAAAGAAAGATGGAAAATGCACAGATCATTTCTTCTTTGGTATTGTCTTTAAGAGCAAAAGAAAAAATAAAAGTGCGTCAACCTTTGCAAAAAATCATGATTCCAGTTTTGGATGCTATTCAAAAAGAAGAAATTTTAGCAGTTTCTGATTTGATTAAACATGAGGTAAACGTAAAAGAAATAGAGTTGTTGGATGATGCTTCAGGTATTTTAGTGAAGCAGATAAAGCCTAATTTTAAGACCTTAGGGCCAAAGTTTGGTAAGGACATGGGAGTAATTTCTAAAGCGGTGAATGCATTTACACAAGAAGATATCTTTAAAATTGAAAAAGATGGAAATTTGATGATACAAATTGCTGGAAAAAGTATAAATTTGGAAGCATCAGATGTTGAAATTTCTTCGAAGGACATAGAAGGATGGTTGGTAGCAAATTCCGCTGGACTTACAGTTGCCTTGGATGTTCATATCTCAGAAGAATTGAAGAAAGAAGGAATTACTAGAGAGTTAGTGAATAGAGTTCAGAATTTACGAAAAGACTCAGGTCTTGAAGTTACTGATAAAATAAAATTGACCGTTTTAAGATTTGGAAATCTTGAAGCCGCAGTTGAAGAAAACAGAAACTATATCATGAGCGAAACACTAACTAACGAATTGGTTTTTGTATCGGAATTAGAGCAGGGTACAGATATTGAGTTTGACGAAATAAAAAGTAAAATTATAATCAAAAAAATGTAAGCAAATGATAGAGAATAAAATTAGATACTCGGATTCAGACTTACAAGAGTTCAAAGATATTATCTTAAAGAAAATGGCTAGAGCAGAAGAAGATCTTGCCCTCTTGGAAAGTTCGTATAAAAATGGAGCAAACAATGATACTGACGACACTTCTCCAACCTTTAAATCGTTTGAAGAAGGTTCTGATACTATGAGTAAAGAGGCGAATGTTCAGTTGGCGATTCGTCAAGAAAAGTTTATCCGTGATTTAAAAAATGCCTTATTGCGCATTGAAAATAAAACCTATGGCGTTTGCAGAGTTACAGGAAAATTAATTCAAAAGGAACGTTTAAAATTGGTCCCTCATGCCACTTTGAGCATCGAAGCCAAAAGAAAACAATAATTTAAAAAGCAGCGAATTTCGCTGCTTTTTTATGCAATATGTTTGGATTTTTTAATCTAAAAAACGCGCCTTTAATTCTGGCGTTGGCAAATAACAAGCGTCCTTTTTTCCATACCATTTGTACCTGTTTCTTGCAATATAATCATAGACAAGGTTTCTAAGGACTGCAGGAATGATTAAAAAAACAGTCAGCAAGTTGGTTGGAAAACCAAGTTTTGCAGCAATTTTTAGGGCAGCCGTAGATTTGTAATAGATTTTTTCTTCTGGGGTATATAAAAAAATAGAATCCATTTTAGCCACATCTACTTTAAAATGCGCCAAGATAGATTTGCTGGTATCTCCTTGCAATGAGGTAAACACAAATTTATGTTTTGAATCTTTCTCTAGCACAAACTGAACAGAGCTGTTGCAAAGATTACAAACCCCGTCAAATAAGATTAATTGCGTGCCTTTTGGCAGTGTCGGAAGCATATAGTTGTTTATCTATTAAATGGCACTTCATTAATCCAATGAAAGCCTCTATCTCTTTCAAAGGTAAAACTTTTCCTTTTCATAAGAACTAATAGTCACATTTTTTGGATGGTTAACCATTATCTATCTCCAATTTTTTTAAAACCGCTTCTTTTTTTAATATTTAGTATTGATTGAAACCTTTTTCTAAAAAAGAACCAATTAGTGTTTTTCTATGTGCTATCGTAATTCTGCTAAAAGATTTTTTTATTCGTAGCTAATGGCTGCTACAAAAACAATTAAGAATCCTAATAATATTCTTATTTTTGAAAAATAATTAGAAAGAACATGTCAAAAAGAAATATCGCCATACTCACTATATTTTTAGCCCTATTAATAGATCAAGCTTCTAAAATTTATATAAAAACTCATTTTGCCATTGGCGAAGAGGTCACTGTTTTTTCCAATTGGTTTATAATCCATTTTACAGAAAACAATGGGATGGCTTGGGGTTTTGAGTTTGGTGGTAAAGCAGGAAAATTGTTTTTGACCATCTTTAGAATTTTGGCAGTTTTTGGAATATTGTACTGGTTAATTAGCAGTGTAAAAAAGCAAATGCATACGGCTGTAATCATCGCGATAGCATTGGTCTTGGCTGGTGCAGTGGGTAACATTATTGATTCTGTTTTTTACGGGGTTATTTTTGATGCTCCGGCCCATGGTGTTGCAACTTTATTTGCAGAAAACCCTTATGGCACATTGCTGCATGGAAGGGTGGTAGACATGCTTTATTTTCCTATTTACGAAGGAGAAAGTTTTACTTTTTTTAATGCCATTTTTAATGGAGCAGATTCTTTTATAACTATTGGAGCTGTGCTCTTGTTTTTATACAACAAACAAGCATTTCCGAAGGAGACTAAAAATTAGACAATCCCAGAAAGGATATAAAATTACTAGTAAAAAAATGGTATTTTCGTAAGATGCCAACAGCCTTAGAAATTCAAGTTAAAACCCTGCCTGATTCTCCTGGAGTTTATCAGTACTATGATAAAGAAGGTAAAATCTTATATGTTGGTAAAGCAAAAAATTTAAAAAAACGAGTTGCTTCTTATTTTAACAAGCAGCAAGAAAATGGCAAAACCAAAGTATTAGTTAAGAAAATTGCCAGTATACAGCATATTGTGGTGAACACAGAGACTGATGCCTTGTTGTTGGAGAACAACCTAATAAAGAAATACCAGCCCAAATACAATGTAATGCTCAAGGACGATAAGACCTATCCCTGGATTTGTATTAAAAAAGAGCGCTTTCCTCGAATTTTTTTAACAAGAAATGTTATTAAAGATGGTTCGGAATATTATGGTCCTTATACCTCTGTAAGAACGGCAAAAGCCTTACTTGATTTAATTAAGGAGCTCTATACCTTGCGTACTTGTGCTTATGATTTAAGTAAGACTAATATAGAAAGTAAAAAATACAAGCTTTGTTTAGAATATCATTTGGGCAACTGCAAAGCCCCTTGTGAAAATTTGCAAACCGAAGAAAATTATCTCTTAGATATTGATGCGATTCGAAACATTATTAAAGGAAACTTCAAAGAGTCCTTAGAAAAATTTTCAGAATTAATGCAAGATTTTGCTGCTAGAATGGAGTTTGAAGAGGCGCATAAAATTAAGCAGAAAATAGATCAATTGGCCAATTATCAATCCAAATCAACGGTGGTAAACCCAAGCATAACGAATGTTGATGTGTTTTCGGTAGTTTCTGACGAGAGTTATGCCTATGTCAATTTTTTTAAGATTGTCAATGGGTCCATAATTCAATCTCATACTTCAGAAATAAAAAAGAAATTGGATGAGACCGATAAAGAACTTCTAGAACTAGCTATTATAGAAATTCGTCAACGTTTTCATTCACAATCCAAAGAAATCTATACGCCCTTTTTAGTAAATCTTGGAGATGATATAAAGGTTACAGTGCCTAAACTAGGCGATAAAAAAAGGATAGTAGAACTCTCCATTAGAAACGCACGTTATTATAGACAAGATCGATTTAAGCAGATTAAAATTGTAGACCCAGACAGGCATGTGAATAGAATCATGACTCAGATGCAAAAAGATTTGCGCCTTACAAAAGAGCCAAGACATATAGAGTGTTTTGACAATTCGAATATTCAAGGGACACATCCAGTGGCAGCTTGTGTGGTTTTTAAAGATGGGAAACCCAGCAAGAATGATTATAGGCATTACAATATAAAAACGGTAGATGGCCCCGATGACTTTGCCTCGATGGAGGAGGTTGTTTTTAGACGGTATAAGCGCTTATTAGCAGAGAATGATCCATTGCCTCAACTCATCATAATTGATGGCGGAAAAGGGCAATTATCATCAGCCTTAAAAAGCTTGGATTTATTGGGTTTGCGTGGTAAGATTGCTATTATTGGAATAGCAAAACGCTTAGAGGAGATTTATTATCCAGGAGATCCTATTCCACTCTATTTGGATAAAAAATCAGAGAGCTTAAAAATCATTCAGTTTCTGAGAAATGAGGCGCATCGATTTGGAATTACTTTTCATAGAAATAAACGAAGCAAAAGTGCGATTCAATCAGAATTGGAACAAATACCAACCATTGGTAACCAAACCATTACCCTTTTATTGCAAAAATTTAAATCAGCAAAAAGGGTTAAAAGCGCTACATTTGAAGAACTTAAAGCAGAAGTTGGAGCTGCAAGAGCTCAAAAAATTGTTGATTATTTTAAAGCAGCGACATCATGATAAAGCAATGTATCCTTTTTTTCTTTTTGGGAACCTTAATGGTTTTTGGGCAAGAAAAACAGCCTAAGGTTGGATTGGTACTTAGCGGAGGAGGGGCAAAAGGCTTTGCTCATATAGGTGTTTTAAAAGAAATTGAAAAAGCTGGAATTCAGATAGATTATATTGGCGGTACCAGCATGGGTGCTATTATTGGGGGTTTGTATGCTGCCGGATACAGTGCGAGTCAAATTGAAAAAATTATTTTAGAGACTGATTTTTATACCTTACTTCAAGACAAAAACCCGAGAAGAACCAAAACCCTTTTTGAAAAGCAACATGGTGAAAAACACGCGGTGGTATTGCCAGTAGTGAAAGGGAAAATAGGCTTGCCAAAAGGAGTTTCTAAAGGTCAAAATGTCCTAAATTTTCTAACGTATCTCTTATCTCCGGTAGATTCTATAACCGATTTTTCTAAATTACCCATTCCTTTTTTTTGTATCGGAACCGATGTAGAAACCGGAGAAGAAATAATTTTAAACAGCGGTTCTCTACCATTGGCTTTAAGAGCAAGTGGGTCCTTTCCAACCTTGTTAAACCCAGTAGAAATTAATGGTAAATTATTAATAGATGGCGGGGTTTCTAATAATTTTCCGGTTGATATACTTAAACGAACTGGTGTAGATATTATTATCGGTGTCGATGTTCAGGGTAAATTGTACAATAAGGAAGATATTGTTTCTGTATTAGATGTGCTCAATCAAATTACCAGTTATCAGATGTATAAAAAATCATCAGAATCTGCAAAGAAGGTTGATGTGTATGTAAAACCTGAAGTAACTGAATATACAGTGGTTTCCTTTGAAAACTCGAAGGAGATTTTAGAAAGAGGACATGCTGCTGCACTTAAACACTCTAAAACTTTTGACAGCATTGCTTCTTTACAAAAAGTAAAGAGATTGGCCCCAGAAATTAATACGGAAATAGTCAAATTTCATTTGGATAAAATTGAAATATTGGGCAACCAAAATTATACAAGGGCATTTATTTTAGGTGCGATGAAAATTTCTGAAGGTGATTCGATTACGGCGAAAGAAATTTCTGAAAAAATAAATTATTTGTCTTCGACCAATAATTTTCAACGAATTGATTTTGCCTTAGAAGGAAATGCCAAAGGTAAAAAGCTTATGCTTCAAGTGAAAGAGAGTAACGATAAATCGAATATTCGTTTAGGAGTTCATTATGATATGCTATATGAATCTGGAGTTTTATTAAATTATACACATAAAAACCTGCTCATTAAAAATGATGAATTGTCGCTTGATTTAATCGTTGGTGATACGCCGAGGTATACCTTGGATTATTTTGTTGATAATGGCTTTTATTATAGTTACGGGTTTAATTCGAGGTATAATAGTTTTACTTCTGAGGCAGGATCAAAAGTGCTAAATGTCGAGGCCATAGATATACAGTACACAGACTTTACCAATCGAATATACATGCAGACAACCTTTGATAGAAAATTTGCAATTGGCGCTGGATTGGAGCACAAAATCATTAAATACAGTTCGAAGACTTTAGCAGCTTCTACCAACCAACCGCTTGTATTTGATGATAGTCAATATTTTAATGTGATTTCTTATTTAAATTTAGACACCTATGACAATAAGGATTTTCCGACAAAAGGGGTTTATTTTAGCGCAAAGTACACCTGGTATTTGTGGTCTACTGATTATGCTCAAGATTTTGTTCAATTTTCTCAGATTAAAGGAAAGGTTAGTTTTGCGAAAAGTTTTGGGGAAAAATTCACTTTTGAATACATTTCTGAGGCAGGTTTTACACTAGGTGATGTAAGCTCAGAAAGTTTCGATTTTTCATTGGGGGGTTATAATCAAAATTTCATTAATAATTTCGTTCCTCTTTACGGGTATGAAATTAGTAGTCTTTCAGATCAGACCTTTTTAAAATCTACTTTTAATTTTCGATACAACCTCGTTAAAAATCACTATGTGAGTTTTTTAGCTAATTATGCACGTGTTGCTGACAGTGTTTTTAAGAATGGGGATCTTTTTAAAGGCACCAAATCTGGCTATGCGTTTGGCTATAGTTTAAAAACTTTTCTAGGACCCATTGAATTAAAATATTCATGGTCACCGGACACGAAAAATCACTTTTGGTACTTTAATTTGGGTTATTGGTTTTAACCCAATGTTAATTTAATGTTACGTAATTGTTT
>Ga0129324_10002863_pt1 | contig 10385 bp, 5 predicted proteins | sample CPBDNA_7_FD_96879 | JGI IMG/M metagenome (GOLD analysis project Ga0129324, IMG submission 96879) | Freshwater to marine salinity gradient microbial communities from Chesapeake Bay, USA - CPBay_Spr_15_0.2_DNA | ecosystem: Environmental > Aquatic > Marine > Coastal | place: USA: Chesapeake Bay... | reverse complement strand
TACCCATTGATGGTAATCGCATTTGCTGCAGTACTGGCCGATTGTATAGTAAAAGGGAAAGATGCATTATTGACATAAAATACAATGCCTGATGAATAACTACTGCCAGTTGTTTGACTATAACCGTCGAGTAAAATAGTACCCGTGCCGCTACTTATAGTATCGGCACTGGATAAAAAATAAAATCCGAGGCCAGAGGCTCCCCAAGTTGAGAAAACAGACCTGGCATAAGATTTTCCTTTTATGGCAATGTTACCACCCCCTGAATTAAAATTGGCAACCCGGTCAATTCTTACCCCTTCTGTATAATCTACATCCGAGGATCCCAGTGCATATTGACTTCCCTGATTATTTCCGCCACCGAGCGTAATATCACCTCCCTGGGTATTGATGGTTAGTCCTCCTCTAAATTGGATATATCCATTGGTCGTTGAGTCAAAATCGGTAGCATTATCTACATTCGACGCAAGCAAGACATCCCCCCGTTGGAAGAAATGGTCGTTGCTATGGTATTAACAATATGCGTTTTTGCAAGGACCTTGAAATTATTTGCTGTCGGATTTATGATGTTGGCACTAAAAGTTACCTTATTTGCTTCAATGGCCACATCGTTTAGCGCGAGTTTGCTCTGTATAATGGAATCGCGGATGTTCACCGGGCTGCTAATGGTTGTAAAGATACCATTGTCATAGACCCAGGTTGAGCCTTCTGCATCTCCACCTGAACTTACGATGGTCAAATCACCCGTACCCATTGCGGTCCGATAAATAGCATGCGCCTTATTGGTCGCTAAAACGGGGGTAAATACGGTCGTTGTTTCATCGGCATTAACCCGAACATTGGTTTCACCACCAACCAGCGTTGTTAGTCCGGTGCTATTTAATTCAAAACCACTGAATAATTTAGCTATGCCGCCAGTTCCCATAGATAAAGTAGGGGTCGGAGAACCTGAAAGTTTAATGTCCCCTCCGGTACGTGTACCTATGGCAGCACTTTTTCCTGCATTGATATGGATAGCATTTGCGGTAGTATTCGACGTAGAAATATTCTGGGCAATGGTAAGATCTCCGGCCAGGGTTTCAACCAGTACCGTGCCACTTGAATGTACCCCACTTTTTGTACCCACGGTACCAATGGTCAATCCTCCACTCGCATCGGTAAAACTTAATGAGCCCAGTCTGGTACTGCTTTCACCGCCTGCCAGCGTAGCTACATTGTTACTGGTATTATTCAGCGTGAAAGTACCCGTGCCATGTAAGCCAAGATTATTGGCTACGATGGGCAGTGTCTGGGTAATAGCCCCGGTTGCGAATAGATTAATATCGTTATTGGTAGCCGTCAAGGCACCCCCTATGGTCATGGCTGCCCCATGAAAAGTCATAGGAGCTGCGGCAGTTAGTGCTGAACTTATGGTTAATGCGGCAGTATTACCCACTTTTCCCGAGGTAAATGCACTAACGGTGCTAATATCGAGATTACGGATGGTTGTTGCTGCACTAAAGCTATTATCCGCGGATCTTGGTTCTATCTTAAAAGACCCTGTGGTACCAACCTTTGTTGTTTTTACATCATCAAAAAGGACATTATTTCCACTAAGAAGAACATTGGCATTTGTACTTATTACAGATGGGGTAATCCCTTGAACAGCTGTTGAATTCAATTGGCTACCAAAATAAACATTTCCATAACTCAAAATCTGGCCCAGACCCTGGGTCACAGAACCTACTGGCGCAGCACGTAGCGTAATATCTCCATTTCCTGATAATAATTGAATATTGGTTGTTGATCTAAAGTTTGCGAGCAAAATAGCCACATTTCCAGCGGCTGTTTGACTTCCTTCCATTAAAATACCTCCACCCGTAGACGAAGTGGACTGTATCAAAACATTTCCCCCGTTGGCATTGATGAGTCGAATACCGTCATTAGAGGTGGAACCTCCTGCTATGGTAATAGCAGGACCGACGCCTGCATAGGAAGACGTAATAGCAATATTTGGAGCTACACCATACGTAAATTCTATCCCATGATTAACTGACGAAATACCTTGTATATTAATTCGGCCTGTTCCTGAATTAATCAGGAGGTTACCCTGGGATGTTATGCCTGGGCGCGAATTAGTTCCATCCGAGGCTGAATGTCCTTTAATGATGATATCTCCGCCACCGGTCAACAAGGACACTACCGTGCCAGTTCCCCCAGCTACACCAAGATTTACCCCACCGGTATTACCTCCAGCACCTCGATAGGCGTAATTATCTGGTATGCCATCGGAAGCAACACCTCCGTTTGCTCCATCATCGAGCCCCCCCGCCATTATCAATTTTCCTCCCTGCGTATTTACCGTAACACCGGCACGTAAACCAATTTCATCATTATTGCCCCCTGAGGACGCTTGACTATTATCGGCATCGGCCCAAAAAATAATATCCCCATTATTAGACTGCACCGTTTTTCCTTCAACATTCACCCAAGCCCAGCCTCTGGCTTTAAAGAGTATTTTAGCCCCTGGGGCAGTTGAAATAAGGTTTTCGTTAATTCCAACAAGTGTACCTTGTAGGGTAATCGGCCCAGTCACGGATAAGCCACCAATATGGTCATGTATTATCGCAAAATTGTCTGTCGATTTTCCAAGAGTCAAGCCACCTATGCCATTGGCAATTTTAAACCATATTGTATGAAGATTTGAATTAAAGGAAGCGTCATTTGACTCCATCGTGAAGGAGCCCGTTCCATTTATCCAAGGTCTATGGTTATCAGTAATCGTCTCCCAATTAAATGACTCCCCTCTGATGATAGTATTCCCGGCCCCAGGATTGATGGTCAAATAGTCCAGGTTCAATACACCTGATCCATTAGCCTCCATATCGGCATTAATGGTAATATTTCCTCCTGCTGAAGTGATAGCTTTTCTGTTTAAGTAATTTAAAGTATTTTCAGAATAGAACCCACCGTTCGCATTCAATGTAATGTTAGAAGCTGAAGTAGCTGTTATATTTGCCCCTGTCTCAATATAACCAGTAGCTTGCAAAAGGATATTGGCGTTAGTACCAGTGGTCGTCAGGTTTTGTTGGACTATAATATTGCCCGCATAAATACTCATGGCTCCAGCTGTCGTCCTCGGACTTGACAGGGTCAAATTAGCGGTATTAGTTGATTTACCGTAAGTAAAACGGCCTAAAGTAGTGCCAAAATTCCAGTCATCATCAAAAGTTAAGGTACCTGCATCCCCAGCCCTCATAAAAGTAAAGGCATTGCCTGTGGGTTGTATGGTCAGGTTACCTGTAGTCTGTATAGCAATGGAACCGGCTCCTGCATTGTTAAGTCGCTGATAGATAGAATTCCCTTCAATGAGTATGTTGCCAGAATACGCATTGGTTCCGTCAAATCCAATACGTATGCCATTCGTTATATCACTGGCAGCGAAACGAATGGAATTAGAAAGTTGACCATCGGATTCCCTGGTATTGGATCCGCTCAAAGTTATATTACCCGTTTGAGAGCACACACTGGTACCTAATCCAAAGATAATTCCTTCTTTATCGTTGATGGCAGAAGAGAAATTAGCTTCCCCGCGCAAGGAAATATTCCCTGAAACAGTTCTAATAGCTACAGTACCAAGAGATAAAATGCCATGCCTCCAGTTATTACCACTAGAGGTAGCGTCATATCCATAACCATTTATGGTGATAGCCCCCGAAGTAGTTCCAATGGATACTGCGCCTGTTTGTCCATTCAAATACGTTCCAGAACCGTTGGTGAATTTACCTTTCACTTCGCCAATAATCTCTATGGAACCAGCCGCTGTGGATATCGTTGATCTTTCAATATTAACGCCCCAATTTACGCCATCATCGTCTGAGGAATTCCAAGATAGCCCGGCCATATAAAGATTTCCCCCATTGGTTGTAATGGATGAACCTATAACGGAGAGACCAGGAATGTCATCTGACCAGGTATTGGCGGAGGTATTACCAACAGTCAAGCCGTTCCAGGTCGCTGCAGTAGGTCCACCGCCTGCCCAAAAATGCCCTCCATTGGTTTGAATGGTCACACCATTCAACTGTATATATCCGTGATCGGCATTGTTTGAACCCAAAGCAGTTCTCAATACAACATTTAAACTTGCGGAAGATGAGGTAATCCCCGTAGCATTGGCAAACACCATATCATTGGCACAATTGAGTGTCAACGTGCGATTAGCTCCACCTGTATAAGAAATACTGGCATTGATATTCATGTTGCGGGATGTCCCACTTTGCGAGGGCAAATTCACAGTTAAATCACCCACATTGGACAGATGGTTGGTAATTACGCTGGGATGAATAGTGGCGGAACCGGATACCCCAACATTGAGGGTATTTCCTGTAATGCTCCAGTTGGTTCCAGCGGTTCCTGTTTGTCCGGTAGTGGATATCGTCAGGTGTTGTGCAAACCCTGACGTGACAAACAATGAAAAAAACACCACAGCGTTAATAAACGCTGTGGTGCGGGAGGCTTTTTTAAAATTCATTTTCATTTACACCTATTCAATAAATAATTATTGGGCGAAAATAGAAATTACTTTAATCAAAAAAATTATATCCTCTACGGGAAAAACAGGGTATATGAAAAATAATACATAAAAAAGAATCTAAAAAACAGGGAGGTACAAAGTAATTAAATTTTTATTTAAAAAATATGGCTATTCGTTTGAAAAGGATAAAAGATGAGTCACCAGATTTTCCTGAGAGGTAAGATTCATTTTTTTGCGTATGTTGGTTCTGGTTGATTCTATGGTTCTCATGCTTCTATTGGTGATTAATGCCAGATCTTTAGTGGATGGATTTAGCCGTAAATAGGCACATAATTTCAATTCAACCGGACTCAATTCGGGATATTTATTTAAAAGCAAACTAAAAAAATCTTCATTATTTGACGTCAATCGAACATCAAAATCATTTTTAAGCCTATGAATAGGATCCGCTTTCAACAAAGATTCAATCTTCTTTAATTTGACTTGTTCCGTTGAATTATCATTAAGGATTTTTGATGTTTTTTGAATCAATTCATCCACTTGTTGCTGCATTTGCGCCAATAGCGTAACCTGCGAGGTTAATTCCTTTTCCTTATTATCAATTACATCCTTTAGTAATTTCCTGTTTAATTCTTGTTTTTGTTTTTCCAACAACACTATTTTATCTTTATTTCGCCACCCCTGAAGGACAACTAACAATAAAAGCACACAAACAATCAATATTAAAATGAAATATTTATAATTCAATTGCTTTTTGGACAGTGTTACGATTTCCTTCTCTTTTTTCTCCGATTCATATTTCTCCTTTAACGCAAAGGCTTCCTTTTTAACAGATTCATTCACCAGACTATCATTCAGAAGATGAAATTTTGTTTGGAAAGTGTAAGCTGCTTTATAGTCAGCCATGTCTCTGGATAGCCAGGATAATCGCTCATAAACCAAGGCTTCTTCCCGAACAGAATTCAATGATTTGGTTAAGGCCAGGCTTTTATTCAATCGGAGGGATGCATCGGTATATTTCTTTTGCAGGCGAAAAAGATTTCCCATATTGAGGTTAGTCAACATGACGCCATATTGAATATTATTCTCCACACAAACCCTTTCACATTCAGCAAAAAGTTTTTCAGCCGCTGATAAATTACCTTGTTTCTCTAAAATATTTGCCCGATTTGTCAAATTTTGAGCCAGCAAAAGCGGATAATCAGCCTTTTTTAATTCCCGATAGGCCAAATCATAATAGGTCAATGCCTTTTCAATTTGATTTGTCTGTTTATAATTACTTCCTAGGTTATTGTAATTCATAATCAGCGGATACGTATAACCCAGGGATTTATTTATATCAATGGCTTTTAAAAGATTCAATTTTTGATTTTCCCTGTCGCCAAGTCGCTCGTAGTTGGTAGCTAAATTATTATAAGCAACAGCCAATTCCTTTTTATCTCCAATTTTTTCAAAAAAGGAAATAGCTTGCAATAATGATTTTATAGCAAGGGAATATTTTCCTTTGTAAGCATTTTTCAATCCATCTACCATTAAATAATTTCCATATAAAGGCGAGGTGGGTGACCTAAATTTTTCTGCCTGACTATGCCAGTAGTTGAGGGAATCAATATTTCCTTTAAAATAAAAAGTACTTGCCAGTTGCAAATAAATGTAAGCAATTTCCAACTCGTCCTTTTCACCAACGAGTTGTTTGAATTTATGTAAGGTAAGGATGGTCAAATTATAATTATCTGTTTTATCCAGATAATCTAATTGTAAACGGTATAGTTCGATGAATAGCTTTTCATTTAATAGTTCCTTTTCGACCCTAAAAGATTCTTCGATAAAGGCGGCTGGATTTCTTTGAAGAATTTCCTTTAGCGAATCTATTTTTTGCCTCCCGACGTTTGGACCTGATGTGCGCGTATTTTGTCCTTGAATACTTGTTAGAATATTAAGCAGTAAAAAGCAGGATAAGATTACTTTCATATAATGAGACCTTTAGAGAATCATGGATTCTTTGTGAAGACAACTTTATAAACTGGAAGTAATACTTGCGAATATAGTGTATTTTATAATTTGCGTGTTTGTTTTTTTTGGTTAATAGAGAGCGTGTGAGTTCGAGCGTCAAAGTTCGAGCGGGGAGATTTTTAACGCGGTGTACGCAGTGTTCCGGCGCAGTGTTTCGCAGGGTTCAGGTTTTAATCTTGAATACATCCGACTGAGGCACCTATTGTTTTACTTAGCTGATCCGTTGAAATCATATTATTATTGGTAGTTAGGTAAAATAACCAGGCCTTGTTGTAATTACTTTCTGCGGACGTCCAAAAAAAACCGAAGTTTTTCATCAGATTGTAAAAACCATCACTACTTCTGAAGCCACCCTGGAAGCTTGAGAATTGTCGCTGATCGGTTAAAAACATGGTCATAATATTCTTTTCATTAACGGAGGGAACATGCCAACCCGCTGGACAAATCCCTTTTGGATCTGCCACGGCGTACCAATTATAAAGGTATCCATAGTCTTGAAAATAACTGGTATCATTTTTATAAACAGACCTGCCCCCTATCGATTTGTTTCCCCACAATTGATCGCTCTCATTCCCTGTTGATCCTCCGGATATATCCACAGGAATGGAGGATCCATCTCTGTATTTCGATACCTTCAGATTTTCTGCAAGCCAACATTGGGTTCCAATAGGCATAGTATGATAAACATTACCATCAATATCTGTAACCGTAGCAGATTTACATGGATTTAAAAAACTATGGACGGGTAAAAACCTATCAAAACTAAAAAATAAATGAATAGAAATTAAGAATGAAAACATAAAGTAATGATTAAATGGGTTGGAAATAATTAAATCAGAAAATTGAATCGAGAGTATGTACCTTAATTTTTATATAACCTTAAATCGATCTAACAAATATAAACAATAAAAAGGATTGAAACCGTACTTTTTATTTTATTTTAAAAAAAAAGATAAAAGACCGGAATGTCCGCAGATGATTCCGGTTACGTTTTACTCTGGATTTAACACCTGTATTAGTGATTTATCCCTTGCGAGTCGCTTATATAGGTAGTTTTTTCAATAAAGGCTGATAGGTATCTACTCTTCTGTCCCTAAAAAATTGAAGTAACTCTCTGGAGGCTCTTATCTCTGATAAATCACAAGTAGCCATGATGATTTCATCCTGATTACCTGCACCGGCTATTATGTCACCATAAGGATTGGCGATAAAACTTTTTCCATAAAAGGACATTTCCGTTTCCACACCCACCCTGTTAACGGCGCCAACAAATACATTATTGGCAATGGCATGGGAGCGGATAATGGTTCGCCAGGGCTCTGAAGAATCAAATTCGGGTCGGTCAGGTTCTGATCCAATAGCCGTAGGGTATAATAATATTTCCGCACCTTGCAAGGCCAGGATTCTTGCCACCTCGGGGAACCATTGATCCCAGCAAATGCCAATGCCTATGGTCCCAAACTGGGTCTTAAAAATGGGATAACCCAAATCGCCTGGAGTGAAATAATATTTTTCGAGATACTGAGGACCTTCCGGGATATGGTTTTTCCTATATTTCCCTAAATAAGTTCCATCCCTGTCGTAAACAACCGCAGTATTGAAATACACGCCAGGTAAGGCTTCCTCAAAAAAGGGAACAACCAGTACAATTCCTAATCGCTTGGCTACCTCCTGAAGCTTATCTGTAGAGGCATTTGGAAATTTTTGAGCGTACCTGTAGCTTTTTACATCTACATATTGGCAAAAATAAATGGCGTTAAATAATTCCTGCAAGCAAACAATATTTGCCCCTAATCTGGCAGCCTCTTCGATTTGCTTTAGCGTTCTGTTTTCATTTTCCTGAACATCTGCACCACAGGCAGACTGAATCAATGCGAGTTTAATCTCTGTGTTATTCATTTTTAAAAGGGTTCATTTTGAGTAATACAATGCATGCCACCACCGCCCCAATTTAAGGCTAAAGGGTTAATGGGGACTATTTTCTTATCGGGAAATGCTTTTTTGAAGGCAACCATTGCCTTTTCATCTGTTTCAAGGCCATAAAAAGGTACAAGGACCAATTTGTTAATAATCACAAAATTCAGATAGCTTGCAGCGGCAATCATTTTTTCAGGCTTATCTTTAAAGCCATATTTAAGCTCTGGTTTAAAAGTCATGGATTGTAATATATCATAAGTACCATCTCCCTTTTTCATTTCTGAAATTTGAGGGGGCACTAAGGGCAGAAAAATAATGTAAAATGGTTTTCCATTGGCGTTTCTACTTTTTTTTAAAATCGTAAGATTTTCAGCTAACCGTGTAGACGTCTCTTTTTCTATGAGATTTTCACTGAGAACATCGCCAAAGGCCATTAAAATAGTGGAATCATTTACAAACCGGGCATATTCATCGACATGCCCATTGGTTGTCAGGCAAGTGAAAAGGGAATCTCCCTGTTTGCTGACCAATGGACCATGCAAGGTAAAATCGTCATCTCTAAGTCCTTTTTTAAACCAAATAAAGGAAGTCGCGCCTAAGGTTTTCCTGTATTCTTCTTCAATTTGTTTTTTAGTAAGCTGAGGATTTCTCAGAAACTGCACACTTTCGGTTAACATGAGCACCCCTTTGCTATTTATTTCATTGTCGCCTCCCTCGGCAATCAGCGGGGAAGAATACAAGGGCATTTTCAAGAATGCCGCTATCTTTTCATCTAATTTCTCATCCAAAATAGCCAATAGATCGTTTTCATCGGCATAACTCCAGGTATTGAAACTAAAATCTGCCATAGCTTTTTTCCTCTGTTTATTTATCAGGAATCTTGGCCCCATATCTCTCGTCCAAAATTCATTATATGGGAATAAAAGGAAAGAAATTTTGGAAGAATCTATACTATACTTTTTACCATTCTTTAATATTTCCCTTTTGAGTGCCATATCAGTTATCAACAAATTCAAATGGGCATAAGGTGTAATTTCTTTGAACATTTGAAAAAGCACTTCTTCTATGGGAGCATCCAGCTTATGGGTATTTGCGGGCCATTGCATCCAAACGGCCTTTGTGGGTTCGTATTCTGCGGGTTGCCTGTAACCATGCTCTTCATTAATCATTTGGTCAGTTTTACAACTTAACGAGAAAAATAAAATCATCAAAATGCTTATCCACCTCATTTTTAATGTATTTAAAGGATCAATTTTCCACCTATATAAACTTTTTCTATTTTTATTTGACCCCAATCCTCCCAGGAAGATTGGAAAGGGTTTTTATTTAAAACGATAAAATCAGCTAAAAAATGCGGGGCCATTTTCCCTTTTATATCCCCTGCCCCATCTGCTAAGGCACCACCATAGGTATAAGCTATGAAGGCCTGCTCCATATTAATTTTCTCCTGTGGATTATGTGTATATCCTTGTTCATCAACCCGTTGAACCGCATCTCTTATTCCTGACAAGGGTTTGAAATCCCTTACCACTGGGGCATCAGAGGAAAAAGCAAGCGTAACGCCTTCCTTTAAAAGCGCATGGTATGGGTAAACAATTTGTTGATATTCCTGGTCGAGATATTGCCTGAAATTGGGACCTAATTCTCTCACAAAAGCAGGCTGACTGGCGCAAATAATACCAAGTCGGTTCATTAGACTGATATGCCTGGCATGAGGTAAACCGAGATGTTCAATTCGATGAACCAACGAATGATTTACCTCTGTTTTTAATTTTACATACACCGATAAAACCTGATCTATGGCTGCATCGCCGATGGCATGGGTGGCTATTTTCCAACCATTTATCTGTCCTATTGCTGCCAGATTATAAAAATAATCGGTTGACATCCTTAACACCCCAAAATTATCAGACGCTTTATATGGTCTGAATACCGCGGCAGT
>Ga0129324_10002861_pt1 | contig 10387 bp, 10 predicted proteins | sample CPBDNA_7_FD_96879 | JGI IMG/M metagenome (GOLD analysis project Ga0129324, IMG submission 96879) | Freshwater to marine salinity gradient microbial communities from Chesapeake Bay, USA - CPBay_Spr_15_0.2_DNA | ecosystem: Environmental > Aquatic > Marine > Coastal | place: USA: Chesapeake Bay... | reverse complement strand
TTTTATAACTTGTACTGTTCTTCGAATATTTTATTTTGGCTCTTAATTCATAAGTATTTTCCATAATTGTTTCTATAGGGACAATGATCTAACCTAAAAGTATGGATAAGATAATAAGATATTCTTTTTTCATTATCTTAAATTATTGGTATTGACATAAGAAAACAGTTAATATATTACTAACGATAATTAATGGTTATCAATAGTAATATATATGAATGATATAATAAATGACATAAAGGCTTTACAGGAAGAAACATTATTAAACCTACAAAGCTCTAAGGCTAATAACACTGTAAGAGCTTATAAATCAGATTTTAATGACTTTGAACTGTTTTGTGTACAGAATGGATTTAAATTTCTTCCCTCAGATCCTAAAATTGTTTCTTTATATTTAACTCATTTATCTTCAAAAGATGTTAAAATGAGCACTTTAAAGCGCAGGTTGGTATCAATAGGTGTCATCCACAAGTTAAAAGGGCATTATTTAGATACAAAACATCCTTCAATTATCGAAAATATTATGGGCATTAAAAGAAGAAAAGGTAGCATTCAAAAAGCAAAAAAACCCATATTAATCAACAGTTTAAAATTAATTATTAATGCAATAGATGAGCAAAACAACCAAGAAATTAAAAAATTAAGAGATAGATCAATAATATTAATTGGCTTTTCAGGCGGATTTAGGAGAAATGAGATAGTCTCGCTAGACTATGATGATCTAGATTTTGTTACAGAGGGCTTAAAAATTAATCTTAGAAGATCTAAAACAGACCAATTTGGCGAAGGTTTTACAAAAGCTCTACCCTACTTTGATACCTCTCAATATTGCCCAGTGATATCATTAAAAAACTGGCTAGATATATCAAAAATAACCTCAGGTCCTGTATTTAGGAGATTTTTGAAAGGATCAAAGTTATCAGAAAATAGATTAACAGATCAAACTGTAGCTATACTTATTAAAAAGTATTTAAATTTAGCTGGAATAAACAGTAAAAATTATTCAGGCCATAGCTTAAGATCAGGCTTTGCAACATCTGCAGCTGAGTCAGGAGTGGAAGAAAGAAATATTATGGCAATGACAGGTCATAAATCTACAGAAATGGTAAGAAGATATATTAAAGAAGCTAATTTGTTTAAAAATAATGCATTAAATAAGATCAAATTGTAAGTATCATTTTTAAAAATTATTATTAACAAATATCAAATCAGCATAAATAAAATTTACAAGGGTATAATTTTTAGAAGTTAAAAATTTAAATAATTTAGAATTTATAATATTATTTATGTTCTGATTTTTAATTTCAATTTTAGAAAGAGATAAGTCTAAAAACTCAACAACAATTACACTTGGACTGTACTTGTCAAAATCAAAGCCTAAAAAAACTTCTAATTCATGACCTTCAACATCAACAGACATTAAGTCAAATTTTTGGTTTTCAAATTTAGATAATTTTAAAATATTATTTAAAGTATTTGTCTTAATTTTTTTAATCTCACTAATTTTAGCCTTATGAAAATTTGAAACTTTATTATCAATTGTATTTATAGGAGATTTTTTATGATAAAAAAAAAGATCTGTATCTTTAATAGAACTTGAGATAGCCGCGCAGATATTAGTATCGTTAGGTCTGGAAAAATTAAATAAATCTATATTATCTTGATCAAGATCAATATTAACACCTTCCCAACCTTTTTTATGTAGCAAAAAAGTATTATTATTATTTACAGGATGTTGGCAACCAACATCTAGATAAAATCCATTATTATTGTTTCTAAAAATATCATTAATAGCAATATCAACACCACTAAAAGAATAATAATTTTTTTTTGATTTTATTTTTTTATGTAAAATATTTAGATAAAGATATATTTTTTTTAACATTTTTGATTTATAAATTTAGATTATTATAGCATTCATTTGGTACAAAAACCCTCATTTCTGATCCCTTATTACCTTTAACTTTAATTTTATGAGAAATTTTGTAATTATCTAATCTATTATCTAAGACATCGATCATATTTTCCATTGAATAAATATAAATATCTTGGTTTAATATTTTATTATTAGCAATTGATTTAAAGTTTTTTTGGAATATTAAACCAAAATCTTTACCCAAATGTTCATTAAAAACACCAATCATTTGTATTCTTTCTAAATTAGATAGTGCAAGTATAAAACCATTTGGAGTTAAATTTAAAATATAATTGATTTTACATTTTTTAATAATTTGATTATCAATCATTTTAATCTCTTTTACAAGATTCCATTTATCAACTTCCCATTTTTGATTTTTAAAATATTTAATTTTTTTATATGATGTTGAGTTTTCATAATTAATTTTTTTAAAAAATTTAACATTACCTTTTGGAAAATAATAAATTGAAAAACACGAAATAAACAAAAGAATAAATATAATAAAAAATCTTATATCTTCCATCTTAAAAGCATTTAATTTAAAAAAAACAACAGGAAGCCCCACTAATATTGAAGTATATAATCTAAAAAGTTCAAGATTAATCGAGACAATCAAAGAGGATATGCACAAAATTGTAATGAAAATTATTTTAATATTTTTTTCTTTTTTAAAAAGTAACTCCTCAAATAAAACATAAATATTAAAAATTAAGATAATTAAAATTGGCAAATATTGTGGTGAAATCGCTAATTTAAAAGGAACTTCCGTGATAAAAAAAAATATAAATTTTTCAAGAAGATGTATAAATGTTGTTTCATACTCTTGTAAATATACAAATGGTAATGTTTGAAATTCTATCCACTTTAAAAATGTGTCATTAATAATTAAATATAGAATAAAGATTAATATTGGTAAAATAAATCCTGATACAAAATAGTAATTTTTTAATTTTTCTTTTAAATAAAAATAAATTAGTACATTGATAGCTAGAAAAGATGGAATTATGAAGTAGTAAAAATTTTCTCTGGTCAAACAGGCTAATGCCATACAAAAACCACTGAAAAATAATTTTTTATTACTATCAATATTAAAGACATAAATACTAGTGACTAGAAAAAAAAAAGCTGAGTAGTTTGGCCAAGGATATTCAGGAATTGGATGATTGAATATACATATAATGATACAAAAAATTAAACCATAATTATTACTAAACTGCCTTGATAATAAAGCCATAAGCAAGATAGACAAAAAATAAAATAATGACGTCGTAAAATATATGGCCAAAATATCATGATTAAATATAGTTAAAAAAATTGAGTTTATTAAAGCATTCAAATAACCATATTGTAAAAAAATTTCTTTATATGGAGTTTTACCATTAATAATATCAAGTCCGTTTAATAAGATGGATCCATGATGTCCTCCATCAAAAACATGAGTGAGTGTATCTATAGATAAATAAAAAAAAAATGGTAACAAAAATAAAGAAAATACCGTTAATAATTTTTCTTTAAAAAGATTTATTTTCACTTATTGTTGTTAATTATATTTTTAGCTTCTTCTTTTGACTCTTCGATAAGTGGTAACCATTTAGTATAGAGTGATACCAAAATTTTTTTATAAAATTCTCTTTTTTCAGGTGTAAAATCTTCTGTTAAATTCATTAATTCTTTATTTAATTTTTTAGAAAGTTTTTTGTCAGCAAAGACACCAGACAATTGTTTTTCAATAATAGGTTCTAGAGATTTTGCTATAACAATTATTCCAAATATTATTAAAATAAAAATAAATGCTGCTTTTTTATAAAAATTCATAAATCAATTAATACCATAAATATTTATTTTATCATTAACTTGGAATGATTCATTTATTATAAATCTTACTATTAGATCTAAGTTAAAATATTTCATGTATTTATCATATCATTTTTGTTATCAATATTCTAAGTTTATTATTTTTTAGATTAAGGATGATTTGCCTCCTAAAGAAATATCAACAAAATATTTGGTAATTTTAATTTCGCTAAAAAGTTCAAAATATTTTTTCTTACCATTCTCGGCTATTTTTTTTCTTAGTTTATCCTTAACAGAGTAAAATTTAATTTTATCAGATAAATCATCTAAACTATCGTAAAAAATGATTTCATTATTATTAAAAAAATCACTCATTTGAACTTTTTTATCAATAAAAGTTAGCAATCCGTTACCAACAACAGAAGCTATTCTATTGCTTGAATAGTATTTTGTTGGTTTACCACGACTTAAATTTAAAGCCATTTTTGAATTAATAAGAGCGTTATTAAAATCGTCACCCCAAATGGGCTGTTTATTGGCAAAACCGTAGAAATCATATTTTATGTTTGGTATTTTTTTTACAAGTTTATCTAAAAATTCAACTCTATTATCCTCAACCCCTTTTTTAAGAACGGCTCTATTTACACCATTACTCATTGCATAAAAAAGATCTTTTTTTGGATTCATCTTAAAAACATCAAAACGTTCAATATTTTTATCTACTGGTACAAAGAAAAAATGAAAATTATTAATAGAAATTTTTTTTTTTATAACAGATGGATCTGTTGTTATAAAGTTATGATCAACAAGATGAGCATAGTTACCTATATTTGAAATATTTTTTTTTGAATAAGTAAGACTGGACATTACAGGATCCTCGTTCCATTGTGAAATAATAAGATTTTTATTTAAGTTTTTTAATTCATGAATTGTATCTATGTCAATATTATTGCTATGACCGAAAAAAAAAAGATCTGGTTTATAATTTTTGTATGTATTAATTAAATAATTTTGAAAATTATTCCTACTATTTTGTAATAAATTAAATGTTTTATCATTTTTTATAAAATCTCGATCACTAATTTCTAAAACATCATGACCGTTTCTAATAAAACCGTTTGTAAATTTTTTACCCAAAGAAATATTAAATAATCTATGATTAAGCTTTTGTCCTTGATTGTATAAATTTAAAATTTTTATTTTATTTCTTAGTAGATTGATTTTATATTCAGAAAAAATACTTTCACGTATTTGGTCAATAACTTTTGTATTAGCTGTTATCTTGTGCTTAACATATTTTCTGCTATTTCTCTGTATAAGTTTTCTTTTTTTTTCATCAAGAATTAATTTCTTGATTTCTTTATAAAGATTAATCACATTGAGTTTTTTAAGTATAATAGCTTGACTTGTAGTTTCTGTTAAACCACCCTTGTTAGTAATGATTGTAGCACAACCATTGGATGAGGCTTCTAAAGCAGTTCTACCAAAAGGTTCCTCCCATCTAGATGGAACAACAGCAATTTCAGATTTACTTAATATATCTAAAGTTTTTTTATGACTTAAGAAACCTAATTCTTTATGTTGATTATGATTTACATATATAGATCTACGGTCCTCATCACCAACAGATAATGATTTCCAATCTGGAAATTCATCCAGAATTTTTTGTATAGATTCTTGAAAAATATCATAACCTTTAGAGTGATTAAGCCTTCCAACAAAGGTAATATATTTATATTTTCTTTTAGGCTTTTGTATATTTACACTTGGATAAACAATTTCTGTTTTAGCACTAAGCTTAAGATCTAAATCTAAAAAAAATCTATCTTTCACCCACTGACTTACAAAAACTATTTTTTCAACATTTTTTAAGATAAACAATCTATCTTTAATTGATTTAGACCCCTTCATCGATAATGGATCATTATGAAAATAAAAAATAAATCTATTTTGAACTTTTTTTATTAAATTAGATAAAATTAATGGTCTATTATGAACTTCAATCAAATCAAATTTTTTCTTATTGATTTGTTTGATTAAATTGTTGCTATATTCATTTGTTGTACTTTGAAATTTTATTTTTAAACTTTTAAGATTTATATTTATATAATTTTTTGTTAAATAATTCTTAGAATTTGTATTTCCATAAATAAAATTATTATTCTTAAACTTTGATTTTTTAAAAAATTCTGAAACCCAAAGTGATGCTGCGGAAGCTTTTTCTAAAGAATAGTTTTCTTTGTAAGGTAAAATTGTAGCAATATTAATTTTTTTTTTTGAATTCATCTAATAATTTGACTCTCTCTTTTCTATCTTTTTTAAGCTTATATTCAAATGAAAGTGCTTTGTTTTTTGAATAAAATATTTTCTTATAAACAAGTTCCCATTTATAACCTTTTGTTGATTTTGCGCCTTTGTTTTTATTATGACTGATTAATCTTTTGTCAAAATTATTTGTATATCCTACATAAGATTTATCTAAGAAACCTTTTACAGTTTTTATCAAATAAACATAGTAAACCATAATCAGATATATTTTGGCGGTCCCTGGGGGAATCGAACCCCCCTTTGCAGGATGAAAACCAGCTGTCCTAACCGATAGACGAAGGGACCATGTTGAGATCTTTTATTTTAAAAGTCATTATTTATCAAGGGTAATTAAGCTACAGGATTAGGTCTCTAATAGTTAATTGAAGTATTTTTTTGTTATTCCAGATATTTTCATTTATCTGACCTATTATATTTGTACAATTTTTATAATTCATTAAGTGTTCACCAAGCTTAGTATTAATTGAATTAAATGATATTGATTCAATTGAAAATCCAGTTTTTGATTTTAATATCGAAGAAATGTGCTTGTTATTTAATACCATAGGTTTAATTATTTTTAAATTTCTTAATAAAAAAGTTGGTACTGGGTTTCCCGTACCAAAAGGTTCTAATTTCTTTATGTCATCATAAAAATCTTGATTAAAAGCTAACGATGAAACTTCTGAATCATAATAAAATATATTATTATTTACACTATTAGATTTTAAAAAATCTTCTAAAATATAATTTTCAAATACTTTAAGGTTACCTTTATTTAAAGTAAATCCTGCAGCCATATTATGACCACCCCCACTTAAAATTATGCCTTGATCAAATGAATTTTTAATTACACGACCAATATTATAATTATAAATTGATCTAGCAGATCCCTTTAATAATTCATTGGTCGCAGTTATAACAATAGACGGTTTATTGTAATAATCTTTTAATCTTGCAGCAATAATTCCAATTAAACCTTCGTTTATATTCTGATTATAATAAATAATTACATCTTTATTTTCTTTTTCAATTTTTTGATAATCAATTTCATTTAATAATAAAGTTTCAATTTCTTTTCTTTTATTATTCAATTTAATTAAATTAGTAGATCTGTCTTTAATAACCTTATCATTATTAGAAGATAATAATTCTGTAGCATATTGAGACTTACCCAACCTACCTCCAGCATTCAATATAGGACCAATTAAATAACCTAAATCACTAATATTGATTTTATTTTTTTTTTTATTTAATTCAAACAAAGTGTTCAGTGGAAAATTTTTTGTTATATCAAAATTTTTAAGAGCATTTAATGCAATCAATCTATTAAGCTTTCTTATAGGCATAACATCACACACTGTAGCTAACAAAACATATATCAAATAATCAGATATATTTATTTTACTTTTAATTTCTTTAATTAATAAATCTAAAAAAAAATAAGAAAGAGAGGTTGCACATAAATAGTCATATTCTTTATAACCATTATCTTTTTTTGGGTTTATAATTGAATTTGCATTTGGAAATGGCTTATTAATTTCATGATGATCAATGATTAAAGATTTTATTTTATTTTCATTTAAAAAATCTATTGCTTCATTAGATGTAGAACCACAATCTACCATTATAATTAATTTAGGTTTATCTAAGATCAGCTTTTGGAATAGTTTTTTGGTAGCACCGTAGCCATCTTTTTCCCTGTCAGGTATATAATAAAAAAAGGGATGACTTATACTTTCTAAAAACTTAACAAATAATGATGTGGCAGCAGATCCATCGACATCATAATCACCTAGAATACACATTTTTTCATTGTTATTAATACAATTAACAACAAGTTTAATGGATTGATTAAAATCTTTATTATCTAAAAAAACATTGTTTAAATTTAAATCTGTATCTATTGTTGCAATTTCATTATCATCGAATTTTCTTGAAATAATTAGTCTAGATAAAATGTCACTAAAATCAAAATCTTGTCTTAATTTATCTAATATGTTTTGATTAATTTTTTTTTGTTCCCACTTCTTGCCTGAAACAGAAATCATTATTTAATAAAATTTGTTCTTCTTATTATTTCTTTAAACTTTAAACTTTTATGAGTAACTAGTGTTTCGGTAATGTACTTATTATCCCGAATCTCTACTCCATTTAGCATCTCACTAGAAGTAATACCAGTTAAACAGAATATAGAGTCCCCTTTTATAATTTCATTTAATTTATATTTTTTGTTTAAATCACTTATCCCCATTTTTTTTGCATCTTCAATATCTTTGTCGTTATCAAATATGAATCTCCCTTGAAAATGGCAGCCAAAAGTATCAAGAGCTGCTGCTGCCAAAACTCCTTCTGGGCCACCTCCTATTCCTAAAAAAATATCAACATTATATTTTGAATTTGTAACATACAATGCTCCGAGAACATCACCATCAGTAATTAATTTAATATTAATATTTAGTTGTTTTAATTCATCAATTATTTTTTTATGTCTTGGTCTGTCCATGACACATGCTGTGAGTGATGAGATATCTTTGCTTAGGAAATCTGCAAGATTTGTAACATTTTTTTTTAAAGAAAAATCTAAATCAACCAATCCTTTTTCAATTGGTCCAGTTGCAATTTTATCCATATAAGTTTCCGGTGCATTAAAAAGATTTCCTTTTTCAGCAATAGCAATAACAGAGGTTGCACCAGGTAAATTATTTGCTGCAAAATTTGTTCCCTCTAATGGGTCAACAGCAATATCAAAATAGGGTCCATTTTTATTTCCAAGTTTTTCACCTGTATAAAGCATAGGTGCCTCATCAAGTGAGCCTTCACCAATAACAACTTCACCATTCATATCTATTTTATTTAATTCAGAGCGCATTGCATCAACAGCTGCTTGATCTGCTGCGATCTTGTCTTTTTTTCCAACTAAATAAGATGATGCAAGAGCTGCTTTTTCAGAAACTTTTAAAATTTGATCAACATATTTTTTATCGATAGCCATTAAATTTTTTCGTCAATTGACTCAGTAGAATTTATCACATTTTCAAATTCTCTTAGACGTTTATAAACACTTGCTAATTCTATGATGGTAGGCCAGGCTTTTAACAAGTATTGCATAGAACCTTCTACTCTTCCAAAGGCTCTTATTATTTGCTGCATAACACCTAATGTCACTACGCCAGCTACAATAGCTGGAGCTAAAAAAACATATGCTGATAAAACATTGGCCTGTAAATAAGCCATACGACCAACATTAAAATATAAATAACGTATATAGCTTAAAAAATGTATTGAACGAACATCATCAAATAACTCATTTATTGTTTTGGGTCTAATATTGTTATCATCTTCAGCTACTACTAGTATTTTTCTATAAGCAGCCTCTTTTTTTTGAAGGTCATATTCAACACCAACTAAACGTAATATCCAACCAAGTCCTATCAAAAAAGCTGTACCCCCTAATGTCCAAAGCAACGCACCTGTTATTAATCCATATTGCCAATCACCAAAAAAGAAAATTGGTATGCCAACAGATAGTCCTAGTAGAATGGGAACAAACTGTATTAACACCATAACAGACTCAATGAAACTTGTGCCTAGAGATTCCATAATACGTGTAAATTTAATTGTGTCCTCTTGAACTCTTTGAGAAGCACCTTCTATTTTTCGAGCTTTATCATAAACTGAGTGATACCACTCTACCATTGCAGTTCTCCATCTAAATAAAAAGTGAGCTGTAAAAAAACTTATTGCAACATAAAGAGCAATATACATTCCTGCCAGTGTAATAAATGAAGCTAAACTAGACCAGTACTCATCTATTGTAATTGAATTGGGAGCAGCAAGAGCTTTTTGAATCATATCATAAAATTGACCAAACCAATCATTTATTTCAACATCAATTTTTACTTGAACCCATAATGAGGATAAAATTACAAACGAACCTAACCAAGCCCATAATTGCCATTTTTTTTGTGTAAAAAATTTAAACATTCTTATTTTAGAAAATTATCTGCGTATGACTTTTTAACAGTTTTTCTTTTTTGCGGTTCGATAATCTCAAAATCTATTTTATTTTTTTTTGCATATTCTATTGCTAATTCTTTAGAAGAAAATTCTAAATTCAATTCTGAAAGAGTGTTAGAATTTGTTTCCCAACCCATCAAAGGATTAATACCAGTATCTTCAGTTTCAAATTCAATTAACCATTTGTCTAATTTAGACAAACCAGACTGCATTGAGTTTTTTGTAGGTATATAAATTTTTGCTTTTTTCATAAAATGGTCGGGGCGGCAGGATTTGAACCTGCGACCCTCTGGTCCCAAACCAGATGCGCTACCAGGCTGCGCTACGCCCCGATTGAGGTACTAATAC
>Ga0129324_10002860_pt1 | contig 10389 bp, 12 predicted proteins | sample CPBDNA_7_FD_96879 | JGI IMG/M metagenome (GOLD analysis project Ga0129324, IMG submission 96879) | Freshwater to marine salinity gradient microbial communities from Chesapeake Bay, USA - CPBay_Spr_15_0.2_DNA | ecosystem: Environmental > Aquatic > Marine > Coastal | place: USA: Chesapeake Bay... | reverse complement strand
GTACTTTGTATTGCATAATACTATCTTTTAACCATATATTTGCATAAGAAAATAATAGGCTATGGAATCAACAAACCAAAATAACTACAAGACTATCGCTACGGGTATTCATTTATTAACCTTTGGAAAATGGATTTTCCCTCTTGGGAATTTTGTACTTCCCATTTTGTTATGGATGATGAATTCTAAGAAATCTGAGTTTATAGATAGACACGGTAAACAAGCGATCAACTTTCAGATCAGCATCACACTGTATACGATTGTACTGGCTTTTATAGGCGGCGGCGTCATCATCGGATCTATGGTTTCTGGAGGGCCTAGTTTATGGAAGGCCATGGATCACGGTACTGATTTTCCTTTTTGGAATGATCTGGGCATCTTCAATACTATAGTCACAAGCAGCATCATCTGTGGCACTGCCATACTTAGTTTAGGCATCGTTGACCTTGTATGTACGATTCAGGCAGCTATTAAAGCCAATGAAGGTAAAGATTACAATTATCCAATAACGATTCCTTTCATACCTCATCATGAGGAGGTAGAAACACCTAATAAAAAATAATATGAAGATAGAAAACACAAAAGCGCAAATGCGTAAAGGGGTTCTCGAATACTGTATTCTATCCATCCTAAAGGAAGAGGATGCCTACGTAGCAGAGATTTTGAACACCTTAAAAGACGCCAAAATGCTGGTAGTAGAAGGAACCATATACCCTTTGCTCACCAGGCTTAAAAATGCGGGATTGCTCAACTATCGCTGGGAAGAAAGTACCGGTGGCCCGCCACGTAAGTACTACGGGCTTACTGAAACAGGTAAAATTTTCCTGACAGAACTGACCACCACTTGGGACGATCTTAAAAATGCTGTAAATTTAGTAACCAAATCAAAAATGACGAAATCATGAACAAGACCATCAATATAAACCTAGCTGGGCTGTTCTTCCATATAGATGAAGATGCCTATCAACGCCTGCAACGTTATATCGCAGCAGTGAATAATTCATTTGCTGGTACTAGCGGTGCTGACGAGATCATGAGCGATATAGAATCGCGCATTGCAGAGCTTTTTCTAGAAAAAAGAGCTAATGAAATGCAAGTTATTTCCATTACTCATGTAGAGGAAGTGATTGGTATCATGGGTCAGCCTGAAGATTATGAAGTAGACGAAGAAATTTTTGAAGAACAAACTTCTCGCAAACACTACAGAAGCACTGGTAAAAACAAACAACTTTTTAGAGATACTCAAAACGGTTATATAGGCGGAGTTTCTGGAGGTATCGGATACTACTTAGGAATAGATGCCGTATGGATACGTGTGCTTTGGGTGCTTTTGGTGATTTTTAGCGTAGGTTGGGCCATACCTGTTTATGTGTTGTTATGGATTCTGGTACCCGATGCAGTAACCACTAACCAGCGTTTAACGATGATGGGTAAAGAGGTAAATATCTCTAACATTGAAGAGAATTTTAAGCAGGGTTTTGAGCCTGTGGTCGATGGGCAGACCGACGCCGACCACCGTATCGTAGGTCAAAAAGGAAAACGCGGATCCATTAGATTCTTTAATCTAGTAGGAAGATTGATCAAAGGCTTTTTTAAAGCATTGATTAAAATAATAGGCTTGATTGTTTTTTTAACGGCAGTTACAGCACTTATTGCTTTAATTATTTCTACCATAACGGCTAGTTTTATAAATGTAGACGGTCAACATTTAATACATTTCTTTGACCTAGTGGTGCCTCAACATCAAGCTTCTTGGATCCTTTTAACCGCTGCTGTGATCACTTTGGGGATCCCTTTATTAGTGCTCGCTATTTTAGGACTTAAGCTGCTGGTGAATAATTTAAAGTCTATTGGGATGCCTGCAAAAATAGTTTTGGTAGTTCTATGGATCATATCAGTAATAGTTCTTAGTGTTTCTATTGCAAGAATTGCTGCTAGTCAAGCATTTGACGGGAATGTCATCAAGGTAAATGAATTTGAAATTGATAAAGAAAAGGTCTTTAACTTACAGTTGTTGAAAGATAATTATTTAGGAGACCAGATTTATGTCAATAACAAAGGGATCAAAGTCATCGATTATAAAGGTGAAAAAGCTATAAGAATCGATCAAGTTCATGTGGCCATTGCAGTGAGTAGAGATAACCTGGCGCATGTAAATCTTAATTTTAAAGCAAAAGGAGATTCCTTTGACACGGCAAAATTAAATGCTGAATCCTTAGTGTACGACTACCAGTTAACTGACTCTACTTTTGTTGCGCCTAATTATATCATCGCACCTAAAGGCTCTGGTTTACTCGGTCAAAAGGTACATGTGACGATTTATCTACCTGAAGGGACAAAAGCAAAACTGAATGAAACATTTCAATACCATTACCGAGGAGACTGGATGATTGATGACGCGTTGGATTTGGGAAGTCTTAGAAATAACACCTTCCAAATCAAAAATGCTAAAGCTGTATGCTTAGACTGTCCTGTGGTAGATGAAACAGAATCTGGAGACAGCAAGAGTACTAAAGTTATAGACTCCACCACTACTACCGATGGGAAATGGAACTACACTGATGAGGATGATGAAAAGTCCGCATGACTAAACCTTTAACATTAGGTGGCCTAGAAGTAGGCAAAGTAACAGTTACTAAAACCAAAAAAGCGGGACCTTTAACCTTTACAAAAACCTATACCTATTAGAAACAATTTTCAGTTGACGTTCTGCACTTGTGATTGAGATGTAGAACTCTTAGCCGCTCCATTTCGCTATGGAGCGGTTTTTGTTTTACCTTTGACAAATAAATTATCCTTATGAAAAAATTACTACTTTTTGTTTTCGTGTTGACTACTGCGGCAACAAGCGCTCAAGAGATGATCAAAGTAAAAGGGAATCGCCAGGTAACTACCGAGGTAAGTGCGATTGTACCTTTTAAAACATTAGAGATAAGCGATGATTATGAAGTAGAAATCATTCCAGGGGCTTCTCCCCAACTAGAAGTCACCACAGACTCTAATTTACATCAATATATTGAAGCAAGAGTAATCGATGGTCAACTAGTTATTACTTCTACAGCTAGAATACGTTCTAAAAAAGAGATGAAATTCCGAATCATTTATGGACCTGAATTAAAGTCCATAATGGTTACTGATAATGCCGTACTCTCCTCGGTTACCAGTCTTGAATTTAAAGAATTAGACTTAAGTGTAGAAAAAGATGCAAAAGTGTACCTGACAGCCAAGGTAACAAAATTAACGCTTAATGCAGCATTGAACACCAAATCAGAATTGAATTTAAGTGGTAAAAATGCTGTGATTCATCTTAGAAATAAGGCCGATTTAAAAGCGTTGATCAAATATGAAAATTTAGATTTGCATATGGGAGATCGAGCAAGTGCTAAGATAGAGGGCGATATCAAAAACGGGAAAATCAACTTGACTGAAAACGCATCCCTCGAGGGTAAAAACCTAGTTATAGATGAATTAATCTTAACAATTAATAATAATGCTCGTACCGGAATTAATGTAAAAAATAATCTTTCGATAGACTCTAGTGATGATGCAAAAGTAACTCTTTACAATACCCCTAAAATAGAAATTCAGCAATTTATAGGAAAATCTGTTTTGAATAAAGAGTAATGTTAGACGTTAGATAACTTTAAAAACCCCCTAATCAATTGCTTTGATTAGGGGGTTTTTATAAAGATTCTTATCAATTTTACAACACAAATTTAAGAAAATACACACCTGAGGTTGTACTATTAAAAAGTCTCTTTAAAGCAAGTTCAAAGAGACTTTTTGTGATCCAATCACCCTGTTTGAACCGTTTATTTAATACTGTAATCTCCAGCTTTAACTTCTTCCACAATTCCTATTTCTGCTAGGTAGCGCTCAGAATCTAGCGCGGCCATACAACCAGTTCCTGCAGCGGTAACTGCTTGTCTGTATATTTTATCTTGTACATCTCCACAAGCGAAAACACCTGGAAGATTTGTTTTAGTAGAACCTGGAACCGTTTTCAAATAACCATCTTCTTCCATTTCCAATTGGCCTTTAAAAATATCTGTATTAGGCTTATGACCTATGGCAATAAAAATTCCTGTAATATCAATTTCATGTTTTACTTGGGTTTGATTGTTAACAATGCGCAATCCTTCCACTACAGTATCTCCTAAGACTTCATCTACCTCAGAGTTGTACAATACTTTAATATTTTTTAAACCGTGAACTCTATGTTGCATTGCTTTTGAGGCACGCATGTGATCTTTGCGCACTAGCATGGTTACGCTTTTACAAATATTAGCTAGGTACGAAGCTTCTTCTGCAGCAGTATCTCCTGCTCCTACTATAGCTACATCTTGATTTTTATAAAAGAACCCATCACAAACGGCACAAGCACTTACTCCACCACCTCGCAATCTTTGCTCACTTGGTATGTTTAAATATTTGGCAGTTGCACCTGTAGAAATAATGACGGTATTGGCTTCAATTTTTGTTTTACCGTCTACAATGGCCGTATGAATGCCACCTTTTTCTTTAGAAAAATGCACTTCAGTAACCATTCCTATGCGCACTTGGGTTCCAAAACGCTCGGCTTGTTTCTGTAGGTCCACCATCATGGCAGGTCCATCAATTCCATTTGGATACCCTGGAAAATTATCAACCTCTGTAGTTGTGGTAAGTTGTCCACCTGGCTCCATACCTGTGTATACCACTGGCTTCATATCTGCACGTGCGGCATAAATAGCAGCGGTATATCCTGCAGGTCCTGAACCTATGATCAAACATTTTATTCTTTCTATATTCTCTGACATAATTGTAAAACTTTGAGATACAAATATAAGAGCATGACTTCTCAATACCTTAATCTATTGATCACTATTTATTATCCATTTATTAAGGATTTCCATAATTGCGAGATACCTTTGATTTATGCCACAAGTATACCTCAATCCTGTTACCAAAGAAAAAGCCAGTATTCTAAAAACTAGTGCTCAAACTCATGGTGCTTATACTTTAATAGAGGTAGTATTACAACCTGGTGGAGGTAACCCTATACATTTCCATAAGAGGTTTACAGAAGATTTCTATCCGCTGCAAGGTACTTTAGGAGTTCATTATTTAGGTGAGGAGCTTTTCTTACGGCCCGGAATGCAGTTTAAAATACCCTTGTTGGATGCGCATCGTTTTTATAATCCAGGAGATCAAACTATTGTTTTTAGGGCAAAATTAGAACCCGGACAGCCCGGATTTGAAAACTTTATTGCCGTCCTTTTTGGCTTAGTACGTGATGGAAAAACCTTTGGTAAGAAGCAGGTACCGTTTCACCCATTGCATGCAGTTTTATTGCTGCACTGGGGTGATACTCAAGTAGATCATTTCTTATTTAGATGCATCAAACCCTTATTATCTGTATTGGTGACGCTTTCGCGAAAGCTAGGTTATGAAAAGCACCTGCTACAAAAATATAAATCTCTTTGACGTCTAATTTGCAACTCAATATACAAAATCGTAACATTACAGTTCATCAAATGCCCTTATGGAAAGCCCAAACATCAACCAAGAAGAAGAAAAAATAATTGAAAATAACGAACTTACTATATGGGAAGCGCTTATTCCTGTTTTTGCCCTTGTTGGGATGCTCGCTGTTAATGTCTATATCTATGGTGATGATTCTTTAAGCGGTTCTAATCAGTTTGTACTGCTATTAGGAGCTACGGTAGCTGGTATAGTAGGCTATTTAAATAAGGTTTCTTACACTACTATGATAGAGGAAGTAGCACAGAACTTAAAATCTACTACTGGAGCCATTTTAATTCTTTTAATGGTAGGAGCACTTGCAGGTACGTGGCTGTTAAGTGGTATCATCCCCACTATGATTTATTACGGTCTTGATATCTTAAATCCGTCTATATTCCTTGCTGCCTGTGTGCTTATTTGTTCGGTAATTTCGATCGCCACTGGAAGCAGTTGGACGACTAGTGCTACTGTAGGTATTGCGTTAATAGGAATTGCCGGCGCACTAGACATCAGTGCCGGAATGACGGCTGGTGCCGTGTTAAGTGGGGCTTATTTTGGCGATAAGCTGAGTCCGTTGAGTGATACGACCAACCTAGCACCTGCGATGGCAGGAACAGATTTGTTTACACATATCAAATACATGACCCTTACCACAGTGCCTACTATTGCTATAACGCTACTTGTTTTTATCATTATAGGATTTAATCTAGATACTACTGGTGTGGCCGATGTTTCACAATATCAGGAGGCTATTGACGCTACCTTTAATACCTCTCCTATACTATTTGTGGTTCCTATAGTGGTTATTGCCATGATTATAAAAAAAGTATCTCCTTTAATCGCTTTATTGATAGGAACTCTTTTAGCAGGTGTCTTTGCTTTGATGTTCCAACCAGAATTGGTGCATGCTATTTCTGGAGTAAAAGAATGGAATGCCACTGCTATGTATAAAGGTGTTATGAATGCCATTACTGTAAAAACGGTGGTAGTGCCAGTAACTGATAATCCAGAGATTGCCGAAAAACTAAGTGGCCTCTTTGAAGGAAAAGGAATGGAGTCCATGTTGGGAACGATCTGGCTGATTATTTGTGCAATGGTTTTTGGGGGTATTATGGATGCCATAGGTGCTTTGTCACGCATCAGTCGTGCACTACTTCATTTATTTGACTCTGTTTTTGGGCTGTTTGCTAGCACAGTAGTAAGCTGTCTAGCGATTAATGTGACGGCAAGTGATCAATACCTGGCCATAGTCGTGCCTGGAAAAATGTACGCTAAGGCTTATGCCGAAAAAGGCCTAGCCCCAGAAAACCTTTCTAGAACCCTAGAAGATTCTGGTACGGTAACCAGTGCGTTGATTCCATGGAATACTTGTGGAGCTTATCAAAGTTCTACCTTAGGCGTAGACGTAAAAGATTACTTTATCTATGCGATATTCAACTGGCTTTCTCCTTTTATGACCTTATTGTTTGCAGCTTTTAGAATAAAAATTAAACAACTAAGTGCTCAAGCACCTACTAGGAGTAGCTGAGGAGAAAAACCTTTACAACTATAAGAGCTAGACTATAGAAATGGCTCAGTCACATTTGTATAAATAAATAAAAATGAAAAAATTACTTTTTGCGCTACCTTTTATTACTGTGCTCTTTTCTAATGCACAAAATAGATTTGACGAGGTAGAGATCATTACTCATGAAGTCACTGAAAACGTTTACATGCTAGAAGGCGCCGGAGGGAATATATTGATTCAAGTAGGAGAATCTGAAGTAGTCATGATCGATTCACAATACGCAGCTTTAAGTGATCAATTAAAAAAAGAAATTGCAAGGATTACCGACAAGCCTCTGAAATACCTCATCAACACCCACCATCACGGTGACCATACGGGAGGAAATGAAAATTTCAATACCAAAGAAATAAGCATTATTGCACATAGTAATGTAAGGAACCGATTGATAGAAAGTAAAAAAAACGAAAACTTTTTACCGGAGAAAGTACTTGAAGAAGAGTTTATAGTATCACTGATTGATGAAGACGACTTAATTATTCACGTACACAATGCCCATACCGACGGGGATAGCTTTGTTTACCTTACTCAGAATAATGTAGTACATATGGGTGATGTTTTTTTTAATGCCCGTTATCCTTTTATAGATCTCGACTCTGGCGGCTCCATAAGTGGGTACATCACAGCACAAAAGAAGGTCTTGAATACCATAAATGAAGAAACTAAAATTGTCCCAGGCCATGGAGCTCTTGCTTCTTATAAGGATCTCGCTGACTACATTCCAATGCTGGTGGATTTAAAAACACAAATTCAAAAAGAGATACGTGATGGAAAAACTCGAGAACAAGTTGAGAAAAACAATTCCATAACTAAAAAATACGATGCTAAAGGTTTTGGTGATGGGTATGTCAGTTCAGAAAAAATTCGAACTGTGATTTACGATAGTTTAATTTTAGAAACTACCCACAAGTAATATCAAATTCTATGAAGGCCCTTGTGATTTCTGGTGGTGGTAGTAAAGGAGCTTTTGCAGGTGGTGTGGCACAGTACCTACAGGGAGAATTAGGTCATGAATACGATTTATACATTGGCACTTCTACGGGTAGCTTGCTCATCTCGCATCTCGCATTAAATAAAATAGCTGAAATTAAAGACGTGTACACCAATGTCAATCAATCTTCTATTTTCAATCGCAGGCCTTTTTTAGTGAAGCGAGATAAATTTGGTCAGGATCAAATCAGTATCAACCATTTTAAGGTATTGCGTAATTTCTTTAGGGGGTCTAAAACCTTTGGTGAGAGCAAAAACCTGAGAAAACTTATCGCAAACACCCTTTCTAAAGAAGAATTTCTAACACTAAAAAATGGTACTAAAGATGTAGTGGTGACCGTTTCCAACCTTTCTTTAAATGAGACCGAATACAAATCTATCAAGGATTTTGACTACGAAGATTTTATAGACTGGATCTGGATTTCTTGTAATTACATTCCGTTTATGAGCTTGGTCAGAAAAAATGGCTGTGAATATGCTGACGGAGGTTTTGGGAGCATGGTCCCTATCAAAGAAGCTATAGATCGCGGTGCTACTGAAGTAGATGTTATTATTCTAGAAACAGAAGTGACCCATTACAACAACTTACCCTCTAAAAACGTATTCTCTCTATTATCTAATCTTCACGGTTTTATGATGGACCGCATTGAAAAGCAGAACATAATTATTGGCAAATACGTCGCTGGCCATCAAGATGCCATTATCAATTTATATTACACCCCCACCGTTTTAACTACCAACTCGCTGATCTTTAAAAAAGAGAAAATGAAAATATGGTGGGAAAGTGGTTACCAATTTGCAGCCAGTAAAAATTTAGAGCTTAATGAAATTAAGGCTGATGAGTAATCACACGTGAGACAAAAATACCCACCTAATCTCGTTATCAAATGAAACCTATTTACCTACCCCTGACTATTGTCTTAAAGAATAGGAATGAGATCAAACCTAAATTAAAGTGCATGTTGCTATTCATCATTTTTTGCACTACTTCCTTGCAGTCCATTTCAATACTTACTATATGCTAGGATAGGTACTGTCTTTATCTCCCACTGGCCATCAAATAAATTTAGAATGCTTTTACTATCAATTCATCCTATTCTTAAAGCTTACTTGAATAACTAAAATCTATTACAACATTTGTTAAGTAGATTGAAAATGTTCCGCTTTCGCGAAAGCGGACACTACATTTGCATCCGTAATAAACGAATAACTTAAAACACAAAAAATGGCTATAGTAGGTAAAAAATTTCCAAATCTAGCAGTAGATGCAATGAATGAAATGGGTGATACATTTAAATTAAATGTATTTGAAGAAGCAAAAAACAAAGGAAAAAAAGTACTTTTATTTTGGTATCCTAAAGATTTTACATTCGTATGTCCTACAGAGCTGCATGCCTTTCAAGCAGCTTTAGGAGAATTTGAAAAAAGAAACACGATCGTTATAGGTGCTTCTTGTGATACTCCAGAAGTACACTTTGCATGGTTAAACACCTCTAAAGATAATGGAGGGATAGAAGGTATTACCTATGACATCCTAGCAGATTCCAACCGCAACCTTTCTGGAACACTAGATATTTTAGATATAGAGGTAGAATACAATGATGAGTTAGAAGACAATGTTCTTGTAGGAGACAATGTTACTTATAGAGCGACTTACTTGATTGACGAAGAAGGAACTGTATTTCACGAAGGTGTGAACCACATGCCTGTAGGAAGAAATGTAAATGAATTCCTTAGAATGATCGATGCGTATACCCACGTTCAGAAAAACGGTGAAGTATGTCCAGCAAACTGGGAAGAAGGTAAAGAAGCAATGGGAGCAAATCGCAACGCTACTGCTGAATATCTTTCTAAAAACTAAAAAGAATCATAATAATATCCATAATTAATGAGGGAAGTAGGGATCAACATCTTTTCTAATTTCCTCATTTTTTTTTAAAATAATTAATAATGCAAACATTAGATCAAGATAATCTACAAGAAATCGTTGCCAATAACGATACGGTTGTAGTACAATATATGGCTACTTGGTGTGGCAACTGTCGTGTGATGAAACCTAAGTTTAAAAAACTAGCTTCAGAAAATGAAAACACTGTTTTTATTCTTGCCGATGCTGAGAAGTTTCCAGAATCACGAAAATTAGCAACGGTAGATAATTTACCCACTTTTGCTACTTTTAAAAACGGTGCCTTTGTGAACCAAGCCCAAACTAATAAATTTGAAAACCTTAAAGATTTAGTACATGAAGTTACCAGTAATTAGACATTTACAAAAAAATTCTAGCGCAGAAGCTTTAGAAGCTACTTTAGAAGTTTTAGAGAGTTTTTCTG
>Ga0129324_10002855_pt1 | contig 10398 bp, 7 predicted proteins | sample CPBDNA_7_FD_96879 | JGI IMG/M metagenome (GOLD analysis project Ga0129324, IMG submission 96879) | Freshwater to marine salinity gradient microbial communities from Chesapeake Bay, USA - CPBay_Spr_15_0.2_DNA | ecosystem: Environmental > Aquatic > Marine > Coastal | place: USA: Chesapeake Bay... | reverse complement strand
TTAATGCTTTGCAAAGATATAACACCTGACAGCGCTGTCACTGTGCTTTGATTTGGCGTTCCGTTCAGATTATAGGAAAAACTCAACGCCTCGCTACTACTATAATTTAGCTCCACCACTTCGCCGGCACAAGGTATTTTTGTTTGGCTTAAAGTGATAGCAGGAATAGGAGACACAGGAATAGGGAGAGAAGAAACGGTATTATTTATACAACCCGTAGTAACCGATTCAAGGGAGGAAATAGAAATGGAAGCGCCTACCTGGGCATTGGGTATAGGAACAGAAAGGGTGGCAGCCGTTATATTGACACGTTGCGTGGCACCACCTGGCAAACTATAATTGACAAACACATTTTCCGCTGAAGTCAACTGAATAGAGGTACTTTGGCCAGCACAAATAGCAACGGATGGAGAGGTAATGGTCACCTGCGGGGAAGCCTGGAGGGTAATTTGCTGGGGCATATCCACAAAACAGGACTTACCTGAATAACTGGCTCTCACTGTGTAGATACCGGCCTGAGAGGCATTTACCAGACTCAACGCATTTCCTGTACCCACAATACTGTCCCCAAAAGCATTCCCATTTATCCTTAACTGATAGCGGACGTTAGGTTCAGATCCACTTAAAGCCAGGGAAACCGCTCCACCTTCTGGAATACATAGATTATTTAGTTGTTGAAAGGCAAAAGTACTGGGAATGGGGCAAGCAGCCGAGAAGGATTGAATGACGCCCGCTTTTAATGAAAAATTTGAACCGTTAAATTGTTCATTAACAAATTCTCCACTTGAGAAAGTTAGCACATTATTTCCAGAGGAATAATGATTACCCGCTGTGTTCGTCGCTTGTTGCCCATTGACAAAAAGAAAGGAAAACATAAAAAGAATAGTAAACGTATGATTTAATTTCATAATAAAATTTTCCTTTAATTTTCAATATCATTATAAACACCGGAAGTTTGTCTAAAAGTAATGAAAACAAACGAAATTAATGCCACAATTAATATAAAAATGTAATTATTTTTGTAATAAACGGTTTATTGTGTAGTATTTAGGAATTAACCCTATTTTTTAAACATTTTGCGGTGTGAGTATTTAGTAAATTCCGGAGAATAAAACCTTTCCGTATAACGTAGTTTGAATCAGGATTTTGAGGATTACAGAAGACATCGTCGGTTTGAATGTGAAGGTTATTTATAGAGTAATACTGTTTCGTGGCATTTTGAAACAGGATTTACAGGATTTCCAGGATTAATTATAACGTCTCCGATTTGGGTGGGAAGGTTATTATAGAGTAATACTGTTTCGTGGCATTTTGAATCAGGATTTTCAGGATTTATAGGATTAACCATAACGTCTCCGATTTGAATGTGAAGGTTATTTATAGAGTAATACTGTTTCGTGGCATTTTGAAGCAGGATTTACAGGATTTCCAGGATTAATTATAACGTCTCCGATTTGGGTGGGAAGGTTATTATTAAAAGGTGTATTCATTACTAAGCCTTTCGCCGATGCGTTACGCATCGGCGAAAAAAAGGGCATAAAGTAATCCTCTACGAAAACCCATTATACCCATGCCGAAGACGTCCTCTGTAATCCTGAAAATCCTGTAAATCCTGATTCAAGACCAAGTGAAAGGGGTGAATTTAAATTGAAAACTTTCGGGGAGAAGACGCGAGGCATCGCGTCTCTACAGAAAAACAGTATAAAAAGTGCTACTGTATGAATCAACATAACACCCAAACCAAAGACGTCCTCTCTAATCATCGAAATCCTGTAAATCCTGCTTTTAAACCAGGTGCTTGCGATCACCAAAAACCAACATCTTTTTTAATGTTTTTTATTAAAAGGTAACAATGTCTCGGTTCAACAACATAAATAATCGAGTATTTACCAAAATCCAAGCGTCGCCCGCCCGCACTTCCCCGCCCACGAAATAGTCAAATAGTCAATCCCTAAGGCAGCGAACGGAGGCGCCACCTGACCTAGTATAGCAGCCGCTGCAATTGCCAAGCCTGCGCACAATGCCATCGGTGTTGTTCATGTCGCGGTACCAGGCGTTGCCGCTGCCGCCCTCGGTAGCACTCCAGAAGAAAGCGTAAGAGCTAATATAAGTGAAACTACCAACTCGTTGGCGAAAACCTCCTGGTAGAGCAGATAAGCCGTAATCGTCAGTTCCTGTGTTTGTTAACCATAAGGCGGAATTTTTTTTCAGCTTAGTACCTGCAGAACTGCTCTGAGTTGCTGAAGTAGAAGATGTATCAGCTCCTGAATCTATAAATATAACTAATTTACTCCAATCAGAATCTGTTGGCACGTGAAATCCCGTAGGACATAAATTTTTATACGTGGTACTTCCCGTTGTCGCAATTCCTTTTGCAGCATACCAATTGTATAAAAACCCGTAGTTCGTTGCATTTGTGCCTGAACTTGCTTGATTGTCATAAATGGCATAAGCCCCGGTAATTAAACCTTGCCATACTGTTGAAACCGTTCCTGAAGTATACGTATTATTCAATGGAATCGATGCACCATCATTATACTTTGTGACCTTCAGATTTTCCTTTGTCCAACATTGGGTACCAATGGAAACCGTATTGTATACATTTCCATCAACATCGGTAATTGTGGAGGTACTGCAAGTAAAAGCAGGTGTAACCACAGTAGGAATTTTAGCGACAACCCCTTGATAAGCAGGCAGCATAATTTGACTCAAGGCGATTTTAGATATCAGCATCAATATGGGAATCAGGAAATATTTCATATCAAAATTTAAATTTAGATAATAAATGACGTAAATTAGTGCTAATCCTTTTCAAACATGAGATTACTTTTCTAATGTGGAAAGATCCAAAATATTTTTAATTAGTAACATCTTTTTAGGATGTGTACCAAAATTCCTCGCACCATCCACCCGCATTTGCTTGCCCACGAAATAGTTAAATAGTCAATCCCTAAGACAACGAACAGAGTGACCACACGACTTGCCACAGGTACCCTGTGTCACGTTAATATCGTCAAAATCCAGTTGGTAGAAATAAGCAGCGGTGCTAGACGTGGTAGTACTCCCAAAGCGAGCTGTATTTTTGATACCGGCGAAAGCCCCAGGAGGATTGCCACCTTTAAAACGAATGCCACCAGGTAGAGCGGAGAAGCCACTAGAATTATCTGCTCCTGTGTTTGGTGAGGTCCAATAGGTAGTTCCTGTTGATTTCATCTTGCCTCCAGCCAAAGTTAGTCCTCCAAGAAAGGTAGTTAAAGTTGTCCACTCTGCATCACTTGGTACATGCCAACCTGTAGGACAAATTTCTCTAGAATCTGTGGCAGCATACCAATTGTATAAATAGCCATAAGTTATAAGATTACCGTTACTATGGGCATAAACGGTTAGTGCTCCAGAGGTTCTTGCCGTCCAGGTTTCTGTGCTTCCATCGCCAGTTGAACCACCTGAATTATCCAAAGGGATAAGCGTTCCGTTATTGTATTTTGTAACTCTAAGGTTTGATGCCATCCAACATTGCGTACCTATTAAAACGGTATTGTAAGAGTTATTGTCCACATCAGTAACTGTAGCGAGACCAGGGCAAGACTTAACAGCCCCTGCAGGAATTTTAGCGACAACCCCTTGATAAGCAGGCAGCATAATTTGACTCAAGGCGATTTTAGATACCAGCATCAATATGGGAATCAGGAAATATTTCATTTTTTTACATTAATTTCCATAAATACAGAAAAAATTATAATTCCATATCTCCTGCACTGATAAAAGAGCTTGCTCCTAATTGAACCAAAGTACATATTGCATTTATTCCAGCTGTTTTGGTAAAACTGCTTCTATAGCTGACGGTACTACCAGAGGCAGTTAAAGTGATTTTACCAACGCCCAATTGGACGACCATACAGTTAAAGCCAATGAACAAAGATGGAACGGTTAGTGTGATACTTGCTGCATTGCTTAAGGTTATTATTTTACCATTATCCGAGGCTACCAAAGTATAAGTGGTTCCTGTTTGGGTATTAACATTAGCAGAGAATCCAGCAATGGTTGAGGTATTACTATTATTCCCTGTTAAAGAACCCTGCATGGTAGTACTTCCCGAGAAAGATTTACTTCCAGCAACGGTCTGAACAGTTGTTAAATCGACAAAATTTTGAGTTGATGAATTAGTGCCCCCGTTTGCAATAGGCAATATTCCCGTGACTTTTGAGGCTGCTACAGCCGTTATTTTAGAATTAATACCTAAGCTATAATTCGCCAGCATAGTGGTGGTGTCCGCATCTCGCAGGTAGGGCAATAACATGCTCGTCGTATCTGAAATATTCACTTTTGAGTTGATGCCTGTCCGGTAATTTGCCAGCATAGCGGTGGTATCCGCATAACGCAGATACGGCAATAACATACTCGTCGTATCTGAAATCTTCAATTTATCTATGTTACCCAAGCGGTAATTTGCCAGCATGGCGGTAGTATCCGAATCACGCAGATACGGTAATAACATACTCGTCGTATCTGAAATATTCAATTTATCTATGTTACCCACGCGGTAATTTGCCAGCATGGCGGTAGTATCCGAATCACGTAAGTATGGTAATAACATACTCGTCGTATCTGAAATATTCAATTTAGAATTAATTCCCGTCCGGTAATTCGCCAGCATAGAAGTAGTATCTGCATCTCGTAGGTATGGTAAAAGCATATTTAATGTATCCGAAATATTCAATTTATCTATGTTACCCACACGGTAATTTGCTAACATGGCGGTGGTATCCGAATCACGCAAATACGGCAATAACATACTCGTCGTATCTGAAATATTCAATTTATCAACGGTACCCACGCGGTAATTTGCCAGCATGGCGGAGGTATCCGCATCTCGTAGGTAGGGTAATAACATACTCGTCGTGTCCGAAATATTTAATTTATTTATGGTACCTCCACGGTAATTTGCCAACATAACAATAGTATCAGCATCTCGCAAATAGGGTAATAACATGCTCGACGTGTCAACGATATTGACCTTGGAAATAATACCTGCCTGGTAATTCGCTAACATGGCGATGGTATCCGCAATATTCACTTTTGAACTAATTCCCATTCGGTAATTTGCCAACATGGCCGTTGTATCCGCGTCTCGAAGATAAGGTAATAACATACTCGTCGTGTCAACGATATTGACCTTGGAAATAATACCTGCCTGGTAATTCGCTAACATGGCGGAGGTATCTGCAATATTCACTTTTGAATTAATCCCTGTTCGGTAATTCGCCAGCATACCCACCGTATCGGCAATATTTATTTTCCCGTCCAAGGTTAAGGTATTGGTGTTCAGTTGATTTAAATCTACCTTTTGATTTAAGCGATTTGATAATGAGGCGGTATCTGCTGCGCGCAAATAGGGACGCAGCATTTTCAGTGTGTCTTTCAGATTGAGTTTATTGTTCCATGCCGCCGTATCTACCGATCTGATGCCTTTGGCAACACTGGTATTATACACAGGGTCAGTCTCAAATACAACGCCACCACCGCCATTACCACCCCCACTACCACCACTATTTCCGTCATATACTTCCTTCTTGCTCCATCGTGCGGTGTCCTCTGCCGTGATTCCTTTAGCTATACTCTTACTAAACAGTGGGTCTGATTCCGTGACTGGCGTACTCAGTTTTTCCGCCGTTTTTGCATATATTGCATAAGGTACGCTTAACATTTGTGAAACAATGATCAGACTATAATTCGTGCCCCCCGTCGGATCAGTTTCCGACTTGATGAAAAATGGACCCCGCGTCCAGTCTATGGTCGATATAGCGCCCTTCAGCATGTTTCCCTTTCCTATGGTAATATAAGCCAATCCGTTCAAATTGGTCTTTACCTTGTGCTCCTCCTCGTACCATACTGTGTCCGCCGCATTACCCCCTAAAAGGCCAATGCGTATCCCCACCGTGGTGTTGGCCACCAATTCGTTATTTCCATTTCTTATCACCATCTGGTAGCTAAATGAGTTCGGTACTTGCGCTATACCCAAGTAGCTCAATGTCATGCTTAAAAGAAGGAATAGTCCCTTTTTCATATTCTTAATCATTTTTTTTTCTTTTTTGGTTTTTCAGACAAGGCGTAGGCAACAATCAGCAGATGGCCCATGTTTGGAAAACTGTTTACCGTGGATAAACCAATATCAAACTGATAGCCTGCCGTGAACGGATATTTTGATACCATGGCATTCATGCCCACCGATCTGCTTTTACTGAACACTGAATACTCATAATTCCTGTACACCGGTGCCACACTGAAATAGGCACCTCCTGGTAAATTAAATTTGACATCAACCATCATATCTAATTGATAATCGGCACTTTGCTGTGTCCTCAGTAAAACACCCGGGGTAATTTCTATATTTTCACTCACCTTAAGCTTTACGCCCGAGGATATGTAGGTGAGAAAGGCATTGCGAACATCATTTTCATCCATGAAAAGATCATTCACCTTTGGTATGATTGTAGGCGGAGATGCCCAGATGGAAGCCGTGGGAATGAAAATGGAAGCCTACATTGGCATTCGGATAGGCATTAAAAAACTTAGTGTCATCATTAAACAGATTATTGTCCACATTTCCCGCTAAGAGTCCCAATCTGTCTATCCGATACTGATTGTAGGTAGCTGATATGCCAAAAGATAGGCCTGTCACTGGCTTTTTAGCGCCTTTCCCTACGTTCTCTATATGGTAGGCAAAGGTAGATTCTAAGCCAACGAAAGAAACGGCCCCATTTTGGTCTTTAAATCCGTTGACCCCCAGTCCAATTTGATTTTTTGTTAAAGGATAATCGATGGATAATAATTGGGAGTTTGGTGAATTTTCAAAGCCAATCAGGCGCTTGCTATACACCAGCATCGCATTTCCCGATCGGTTAGCTCCTGCCAGCGCAGGATTAATCAGATAGGGTTTAAAAAAATGTTGATTTTGGAAAATGTAATTTTGTCCAAAACATATTATTCCCTGAAAAACAAAGCAAAGTATTCCTATTCCCTTCATATCGCTATGTATCTCATCAGGGTGAAATTCCCCCTCAATGTTTCGATTTCATTTAATTTTACGAGGTACCAGTAGGAATCTACCGGAGCGGGGATATTGTTAATCAATCCGTCCCAACGGAAAGCAGCTCCAGTTTTCTCCACTAACAAGCGTCCGAATCTGTCAAAAATGAATACCCTGGAATCTGTCAGCAGATCCAGTTCGGGAATAGTCCAGTAATCATTGAGGCCGTCGCCATTTGGAGAGAAAAAATCACTCACTTTAATCATTTCACTATCCAGCACCTTTACCGATACCTCGCAGGCTTTTCCACCAATCTGAAAAGAAAAAACGGCAATACCTGCACTGCCAGGTTTTCCAAGAAGGGTATATTTTAGTAAACCACCCGTCTGATTCAGGGACATGGCATCCGCTTTCAAAACGAGTCCGTTAACCCCTTGGGAAGACAGTGAAACAGGCGCTGTTTTTACGTTATTTCCCCCCGAATAAGTAATACTCACTTCTCCGGAATAATCCAGGTTTTTACCCACTGCCGAAGGATACAAGGAAAAGTTATCGCAACGCAAAACAGATAATTCTGGCTGGATAGTATAAACTCGCAGGCTAATGGGGCAAGTTTTGGTTCCAAAAACAAGATTAAACAGGGCAATACCCGTGTCGGAAGGCACCCCTTTAAGCACCAGTTCAATGGAGCCATTGCCTCTGGCTAATTTACCCGACGGCAAGGTCATTGTCAGACCATTAACTGAAGAAGACGATATATTTAGGCCCAGATAATTAGCACCATTACCACCAAGGTAGGGTAAAATGACTACGCCATTATACATTTCCCCCTTCAACAGTACCGTATTATCAAGCATATAATTATCGCAGGAAAGGGAGGACACGGACGAAGCGAGTTCATAGATAGATGGCTGTTGAATGCCTTGGTTTACATTGTGTGTATTCGCTATTTCATTCGCATACAACAGTTGTCCGAAGGAAAATTCTACCGATCCATTTCCAGTGTTTTCCAGACTTCCTCCCGAGGAAGTGGCCATGACGATCGTGGTGTCCTGGTCCACGGTAGCCATAGCTGGTGAAACAAAAAACAGAGATATTACAAAAACAATATTTAAAAATGTAGAATTAATTGTCATGCCAAAACATATAATAAATGAAAATTTAGCTGCCGAATATGTGTATTAATCGATCCAAAAATTATTGATAAGTGAATCGTTCTATACATAAAAAGCTAAGAACCAATATTAAGCCTTGATTTTGACATATTTTAAATAGCAATACTACATAAATGTGTGGTAAATTTTAAAGACAGCTATTTCCTTAGATATTTCAATGTATTTGACGTATTACGAAGATGGCAGGGCTTTGCCGCTTTTTAACTTACGCCTGTGGACGGCATTCATGGGCAACAAAAATCAATTAACCGTTACTACCAGCCCAACGAAGTCTGCTTTAATCCGTGAAATCCTATAATACTTAGAATCCGTGATTCAAAACCAAGTGTTAGTGGGTGAATTTATATTGAAACCTGTCGGGGAAAAGACGCGAGGCATCGCGTCTCTACAACGATGACGTTCTTTATAATCCGTGAAATCCAATAATCCTTATAATCCGTGATTCAAAAATTATTTATGGGAAGCATCCCCAAAAACAAGCATGTGCCTAGTCTTTGGTTTAAATTATACGCGCGGCAGCCCCTGGTTTTTGAATCAGGATTTACAGGATTTTATATGATGAGATGGAGGTCCTAGCGGTTAATTGTCAGCCTTATGAGATGGTGGGACCTAGCGGTGGGGTGTTACGAAGATGGCAGGGCTCTGCCCCTATGTGATGTAGTACGCAATGAGAAAGTAATCCTCTACGAATAAACATTACGCTTAAACCAAAGACGTCCTCTGTAATCCTGTAAATCCAATAATCCGTGATTCAAAACCAAGTGTTAGTGGGTAAATTTTATATTGAAACCTGTCGGGGAAAAGACGCGAGGCATCGCGTCTCTACAACGATGACGTTATCTATAATCCGTGATTCAAAACCATTAGAAGGCACAGCAAAATGTTAGTAAATACCCTTTTCTACTTAATTTTATTATATTTGAAATATATTCATTAAAATTAGCCTGATGAGATTTTTTAAACTACTTTTTACCCTGTTTCTTTTAAATATTAGCTTACCCTTTGCTAAAGCTCAAAATCTTCCTAAAATTGAACTTAACGATGCATGGATTAATGAAATAAAAGCTTTGGCGCCCGCAAAGAAGCATTTTCCAAGTGCTAAAACACATAAAGTCCTGGTATTTTCACTATTTACTGGCTTTGACCACTGGGTCATTCCTCATACCGAAGCGATGTTAAAAACCATTACAGAAAAAGTGGGCGGTTTTGAAATGACTTACACCAGAGATGTTAAATATTTTGACAAAAACTGGTTACAGCAATTCGATGCTATTATCCTAAATAACAATTGCAGTATTGGGGACAAACGTAATTTATTTTGGGATGTATTTAAAAATGACCCTACGCTGGATACTGTTCAAGCCATGGAAAAGGCGGCCAAATTTGAAAAATATTTATTACAATTTGTAAAACGAGGCGGTGGTATTATGTCTATGCATGGTGCCGTAACGATGCAAAATAAATCGAATGCTTTTAGTGATATGTTAGGCGGTAGTTTTGATTATCATCCCAAGCAACAAAAGATTGACGTGAAATTAGTTGACCCCAATCATCCTTTGGTTCAAGGTTTTAATGGAAAAGGATTTTCACATATTGATGAGCCTTATTTCTTCAATAATGCTTACATGAGCAAAAATTTCAAACCGCTACTTTACATGGAAAGCGCTAATATTGAGGGAAATAAATATCCCGATGGAGACGAAAAAAGATATATTGCCTGGATTAAAAAATACGGAAAAGGGAATATATTTTATTCATCTCCTGCTCACAATGCGCAAAGTTTCAGTAATCCGCAATTGCTTCAATTTTTCCTCGATGGCCTTCAATTTGTAGTAGGTGATGTAAAATGCGATACAAGTCCAATGGGAAATTGAAACCAAATCTCCTGATTTTTCAATCATTTAACTGTTTTTTATACTCAGGCCGATTTTTCCATAAGGGCAAATAAGGGGCGTATTCAGGTTTATTCCACCAGAACTCAGGAGCGGGATCTTTCTCCATCAATCCACCTTTAAAGTCCTCACCCTTTACACTTTGGGTAACACTTACCATCCATTGCTCATAATTAGAAATCATTGTTTGTGCGCGAGAAGAATGTAAGGAAATGATATTCTTTGTTTCAGTCTTATCATTTTTCAAGTCATATAAAGCGTATTCCTTTTTCTCAATATTTTCTACCAATAATTTATAATCATT
>Ga0129324_10002854_pt1 | contig 10398 bp, 9 predicted proteins | sample CPBDNA_7_FD_96879 | JGI IMG/M metagenome (GOLD analysis project Ga0129324, IMG submission 96879) | Freshwater to marine salinity gradient microbial communities from Chesapeake Bay, USA - CPBay_Spr_15_0.2_DNA | ecosystem: Environmental > Aquatic > Marine > Coastal | place: USA: Chesapeake Bay... | reverse complement strand
TTAGAATTTTCACATTTAATAGAACATAATATATTAGAACCTTTTGGATATTGTGAAAGACGAGTATTCATATTTGAACTTCTACCAATTTTATAAATAGGTTGTTTAGAATTTATAAATTCTCTAGTATGTAATAAATATATTCCTTCAGACATTTTTTATTATATTAAAATACAAAATAATATAATAATATATAATTAAAATAGTAAAAATAGTTTTAAATTAATCAATTTTAAATGTAAAAATGATAAATATAAAAAAATAAAAAACTAAAAATCTATAAAATTATTTTATATTTAAAAAAAATAAAAAATAACTTAAAAATAGTTTAACAATATTAAATAATATAAAATTGAATATTTAAAATAATAATAAATTTAAAATAAATAAATACTAATATAATGGATAATAAAGTAAAAGAAATTAAATATATTGATTTATTTTGTGGGTTAGGTGCGTTTCATACAGCATTTAATAGAAATAATAAAATAAATAAAAATATAAAATATACTTGTGTATTAGCAAGTGATATAGATGAAGGAGTAAGAAAAATTTATGAAGAAAATTATATAATAAAACCAGAAGGAGATATTAATAATATAAAAATAGAAAATATACCAAATTTTGATATATTATGTGCTGGATTTCCATGTCAACCATTTAGTATTGCCGGCAATCAACAAGGGTTTACTGATAAAACTCGTGGTAATTTATTTTATAAAATATTAGAAATTATTGATAAAAAAAAACCAACTATATTAATGCTTGAAAATGTAAAAAATCTACACACCATTCATAAAGGTGAAACATTTAATATTATTAAAAATGAATTAGAAAAACGAGGATATAATGTTAGTTATAAAGTAATTGATTCTCGATATTATAAATCTCCACAATCAAGACAACGCATATATATTATTTGTAATAAAAATAAAAATTATATATTTAAAGAAATAAAAAATCCTATTGTTCCTGTGTCTACTATTATAGATACTAATATTACAGATTATTATAATTATAAAGAAAAATATAAATTAGAAAAGTGTAATGGAAAAAGTATGATGAAATATAAATTAATTAATAAAACAAATGGAAAAGGTGGGCGTCAAGGAGAACGTATTTATGATATATCAAAATGTGGTCCTACAATCTGTGCTTCATCAGGTGGTCCTGGAGCAAAAACAGGCTTTTATGACTTTGATGAAAAAATTAGAACATTAAGTATAAAAGAAACATTACAAATGTTTGGTTTTGATTTATCATATAAATATGAATCTTTATCAAATAAAAAAAAAATGTTGTTTTATCTTGGAAATAGTATAGTTGTAAATGTTATTGAAGAACTTATTAAAGATTTATAAATTATACTATTTATAATTTATACTCTTTATAAGTTACTTTATCTTGTAATTTACTTATTATTATCTTAAATTGTAATTGATTACCACTTTTTTTACCATTATCACCACCTTTTCTCTGTAAAGATATAATACTATCATCACCTAATTGAATTACAGTTTTACGTTTTGTAATTTTAAAATTTAAACTTTCTAAATAAATTAAAATATCTTTAATTTTAAATATTATTAGTTTTATCCTTTTATTATTAACATATTCAGAACCAATCATATAGTCTGGTTGTATATTTTTATTTGTTCCTAAAAATGCAAAATTTAAAATTTTTTGTTTATTTTTATTTAATTCATCAATAAAATTATCTAATATAGATTGAGAATAATTAGAAGAACATAATTTTACAATAGAGTGTGAAGTATCAACATAAAATCCATTATTTAAAAGTGGTTTTTCACATAATTTTTTTAATATATAATCTATTTGTTTTAATTCTGGTATATTTTTAATTAAATCATCTACCCAATGTCTATCTAAATGTTGAAAACGATTTTTTTTATATTTTTTTACCTGTACATTTATAAGTTTATTAGTAGATTGTATATCACATTTGATATTATTATTAATTCTTAAAAAAGACTGGTATATAGTTCCTGAGATTTCTATAATTAATTGTCTTAAGTGAATATTTGTATTCAAATCATTACATACTAATTCTTCTTCTTTATAACCATTTTTAGCAGTATTACTATTTGTATATAATGATAATTTTTCTATATTATTAACTTCATCTAACTCTTTATTATTTATTTCTTGATTATTATCTTGATTATTATCTTGATAATTATCTTTATTTGTATTAATATTTATAAGTGATAGTGTTTCTTCTATATTATTAACTTCATCTAACTCTTTATTTTTTATTTCAAGAATATTTTTTAGTTTTTCTATTTCTATATTTTTTGTTTCTAAACTTTTTTCAATAGTTTCTCTTTTTTCCTTTTCATAATAATAAAGTTTTTCATAATTAATTTTAATTATTTTGGTATGAGTTGTAAAATTCATTATTATAGACTTTTATATATAAAATAAATATTAAATTTAAATCAATTTTTATATTATATATTAAACTATATTATAACTCTTAACAATAAAAAAAATGGTTTAATGATTGTAAAGAATAATTACAAGTAATAGAAAAAATATATATTATAAAAATACAATCTATTATGATAATGAAGACCAAAAAAATCTCAAAAATCTCAAAAATCTCAGAAAAAACAAAAAACACAAAAAAATTGAAATATAAAATATAACATAAAAATAAAAGAAAAAAATTTTAAATTATGTGTAGTGAGGAAAAAAGTATAGAAGCTTTTGGAAACACATTAGCATCATTGATTGAGATTACAAATTGTGAAGCATTAATAGGTATAATTTATTTACAAGAATGTAATAAAAAACAAAAACAAAAGTTATATACTTCTTATACATTAGAAAATGTTTTAAATTGTATATCAAAAAATCAACTTCAATGGAAAAAAATGAGTTTGCTAGAACAACAATTAGAACTAGATAGAGAATTTCTTAATAATCTTTCTTAATAATCTTTCTTAATAGTCTTTCTTAATAATCTTTATTAATAATCTTTATTAATGTTTTGCCATATCTCTTATTTCATCAATAGTATAATCTGGCAAAATAGGCTCTCTATCATTTTTTTTATATTTAAAATGTAAGTTTTTAATACAATAATTTATAATAGTATTAACAAATTCTATATTATCATAAGGACTATGTTCATCTAAATTATTTATAATGTTTTCAATATCTTTAATCATATTATTAGTATATGTTTTACCTAAACTATCAACTTTTGATTTCATCATTTTAACATAAATATTTATTACTTTATTTATTGTATAATTATTACCACTAATACTAAAACCATAATTATATAAATGGTCTAGTTTCTTAAGAACATCTAGTATAAAATTATTATTACTCATATTTTATACAATATTATACTATAATTTATACACTATTTCTATAATTATCTTTATCATTATTTTTTTAAATTTTAAATATAAATACAATTATTTTAATAAAATAATATAAATATAAAAAAATATTATAAAAATTGATTTTTAATCATTAACAAATAATAATTATATACTGTTGTAATTTGTAATTTACATTTAATTGTTTATTGTTCACCAATATTTGAAAATGCCAGCAACACGAGGTCAAAAGAGACAAAATTGTGATACATATTATGCTACAGAACCCTCTAATCAGTCTAGCAAAAGACGCAAACTTACAAATTATGTACCATTACATACTTTATTGAAAGAAAATGGTAAAGATACATCTTATGGTTGGGGTATTGTATCTTTTTATAATAAAGAAGGAAATTTAATATCTTCTGATAAACTTATAAAATATGAAGTTGATCCAACTTTAAAAATAGCACGTTATAAAGCAAAAGAATTTCCTTTTAATTATATAGAATATGAAGATTATATAATATCTTTTGATGAATTTAAAATTAATATTAAAAGAAAAAAAGATGTTGCTAATTTACTTGATTTTGCTTCACCAGATATAGAGGATAATAAAGAAGAACCAAAACCAAAAACTGATGATGATGAAACAGAAACAGAAGCAGAAAATGATGCTGATGAAACAGAAACAGAAAATGATGATGATGAAACAGAAACAGAAAATGATGATGATGAAAATAAAACTAGTTTTTTACAAAAAAAAAATTCTATTCAAATTCAACATCCAAACTTTCATCATCAACATCAATTTCAACAACAAATGTTTCAACAACAAATGGTTCAACAACAAATGTTTCAACAACAAATGTTTCAACAACAATTCTCTATTCAAACTATGATTAAAACAGAGATAAGTACTAATTTAATACCTTGGATGAAGGAATATATTGATTCTGAACTTCAGAAATTAAAACAATAATAAATATTGTTGCTAGAATTATTAATTTATTTTTTTAACTTAAATATAATTTAATAATAATAATTATACATTATAATTTTATATTTATAATAAAATGTCTTATAAAAAAATAGTATTAGAGAGATACTATCTGGAAGAATTAAAAAAAAAAGTAAATAATAAAAATAGTAAAATAAGTAAATTACAAAAAACATTAAAATTAAAAAAAGAAAAGAAAGAAAAAATAAAAGAAAATTTAAAAAAAGCACGTAATATATATAAAGAAATTCGTGAAAATAAAAAAGAAACAGAACCAAAAAAAGAAGATCAAACTATAAATAATAATACTAATTTTATTACAATTGATAATTATATATTTAGAGAGTATTATAATAATACATTTATAGATACTAATAACACTATTTAATAAAAAAATTAAAACTTACTATAATATAGTATTCTATAAATGAATTTATAATGAATTGTTTTTCTTTTCTTTTTAAAAATAAAAACAAAACTAATAAATCTAATAAAAAAACTAAAACAAAATACATAAAACAATATAAACTTATATATGATAAAATAAATTTTCCTTTATGGTGGGATTTATTTATTCTAAAAATAATTAATTTAATAAATACTTTAAAAACTCAAAATAATGATATAAACTATATGATTACTGATGAATGTGCTGTTATATTATTAACTTATGTTTATGCTCCACATTGTTTATATAAATTAATAAATCCTGATGTATGCAGTATAATATTATCTCCAGATCATTATACAGATACAAGTGTATTTTTAAATAATAATAAAAAATATGGTAATTATAATTTAAATTATGGATTATTAACTAAATCAGCACATTTTTTAGTAAACACTGAAACAGACAATAAAACTTGGTTCACTAGTTTAAATATTAGTTTAAAAAAAGATTTAAAATTAATGCCTATAATTATAAATAATAATGAATTAAATATAATAAATCCAGAACTATTATATGAAGAACTAGAAGATTTAAATATGACTTTTAATTTAATGTTTAATAATAATAAAAATTATATTAAAGCATTAAAGTATATAATAAAACATTATAGAATAGAAAATAATAATATGAACGAATAATTAAATTACTAATGAATAATTAAATTACTAATGAATAACTAAATATAAACATAAATTTACATTATAATATATTCTAAAAATAATTAAAAAATAATTATTAATAGTTAAAAATTGAATTATAAAACTTTAAATATATTTATTAATAATTATATTATATCTTATTTTATAGTATTTAATCATTAATTTTTAAAATGAAGTCTATTGAAAATCCATATAAAAAAAGTTATAAAAAATGCACAATTAAAAATCTAAAACCAAATATAAAAGATGTTATAAAATTAAATAAAGAATTACGAGATATTGCAAAGGAACAAAATAATATTTATAATAAAAAAAGTAAATTAAAAAAACAAAAACCTATTTTTAAATGTGATAAATGTGATATTAGTTATAATAATCCTGCATCATTAGAAAAACATAAACCAATACATTTAAATCCAGTATATTGTCCTTTTAAACATTGTAATAAAATGTTTTCACCAAAACATAAATATCAATACAAACAACATATAGATGGACATAATGGCGGATTACATATAAAATGTAAATTTTGCGAACAAACGTCAAAAACATTAACTTCTAATACAGTTCATATGAAAACAAAACATTCGCAACAATATAATCATTATATGAAAGAAATTGAGGAAGCAAATAAAGATACACAACCATTAAATTCAAAAAATATTATAAATTTAACAACCAAATATATTAATACACATATAATGGATGATTTAGATGAAGATATTAATACTAATACTAATACTAATACTAATAATTGGTATTCATATAAATATAAAAATGAAGATGATGATAATGAAGATGAATATGAAGAAGAAGATGAAAAAATAGAAGCAATAGAAGAAGATGAAGAATTAATAAATATAGAATTAAATAAATATAATTTTTATTATTATAAAACTAATTTAGATTTATTATCTACCATTGCTCTTCTTGATGCTAATAAAAAAATATAATTTGTAAAAAATATATATTCTTATTTTTTATTTTTTATTTATTATAAAATGTTTCACAATAATATTCAGTAAAATCATCACAACCATCATAATCATCATCATTACAATTTTTACCACACTCACAAGATTCAGAACTATAACACATAGGACATGAACCATAGTGATCATCACTATAATTATTATTATCATCATTTTGTTTATCATTCAAATATTTAATGTCATCTACAGTAAGAATAGTTCCTACATTAGTATCTTTACCATGCACATAATTTTTAAAATATAATTTCAATATATCAGGTAATTTATTTTTTTCACTATTTTCATTTTCACTTTCTAAATCAGCATAATTTGAAACATAATAATCTACATCATCATCAAAATAACCACCATCTATATGGCTTAATACTTTAATTTCATATTCATTTTTTTTATTTATATATACTTTAATAATTCCACAATTTTTATAATCAAAAACATAATCTTCATGATGAAGACTATGCCAAGAAGGAAACATATTATATTCTCCTTCAATAATAAAATTTTTCTCACCATATTTAATTCTATAATTATGAAATAATGAAAAAATACGTTCTTTTTTGTCACTCATTTTTTAAATAAATTATAAATAAATCCAAAATAGATATTTTATAGTAATATAAAAAAATAATTATAATAATAAATCAATTTTTAACTAACTATTTAGAAAAATGCATCTAAACTCATTTGCTTTGTTTTTTTAACTTTGACTTCATGTTTAGATTTTTCTTTTTTTATTGTTTTATTCCCAGCACAATTTTCACTTACACTTATGTCTTCCATAGGACTAAACCAATTATCAAGACTTTTAGTGTCTCTCAGTTTAGATTGTGCGTATTCCACTAACGGTTGAAAGATTAATTTTTGTACCATTAATGTTTTCAATTGTCTAATTTTTTTTTCAGTTTTAAGCATATCACCACCATATTTATTATACCAAATATTTTCTAATTCTTCATAATACCCACTACCGTAAGGAAACATAGGTAATTTTTCAACAATTAACTCAAAAATTTGGCTCACCGGTTTCATAACTTGATTCAAAATATATTTCTCATAATCTACCTGTAAATTATTCTGTCGCACATAATTAATATGTTCTATTCTATCACCTTGTAGATATTCTACACCAGGCTCTTCCTTAATTTTAATAAATACATAAGGAATGCGTTCATTACTAGCAGGTTTATTTCCAGGGTCTCGTTCAGCCATTCGTTCAGCCAAAACTTTATGAGCAATAGATTCAGGGTCTTTATAATAAGCACTTAATGTTTTACTAATAACGAACATATTCATATCAAAATGTCCATCAATCATTTTTTTCAATTCACCTTGAATAAATTCAATAGACTTTTTTAAATTACGTTCTTTTACCAAACTATCAATAACACCTAAATAACAATGTTTTAAAATAGGAGCATTATCACGCCTCTTCAAAACTAAACCCATAGAAATTTGTTTATAAGTATGAGGACTTTCTTCATATTTAAGTGCTAAATAGCGCTTCTTTGAAATAAGAATAAAAGGATACAATACTTTTTCATAAGCCAAACAATGAACACCAGGTAACTCAACCTTAATTTTCTCTTCGGCATCTTGTCCAATTTTAATTGCTTTATCAATTAATTCAACACCTTCAGGCATAACACCATCAGCATTTCTTAAATCAAATTTAATAAATATCGAGTCAGTATCTCCATAGACAACATCGGTATTGGGATAAGTTCGCAATACAAATTCTTTTGCGTGTATAATACGACCACGACCACCCGCAGTGGTTGAAGCAGCAATTTGTGGCTTGAAAAATTTACTGGTGCGAGCACCAATTTGACCATAAATAGAATTTGCTGTTACTTTATAGGCTAATTGTAATCCATCATAAAGACCTTTTTTAAATGGGTCTGGTTCAACCTCCATCTTTTTCTTAGTAGCCTTACGAGATTTTAATAAACCTTGTAAAACACGAGGAATAAGACCTTTACGACCGTCAGGATATTGAACAAAACGCACCGTAGTCATACCACATTTACGTTTGCCTTTACTCGGTTTTTTAGGATCAATATATTCATAATTATCATACGAACGGTCTAAATAAGATAAACCCAAATCAGCCAATCGTTTAATACCATCATCACCTAACCAATAAGGGTCTTCACAAATACGGTCATGACTTAAATCACTAGTAATCATTTCACTAGGATAAAGAGAACTAAAATCCAATACTACAATAGGAATACTATAAATATCAGGTTTAGGTTTAAGCACAATTGCTCCTTCATAACTTTCATCATTCATAATAATCTGATTAAAATTTTTACTTAATTTAAATTTTTGTTTAGGTTTATCTTTTAAATCACTTTTAATATTTTCTTCTTCAACACCAATCTCACCAGTCTCATCATCTAAATCCTCAGCATTATCTAAACCCTCAGTATCATCTAAACCCCCAACATCATCATCAATACCACCTTCACCTCTATCTTCATCTTCTCCATTTACAGCATTAGATGCAGCAATATTTGTATGAACGCGTCGCACAGTATCATCAACTTCAACTTCTTCTGGTTCTATTTTTTCAAGAACTGGTAATAAGAAATCCTCTCTAGCACATTCATTTGTAATTAAACTAAATGCTTTAATACCTTGACCTCGTAAGAAAATATAAGCAAAAGGAACTAAGCACACATTACTCATACCAAAATTATTAGGCAATACTTCTAATTTACGTAAAAGACGAATTAATAAAACACAATCCTGAATACAATATTTGGCAATTTCTGCTCTATCATTATCTGTCCCTTTTTGTTTTTCAAAAATATCTTGAGGTGTTACATCATCTTTACCAAGACCCCATAAAGGTCCCGAATTTAAGCATGATTTAGGAATTGGTCTATCTACTTTAATGATATTATTTTCACGTTCTATATTAAGAATTTTAAGTTTTTCTCCATCATATAATTTAGCAGTGGTTGCTGCCATACTAATGACAATATAATTACCAATATCTAATTCTTTAATATTATCTATTTTAATATAACAAGATGTATCCAAACCATCTTCAGTCTCCCCTCGAAAAATAACATCTTTGATTTTGCCTGAAATATAATATTCGGCTACACTATCTAATTTATAAGAGGGTAGTTTTGTTAAAGATGCTTGACATACTTTTAATAAGTCAATTTGAACTCTTCCTGGCATATTAAAATAATATAGAAAATTGTCGCCTAAAGCACTACTACTTAATTTCTTATTAATCATAGCACCTTTTGCATCAGGCACTTTTTTAATAATTTGAGGGTCTAATCGCCCCATATTAATAAATTTAGTGTATTGTGTATTTTGTTCTAATGCTTTAATATCTTCTCGGGTAAGAGTATTCCGCTCAATATCAATACATAAATCAGCAATTCGGTCATACATAAATGATTCATCAAAACCAAATGTATTATATCCAATAATAATATCAGGGTCGTGTAATTCAATGAGTTTAGACCATTCTAAAAGAACATCACGTTCATTTGTCCGCGAAATAACTTCACAGGGTTTATCACCAACGTTAAATTTAGTGCAACCTTCTAATGTAATAATATTATTATGACAAATTTCAGTTTCTCCATAACGCCAAAAAACTGTTCCAATCTGAATTACTTTATCACCTTGTGCGAAACCAAAGGCTTTATTTACTAATATATTAATAAATCTTACCATTGTTTCTTTAGTAATCATTTTATCTTGTAAATCACGTTCAGGTATTTTATGTTTCTTGGCTACGTCGTTAATAATTTTTACAAAATCATCAATTGTAAAGCGGGCATTTTTGATTGTTTTTGCTTCTTCAATAGCAACAACTTCTTTCATTGCTTTTTTCATTTCATTATTTGCCTTTACTTTACGAATAGGGCGATTACATATAGAATATATTTTATCAACAAATGTCATAAAATCA
>Ga0129324_10002851_pt1 | contig 10405 bp, 10 predicted proteins | sample CPBDNA_7_FD_96879 | JGI IMG/M metagenome (GOLD analysis project Ga0129324, IMG submission 96879) | Freshwater to marine salinity gradient microbial communities from Chesapeake Bay, USA - CPBay_Spr_15_0.2_DNA | ecosystem: Environmental > Aquatic > Marine > Coastal | place: USA: Chesapeake Bay... | reverse complement strand
CTGGCGTGAAAGTTAAGAGCGCATGAAGAAATTAAACGCTTCTGTAGTCATTCTTCCGCTGCTTGCCTTCTTTCTTGCCATCTTGATTGGCGGCCTACTCATCGCCTTTTCAGATCCCAACGTCTTGAAACTTCGATCCGACATCCCAGAGATGCTCAGCACTGGGCTATCAACAGCATGGAGCGCATATGTAGCGCTCTTTCAAGGTGCAATTTATGACCCTAACCTGGCAGCAAAAGGCGGGGGGCAGGGTTTATATCCTCTCTCAGAAACCCTTGTTGTTGCTGCTCCACTCATACTTGCTGGCCTTGCCGTTGCTTTGGCTTTTAGAGCAGGGCTTTTTAACATTGGTGCGCAAGGACAATTCGTCTTTGGAGCGGTCGGAGCGTCATACATCGGCTTTACCTATGATTTACCTCCAGTCATTCACATAATCGCTGCAATTACTTTTGGAGCTTTCCTCGGTGGAATCTGGGGTGGTATTGCAGGACTTCTTAAAGCCAAAACTGGCGCACATGAAGTCATCGTCACCATCATGCTCAATTACGTTGCAGCTAATTTTCTATTGTGGTTGCTAAAGACACAAGCATTTTTGCGAGAGGGTAGGCAGGATCCTATTGCTCCTGAAGTTCTCGAAAACTCTCGCTTGCCACGTTTCTTCGGTGAGGAGTTTCGAGTCAGCGCTGCAATTTTAATCGCAGTAATCATCGCCTGGCTCGTTAGCGTTCTTCTCGATCGCACCACTTTGGGTTACCAGTTTCGAGCAGTTGGATCAAATTCGACTGCAGCGAAAACTGCAGGAATGTCAGTTCCATTCGTGATGACTTCGGTAATGGTGGTGTGTGGCGCTCTTGCTGGTCTTGGTGGTGCAATCAACGTGCTCGGTGCCGAATATGCACTAACCACAGGAATTGCAGGTTCATTTGGATTTGATGCGATTACTGTTGCACTGCTTGGTAGAGCCAAACCACTTGGTGTGGTTTTCTCAGCCTTTTTATTTGCAGGGCTGCGTGTTGGTGGACAGATGATGCAAGCTCGCACAGACACACCACTAGATCTCATTCTTGTCGTTCAGGCTTTGATCATTCTCTTTATTGCCGCGCCTTCTCTCGTCAAGGTCGTCTTCCGGTTAAAGAATGTCAGTACTTCTTCCGGTATGGCTGCAAAAGGATGGAATGGATGATGAAGAAAACATCTAGCCTTTCAGCTGCACAGATTCGCACCCGGCGAGGTATTTATACGCTCGGAGTCGCAACCTTATTGAGCCTTCTACTCTTTGTAGTGCTGCCAAAGGAATCACAGTTGACCAGTTTTGGCTTCATCCGCGGTGATGAATGGTCCTTAATCAAGCAGTGGGATATCGATTCACGGATTGGATCTCTGATCTTCGTAATCATTGCAGGGCTATGCACTGCATTTGGATTCTTTAGATTTATTAAGGACAAGAGATCTTTGGCTTTCACAATGATTGGCGGCTTTACACTCTTGATGGCATTTCTTTGCTGGGCAGGAAGTGGCAAATTCATACCACTTACAGCAATCGTTGCTGGTGGATTAGTCCTTGCAGTCCCTCTGATCTTTGGTGCAATGGCTGGTGTAATCTGCGAACGCTCAGGCGTCATCAATATCGCAATCGAAGGCCAACTTCTTGCTGCAGCTTTCGCTGCCGGCGTTGTTGCCAGCTTGACCAAGAGCACCTTCTGGGGATTGCTTGTGGCGCCATTTGCCGGAGCCTTGATTACACTCCTACTCGCGATATTTGCTATCAAGTATCAGATCGATCAGGTGATTCTGGGATTCGTCCTCAATGTTCTAGTCATTGGTATCACTGGCTTTTTCTACAAGAAATTACTTATTCCGTATCAAGAGACATGGAATACAGGACCAATCCTGCAACCGATTAAGATTCCACTCCTATCGAAACTCCCCATACTTGGGCCAGTTCTCTTTAACCAAACTATCATCGTATATCTGATGTATGCGGCTGTTGCTCTTACTCACTATTACCTATTTAAGACTCGTTGGGGATTGCGTACTCGTGCTGTAGGTGAACATCCAACAGCTGCTGACTCGGTAGGCATCAAAGTTAATGTCCTGCGTTTTAAGAATGTAATTATTGCTGGAGCGGTTGCCGGAATTGGTGGCGCATATTTCACCGTAGGGGCTGTTGGGGCATTCAGCAAGGAGATGACTGCTGGCAAAGGCTTTATTGCCCTGGCAGCATTGATTTTCGGTCGCTGGAGCCCGCTGGGCGCTGTTGCTGCAGCGCTACTCTTTGGATTCGCAGATAATCTTCAAGTTGTGCTCTCCATCATTGGTACTGGAATTCCAAGTGAGTTCTTGTTGATGGTTCCTTACATCGCAACAATCATCGCAGTCTCTGGATTTGTCGGTCGAGTACGTGCGCCAGCTGCTGATGGCCTTCCGTATTCTCGAGGTGGCTCACATTGATTGATTGGGAACAACTGCGTGCTGAGGCTATTTCTGCGATGGGGAAATCCTATTCGCCATATTCTAAGTTTCCAGTAGGGGTTGCAGGTCTTGTAAATGATGGTCGAATCATTTCTGGATGCAATGTTGAGAACGCGAGTTATGGGCTCACGCTATGTGCTGAGTGTTCGATGACTTCAAATCTGGCGATGACTGGTGGCGGTCGAATACTTGCTGTCGTATGCGTAGATAGAAATGGTGAGCTACTAGCGCCCTGTGGTCGTTGTAGACAATTACTCTTCGAACACGGTGGAAAAGAGCTTCAACTTCTTACTCCAGAAGGACCGCAACCCATGTCAGTCATTCTGCCTTGGGGTTTTGGCCCAGAAGATCTAATTCAGTAATTGTGAGGGTATAAGAGATGGCTGAAGCATTCGCAGCCGTTGAAATCATTGCGGCAAAACGAGATGCCCGTGAACTTAGTGATGTCCAGATTGATTGGGCTATCAATGCATATACCCGCGGCGCTGTCGAAGATGAACAGATGTCTGCGCTTTTGATGGCGATTTTATTAAATGGAATGAATATGCGCGAGATATCGCGCTGGACCGATGCAATGATTAATAGCGGCGAGAGAATGAATTGGGCCAGTCTTGGAATTCCAACAGTTGATAAACATTCAACAGGTGGGGTTGGAGATAAAATCACACTTCCACTTGCGCCACTAGTTGCTGCTTGCGGAGCTGCTGTTCCACAACTATCAGGTAGAGGTCTTGGCCATACTGGCGGAACGCTAGATAAAATGGAATCAATTCCTGGCTGGCAAGCATCTCTAAGTAATAAGCAGATGCTCAAAGTATTACAAGATGTAGGGGCAGTAATTTGCGCAGCAGGTGCAGGTCTAGCACCTGCCGATAAGAAGCTCTATGCGCTGCGAGATGTGACAGGAACAGTGCCAGCTATTCCATTAATTGCTTCATCGATTATGAGTAAGAAGATTGCTGAAGGAACTAGCGCCTTAGTTCTAGATGTTAAAACAGGCTCTGGAGCATTTATGTCAGATCCAGAAAAAGCTAAGAAGCTAGCAAGTGTTATGGTCGAACTTGGAAAGAGAGCTGGAGTAAATACTCGGGCTTTAGTTACTGCTATGGATGTGCCACTTGGGCTAACTGCTGGCAACGCACTTGAAGTGCGCGAATCAATAGAAGTTCTTGCAGGGGGTGGACCAGCAGATGTTGTTGAGTTAACTTTAATTTTGGCAAGAGAGATGCTGGATGCTGCAAAGGTAAGCGGCAAAGATCCTGAAGTTGCTCTTAAAGATGGAAGCGCGATGGATCGCTGGAGAAAAATGGTTAGAGCGCAAGGTGGAGATCCTGACGCCCCGCTTCCCACTGCGAAGGAGAAGTTGGTTGTTACTGCTGAGAAAAGTGGAACTATCTCTTCAATGGATGCGCTAAAAGTTGGAGTTAGTGCTTGGCGCTTGGGCGCTGGAAGAGCGCGACAAGGTGAGGCAGTTCAAGCTGGAGCAGGAATTGAAATTCATGCCAAGCCAGGGGAGAAGATAGTTAGCGGATCTGCTCTATTCACACTTCATAGCGATGACAGTGAGAGATTTGAACGAGCTAAACAAGCGCTTGAAGGCGCGGTTAGTATCTCTGAGAAAGGTGAAGTTGCGGAGAGATTGCCGCTAGTAATTACTAAGTTCTAAACACCAATTGGATGCCAGAGCGTCTTATATTCCATATAGGAAAGAATCCGTCCTGGAGATTTTTCAGCTGAAAAACTATGAACTCTCTTTAAATTATCAACACTTGAAATGCGAAGAGCTGCAGCGCTCTTTCTATCAACGCCGCTTAAATCAAGGCCATCTATCTCCATATGTGAGGCTAAATGCGGGGTTAATTCATCGCTTAAACCAGTGAGGATATTTACTACCCCTGCTGGAACATCAGAGGTTGCTAAACACTCCGCAAGGGTTATTGCAGATAGTGGGCGCTTCTGGCTTGCAAGTAAGACGGCGCAATTTCCTGCTGCCAATACTGGAGCAAGTCCTAAGACAACGCCTAGTAGTGAAGATTTTTCATCAGCGACAATTCCAACCACACCTAGTGGCTCTGCAACTGTAAAGTTAAAGAAAGGTCCTGCAACAGGATTGGTGCTTCCTGCGATTGTTGCAATCTTATCGCTCCATCCGGCATACCAGACCCAGGTATCAATTGCCTGCCTTACCTGCACTTGAGCTTGCTTACTAGTAACTGATTCCATCGCCATAATCTCTGCAACGAATTGCTCGCTTCTACCTTCCATAATTTCAGCGATGCGATAGAGAATCTGTCCTCGGTTATAGGCAGTTGCAGAGGCCCAAGATGAATGAGCGTTCTTAGCTGCAAGAACTGCATCTCTTAAATCTTTTCTTGATGCTTGCGCAGGATTTGCTATGAAGTTTCCTTTCTTATCTTTAATCTCATAGCTGCGCCCTGATTCACTTCGAGGAAAGGCGCCTGCGATAAATAATTTGTAGGTCTTCTTTATATCAAGACTCATTACTTAGCTCCCTTGATATATGCGCCAAGTCCATGGCGACCACCTTCGCGGCCCCAACCAGATTCTTTATAGCCACCAAATGGGCTTGCGGGATCAAATTTATTAAAGGTATTGGCCCAGATAACTCCGGCCTTTAAGTGATTTCCTGCCCAGAGAATTCTTGAACCTTTATCGCTCCAAACTCCAGCTGAGAGTCCAAAAGGAGTGTTATTGGCTTTCTCTATCGCCTCTTGTGGAGTTCTAAAGGTAAGCACAGAGAGCACCGGTCCAAAGATTTCCTCTCTAGCAATGCGATGAGCTTGAGTCACTCCAGTAAATATCGTCGGAGCAAACCAGAATCCTTTATTTGGAATCTGGCAAGGAGCAGACCAAATATCAGCGCCCTCTGCTTGTCCAGAGGATGAGAGTTCATGAATCTTTGCTAGTTGCGCAGCTGAGTTAATAGCTCCAATATCTGTGTTCTTATCTAATGGATCACCCAGGCGGATCTTGGACATTCTCTTCTGTAATTTACTTAAGAATTCATCATGGATATTTTCTTGAAGCAGAAGGCGAGAGCCGGCGCAGCAGACATGGCCTTGATTAAAGAATATGCCATTAATGATTCCCTCAACTGCTTGATCAAGTGGGGCATCTTCAAAGACGATATTTGCACCTTTTCCGCCAAGTTCAAGAGTTACTGGAGTATTACTAACAGCAAGAGATCTAGCAATTAGCTTGCCAACTTCAGTAGATCCAGTAAATGCAACTTTATCTATATCAGGATGCTTAGTTAGCGCAGCTCCCGTGCTTCCATCTCCTGTAATTATGTTTACAACTCCAGGTGGGAGATCTGCTTGTTGGCAGACTTCAGCAAATAGCAGAGCGGTTAGCGGGGTAGTTTCAGCAGGCTTTAAGACAACTGTATTTCCAGTAGCTAGAGCGGGCGCAATTTTCCATGCGAGCATTAGCAGCGGAAAGTTCCAAGGAATTATCTGAGCTACTACTCCATGAGCTTTAGGTTTATCTCCAAAGCCAGCAAACTCCAACTTATCTGCCCAGCCGGCATGATAGAAAAAGTGCGCAGCTGATAGTGGAATATCGATATCTCTAGTTTCCCTAATCGGCTTTCCATTATCTAAGCTTTCAACTACAGCAAATTCTCGAGATCTTTCTTGAAGTAGGCGAGCGATACGAAAGAGGTATTTTGCTCGCTCTTTGCCGCTCATCTTCGACCAAACTTTTACATAGGCAGCTCTTGCAGCCTTAACAGCTTTATCAATATCGACTTCATCTGCGAGTGAAATCTTGGCTAATACCTCTTCATTAGCGGGATTTATAGTCTCAAAGCGCTTTTTGTTATGGGAGGCAATGAATTTACCGTTTATAAATAGCCCATAATCCTTACTTATATTGGCTATCGCCTTAGATTCCAAGGCTGGGGCGTATTCAAAGTCACTCATTATTAATCCACCGTAACATAATTTGCGCTGGAATATCTGCCAGTAGTTAATTTCATGCGCTGCATAAGTAAATCATTTAGTAGAGCGCTTGCTCCAATTCGAAATAGCTCTGGGTTTAACCACTCAGCTCCTGCTATCTCTTTAACCAATACCAACTGCTTGATTGCATCCTTAGTAGTTCTAATTCCGCCTGCTGGCTTAACCCCAATTCTGACCTGACTTAGCTCATAGAAATCTCTTACCGCCTCAAGCATCACTAGAACTACTGGAGCGGTAGCAGCGGGAGTAACTTTTCCAGTTGAGGTTTTAATAAAGTCTGCTCCGGCAAGCATTGCTAGATATGAAGCTTTGCGAACGTTATCTAGAGTTACTAGCTCACCTGTTTCAAGAATTACTTTCAAGTGTGCCTTATCTGAACAGATTTCTTTAATTGCTCTGATCTCATCAAATACCTCTCCAAGGTGGCCAGAGAGGAATGCACCTCTATCAATAACCATATCGATTTCAGTTGCGCCAAGTGAAATGGCATCTTTGGTATCTTGAAGCTTAACTTTTCTTGATGCTCTACCTGAGGGAAAAGCAGTTGCGACTGCCGCTACTGGAATACTTTGACCGCCAATTGAATCTAGATGATTTCTTGCTATTCCAACCATGTCGTTATAAACACAGACTGCTCCCACATGTGGAACCGAGGGATCTTGCGGATCTGGGCGGAGAGCCTTCGAGCAGAGTGATCTGATCTTTCCAGCAGTATCTGCACCTTCAAGAGTTGTTAAATCAATCATGCTAATGGCCATATCAATAGCCCACTTCTTACTAGTGGTCTTAATACTTCGCGTTGCAAGCATGGCAGCGCGCTCTTGAGCGCCTATTTGATCTACTCCGGCAAGGGTTTGTAGAAATCTACGCAGCGAAGTTTCAGAACCATCAATCAGATTTAGCGCTGACATAAGTGGTGAGTCTACAAGTTATGAAGCAAGAAAGGTACGTAGCTCGGAATCCAGCCTCGCAATGATCTCCTCGGCCATCTCCTGACTATCGCTAACAACCTCGATATAACACTTAATCTTTGGCTCGGTTCCACTAGGTCTTACGATGATTCGAATATTTGGCTCAAGAAAAATTCTCACTCCATTTGTTGGTGGCAGATCACTTGTAGGTTTTTCTAAATCATCAAAGCCACTCACGCGATATCCAGCGATTGATTGTGGAGTGCTATTTCTAAATCTTCCAAGGATTTTGGAGATCTCTTCAAGAGTATTAACCCTTACTGAAATCTGCTTGGTGCCGTGATAGCCGTATTTGCTCCAAATCTCATCTAGCAAGTCATTTAGCGTTTTAGATTCACGCTTTAGATCTGTTGCTATTTGAACAATCATTAGGGCTGCGCTGATTCCATCCTTATCATTTACTGAATTTGAGTCAACGGCATATCCAAGTGCCTCCTCATATCCGAAATGCAGATTCTCTATCTTTGCAATCCACTTAAATCCAGTGAGAGTTTCAGCAAAAGGTAATTGGTATGCCTTAGCTATTTTGCTCAAGATTGAAGATGAGACAATTGAATTAGCAAGAGTTGCGCTCTTATTCTTAGCTGTTCTTGCTAGATACTCACCGAGTAGGGCTCCAACCTCATCTCCTCGAAGCATTCTCCAATTGCCACCTCTATCAGCGATAGCAACTGCGCAGCGATCAGCATCAGGATCATTGGCAATAACTAGATCTGCTGAAACTTCTATCGCTTTCTTTATTGAGAGATCAATAGCTCCTGGCTCTTCAGGATTTGGAAATTTAACTGTTGGAAAATCTGGATCTGGCTCTGCCTGCTCGGAAACTAATATTGGGGGAGCAAAATTTGCTGCTGCAAATACTTGTTCTAAAGTCTTTGTGCCAACGCCATGCATAGCCGAATAGACCACTTTAAGATCACTATTTGAGGTAGCAAGCCTTGCTGTGGCCTTAACATACGAATCAACTATCGCGATATCTAGAACTTCTGCTCCACTACTTCTTTTTAGCGTATTTAGATCGGGAACTTGAGAGATATATTCTGAAATCTGAGTATCAGCAGGAGAGATAATCTGTGATCCTTCATAGCGAATCTGATCAACTACTCCACCTAAATAGACCTTATAGCCATTATCTTCTGGTGGATTATGGCTTGCAGTTACCATAATTCCAACATCACACTTTAACTCTCTAACAGCATAGGCAAGAACTGGAGTTGGAAGAGCTCCTGGCAATGAGCAGACCTTCATACCAGCGCCTTGCATAATCTCAGCTGTATCTTGAGCAAAGTCTTTCGATCCATATCTAGCATCTCGTCCAATGACAACAGATGAGAGATTGTGTTTGTGCATGTAAGTAACAAGGCCTGCAGCAGTTTTTGTTACAACTGCTCGGTTCATTCTTGATGGCCCTGGTCCTAATTTGCCACGCAAACCTGCTGTTCCAAATTCTAGAAAACCAGAGAAGCAGGAGCGCAACTCAACTTCATTATTGTCTGCAAGGAGTTTTTCAAGTTCGACTCTTGTCTTTGGATCGGGATCTTGGTTTATCCATTGCTGAACTTGAGTGATTAGAGATTGATCCATAGAGCAAACTTACTACCGAGTACTTCTATTACTTAATTCTTGGATGTAATCCTCAGGAGCTCCTGCTTCACGAGCAGCGCTAACCATAATCTCTAGATATCGAGCAGAAGGTGCTCCGCCTTCAAAAGAATTAAGTACATAGATATAACAGAGAGGTGAACCATCAAGAGTCTCTATTCGCACTCTAATCTTTCGATATAGATCAGTAGTTACACCTTCCCATTGATCAAGTGCTGCTTCATCTGTAGCAGTTAAGTCGTAGACCGAGACAAAGACGCTATGGCCGGCATCTTCTGCAAGAGTTGCAACTGCTCCCTCCCAGCCAATTTCTTCCCCGCCAAAAGTTAAGCGCCACCCACGTAGCCATCCAGTGCCGCGATGAGGTGAATGGGGAGCCCTAAGAAGCATCTGCCTGGGATCAAGATTTGATCCATATGCGGCATATAAAGTCATGACAAATCAAACCACCGATAACCTAATTTGTTAATGGCGCTGCGCAATAGTGGCAGGGAGAGGCCAATGACATTTGATGTTTCGCCTTCAATTCTTGAGATAAAAGGCGAGCTTCTTCCATCAAGAGTAAAGCCCCCAGCAACATTTAATGGCTCACCAGTTGCCACATAACCATCAATTTCCGCATCGCTCATATCTGCAAAGAAAACTGTTGTGCTCACTACATCGCTAATTTCAATCTTTTTCTCAGTATCGATAATGCAATGTCCGGTGTGTAGAACTCCAGATTTTCCTCGCAATTGTTTAGCTCTTGCAATTGCATTTGCTGCGCTTCCTGGTTTACCTAAACTCTGCCCCTGGAATTCAAAGGTAGAGTCACAACCAATTATCAAAGCAGGATAATTAATCTTTTCTCTAACAGTGTGAGCTTTCACTATCGCCAGGGCTATGACCAGTTCTTTCGGGGATAGATTTTGATAATCAGAGCTCTCTTCATCAACTCCACTGACAATTACCTCAGGGGTAATCCCGGCGCTCTGTAATAATTTATATCTAGCAGGGGATGCTGATGCCAAGATTATTTTTAGCGCCATTACTTAAGCCCTTCCTAGAGCCCTAAATTTCCAACCAGCTTTTACCCAGAGATCTCTATCTAGCGCATTTCGACCATCAATAATTATCGCTTGCTTAACTTGGCTCTTTATGGCAGAAGGATTTATCTCTCGATAGATTTTCCATTCAGTTAAATGCAAAATTACATCTGCACCAGCGATACAGCCCTCGATACTCTCTGAAAAATCTAAATGAGCAAAGCGAGCCCTAGCAGGCTCAATAGCTTTGGGATCATGAACACTCACATTTGCTCCTGCTTGGCTTAATTGCACTGCGATATCAAGTGCGGGTGAGTCTCTAACATCATCACTATCTGGCTTAAAGGCCGCG
>Ga0129324_10002842_pt1 | contig 10440 bp, 10 predicted proteins | sample CPBDNA_7_FD_96879 | JGI IMG/M metagenome (GOLD analysis project Ga0129324, IMG submission 96879) | Freshwater to marine salinity gradient microbial communities from Chesapeake Bay, USA - CPBay_Spr_15_0.2_DNA | ecosystem: Environmental > Aquatic > Marine > Coastal | place: USA: Chesapeake Bay... | reverse complement strand
TTCAGGGCTCTCTCTATTAGAGATCTCTCACCGATCAAAGGATTTTGTGGGGGTAATGGATCAAGCCCAAGAATTGGCTTTATCGCTTTTAAATCTAGAAGGCAAGGGCTATAAAGCCCTTTTCCTTCATGGGGGTGCCAGTTTGGAATTTTTAATGGTTGCTTACAATCTATTAGAAACCAAAGCCGCTTATATAAATACGGGTACTTGGAGCGATAAAGCCATAAAAGAAGCTAAAGCTTTTGGTGAAGTAATTGAAGTAGGATCTTCAAAATCAGATGGTTACAATTATATCCCAAAGAATATTGAAGTGCCAAAAGATGTTGATTATTTACACCTTACTTCTAACAACACCATTTATGGAACCCAATTTCAGCAGTTTCCAGATGTGAACGTTCCTATGGTTTGTGATATGAGTTCTGATATATTTTCGAGGACTATGGATTTTTCTGCATTTGACTTAATATACGCAGGTGCCCAAAAAAATATGGGCCCTGCAGGCACAACACTTGTAGTGGTTAAAGAATCAATTCTTGGAAAAGTCTCTAGACATATTCCAGATATGTTAAACTATCAGACGCATATTGAAAAGGAAAGCATGTTTAATACACCCCCAGTTTTCCCTGTATATGTATCTATGTTAACCATGTCTTGGCTTAAGGAACTTGGAGGAATTGCTGCAATTGAAAAAGTTAATAGAAAAAAAGCAAGATTACTTTACTCTGAAATAGATCTAAATCCCTTGTTTACAGGTTATGCAAACAAAGAAGACAGGTCTTATATGAATGCAACATTTACCCTATCAGATCCTACCCTTACAACTCGTTTCAATGAAATGTGCGCTGCTGGAGGGATAAATGGTTTAAACGGACATAGGTCTGTTGGGGGTTATAGAGCGTCTATGTACAATGCGCTTTCACTTGAAAGTGTTGGTGTATTGGTAGATATAATGAGTGATCTAGAAAGAAAAGCATAATAAATGAAGATTTTAGCGAATGATGGTATTCATCTTAGTGGCATTAAACACCTAGAAGAAGCTGGTCACCAAGTAGATACTACCACAGTATCTCAATCACAATTAGCCCATTATATAAACGAACATCAGATTGAAGTCGTTTTAGTACGTTCGGCAACAGAGATAAAAGAAGCGCTTATTGACCAATGTCCAAGTATTAAGCTCATTGGAAGAGGGGGCGTTGGGATGGACAATATAGCGGTAGACTATGCTATTTCTAAAGGCATAAAAGTCATTAACACACCAGATGCATCTGCGAGAGCAGTGGCGGAATTAAGCTTTGCCCATTTATTATCTGGTGCCAGGTTTTTATATGACGCCAATAGAAATATGCCTCTAGAGGGAGACACCCATTTTGAAGACCTTAAAAAATCCTATGCTACTGGCATGGAACTAAAAGGAAAGACATTGGGTATTTTTGGATTTGGTAATATTGGTCAAGAAACCGCTAAAATTGGTCTGTCTATGGGGATGAATGTGCTTTTTTTTGATCCTGAAATAAAAAGTATCACCCTTGAGCTAGATTTTTTTAATGGACACAAAGTACCTTTTATACTTGAAGCAAGTAGCAGAGAAAGTGTCTTAGAAGAATCCCATTTTATTTCCCTTCATGTTCCCTCTCAAAAGGAGTATTGTATTGATAGAAACGCCTTTTCTATGTTAAAAAAAGGGGTTGGTATTATCAATACAGCAAGGGGAAATGCCTTGGATGAAGTAGCTCTTATTGAGTTTTTAGACAATGGAACAGTGGCTTTTGCAGGTTTAGACGTATTTGAATCTGAACCAAATCCTGAAATAAAGATACTGATGCACCCAAATATTTCATTGACACCTCACATTGGCGCCGCTACTTTTGAAGCTCAAGAGAAAATAGGCCTTTCTTTAGCCAAACAAATAATTTCTTTTGATCATGCATAAACCCTCCTATTTTTCTAAATTAAAAGACAAATGGGCGGTTTCTTCCAACAGAGCACTGGTCGTGATTTTCATTGTGTTTTCTATTACTGGGAGTAGCGCATTAAAACTCGCTAGACCTGTTTTAGAGCTGTTTGGACTCGAGCGTCACGCGTTTGAAGACCACTGGTATACCATGGTGTTTTATTGGGCCATGAGGATCTTAATTATCTTCCCTATTTATCAAGTGCTATTAGTAGCGTTTGGAGGATTGTTTGGTCAATTTAAGTTCTTTTGGAATTTTGAAAAGAAAATGCTCAAACGGATGGGTTTGGGTTTTTTATTCAAATAGTTATTTAACATTTCATTAGGAATTATCTCAATACCTAAATCCATATATTTGAACATGTTTACTAAACGTGGGACATATGGAATCTTGTTCGTGCTTCTTTTTTTTATAAAAAGCAGTGCTTTACACGCATACACCCATGACAACCACCATGCAGATAAAGCAAGCCATTGCCAGACATGTGAAATTCAACAACTTCAGGCACCGCTATTAGTTGTTGCTGAGCTAGACTGCATAGCTAATAATGAGCTTGTAATTATTTCCTTAAAGCGCAGCAATCAAATATTTGCGCAAGTTTTAAAACATTCATTTTACACCAATATCTGGTCTAGACCTCCCCCCTCTGACCACAACTCATAGGTATTGAAGTGCTCTTTTAGCACTAGTTGTAATTTGAATATGTATTCATGAAGTATATTTTATTATTGTTAATGTCCCTTGTACTGACACTTGTGAACGCTCAAGATTGTCACTTTATCATTCAAGGGAAAGTGATAGACCAACATGATGGGAAACCCTTAGAAGGTGCTATTGTAGCTATTTACGGACTGCAAAAAGAAGTTTTTTCAGATAAAAATGGCCAGTTTATTTTACAAGGATTATGCCAAGGTTTTTATGAAATTGAAATTTCTCATATAGATTGTGGCACCCAGTTTATTCCTATAAAATTAGAAAAAAATACGAGCAAAACTTTCTATTTAGAGCATCATGTAGAAGCATTGAATGAAGTAGCATTAATTAAAAAAGCCACTAATTTAATAGTACAACAAACCATAGATGCAACTGTTTTTGAGAATAAACTCAGCCAAAATTTTGCTGAAGCGCTCACCGAAATTCAAGGGATTAATACCCTTAAGACAGGTAACGCTATAGCAAAACCATTGCTTCAAGGAGTGTATGGAAGTAGGGTGATTACCAATAACCAAGGGGTAAGAATGCAAGATATGGAATGGGGTGCAGAACACGCGCCAAATATCGCTACTTCTAGTGTAGAAGGGGTTTCACTTGCTGTTGGAGCAAAAGCCCTTAAATACGGTGGAGATGCTGTGGGGGGTGTCATTGTTTTAGATCCAAGAAAACCTGTTTTTAAGAACAGTCAAAAACACAGTGCTATATTTACTACTTACACCAATGGTCTTGGCGTTTTAAGCAGCCAAAAATTTGAAAAAGATTTTGAAAATGGTTTATTCTACGGGATTCAAGCCAGCTATAAAAAAGCAGGTAATAACAGAAACGCTGCTGGTTACTTACAAAATACTGGATTAGAACAGACCAGTATATCTATTCCTTTTGGTTGGCATTTGGCCCATAAAGGAATAGATGCATATATTTCTTATTTTAAAGCAAATAATGGGATTCTTAGGAATTCACACATTGGTAACCTTCAAGATTTAATCAATCAAATTAATAGAGAGACCGCTATTCCCATTGGAGCATTCACCTATAATATTGAAAATCCAAGACAGGATGTTTCTCATGTATTGGCTAAAATTTCTGCCTATTACCATTTTGAAGACTTAGGTAAGTGGACCCTTCAATACGATTTTCAACAGAACAATAGAAAAGAGTACGATGTGAGGCTTGGAGACAGAAATAAACTACCAGGAACAGATTTACAATTACAAACCCATGGTTTTCAATCTAATTTCAAATTAGACACCTCTTATGACAAGCTAATTGAATTTGGCATAGAAACAGCCTATCAAATACATTTTCCAAATCCAGCAACTGGTGTAAAAAGACTTATTCCTGATTACAATAACTTAAATTTTGGCACCTATTTATACGGATTAAAAACCCTTTCTCCGTCTTGGGAGTTAGAAGGGAGTATAAGAACAGATTGGGTTCAAATAAAAGCAGATAAATTTTATAAAACTTCTAGATGGACCGCTTTGGGTTACAATACTGATTTTTCAGATTTTATTGTATCAGACTTTGATACGCAGATTTTAACCGCTCCTGAATTGAGTTTCAACACCCAATCTGCTGCCTTTAGTTTACATTATAACAATCTAGGACACCGTGTTAGCACACACCTGCAGTATATAGAAAGAGCCCCTAATCCGGCGGAGTTATTTAGTGAGGGATTGCACCATTCTGCCGCTAGAATTGAATTAGGTTCTTTGAGAATGAAAAAAGAAAAAGCGCAAAAACTAGCTGTTCAATACAGCTATAGCGCTGCACAAAGGACTTTTTTTATTGCCCCGTATTTTAACCGTATAAACGACTATATGGCACTAATTCCTGCTGGGCTTGAATTCACAATTAGAGGTGCTTTTCCTGTTTGGGAATACCAACAAACCAATGCGAATTTCACTGGTATAGATTTTAAATGGACAGAATACTTTACAGACGAGCTAAAATTTACCAACGGCGCTTCAATAGTTAAAGCCCTTGATCTTAAAAACAATAGCCCTTTTCCAAACATTCCGCCTGTAAGTACCCATCATGAGCTCTCGCAATCATTTAAACACATAAAAGGACTTAGTGTTCAGCTGAGGGGAGATTACAATTTTAGGCAAAATGAAGTACCTGAAGATTTATTGATTTTTAATCCCTACACACAAAGAGAACAACTACTAGAGATAAACAGAGCACCCAATGGGTATTTTTTACTTTCTTCCCTAGTTGAATACCAATTTCCCAAAAGCGGTATCACACAATATAAACTGAGGCTAAGTGGTGAAAACCTCACCAATCTTGCCTACCAAAATTACCTCAATAGACTTCGATATTTTTCAAATGAATTGGGAATAAACCTACAATTACAATTTCAAATCAATTTTTAATTTAAATAAATCACATCTTATGAAAAAAATTATATCTACCCTATTAAGCCTGTCCTTATTTGTGACATTATTATCTTGCAACGACAATGACAGTCCAGAGCTCATCCAAGAAGAAGAAGTAATTACTTCCGTGATTGTGACACTTCAGTCTGCAGACAATACAGTAACGCTAAGTTCTGTAGACCTAGATGGCGATGGACCAAATGAACCAGTCTTGTCGGTACAAGGCCTGTTAAACGCAAACACAACTTACACAGGGTCTGTTCGCTTTTTAAACGAATCTGTTGCACCATTAGAAGACATTACGGAAGAAGTTAAAGAAGAAGCAGAGGAGCACCAAGTGTTTTACTCTTTTACTGCGCCTATTAATAGCGTGACCACGTCTGATAATGATTCAAATGGCAATCCGTTAGGTCTGGACTTTACGCTTACTACTGGAGCTGCTGGAACTGCTGGTTTTGGAATTACCCTAAGACATGAGCCTAAAAAACCCAATACAGGAATTTTAGATGCTGGTGGGGAAACAGATGTAGCAGTAAACTTTACTATCAGTGTAGAATAAGTTATTTATTAAAGCCACTCAGGTTTTGATTTAAAAAGTCTTTTGGGAAATTTTCATCCCCATCAAACCCCAGGGTTAGGTGGGGATTCTTTTTGGGCACATAAGAAGTATTAAATAAATAATCCCACACGCTTAAACTAATGCCAAAATTAACCCCAAAACGACCTTTAGGAAGTGATTTAGCATGGTGGTATAAATGCATCACTGGATTATTTAGCAGATACTTTAATGGGCCCCAATCCAAAGCTAAATTAGCATGGTTTAAATGACCTATAGTTATGGCAACAAAATGAACCATAAATGCTTGAGTTGGCTCAAACCCACCTAAAAGCATAATTGCGATAGTTTTAAAGGGTTTATAGAGAATGTTTTCCATCCAATGGTACCTTAAATGTGCTGCAAAGCCCATTTCCTTTACGGAATGATGCACTTTGTGGAACTGCCAAAAAAAAGGAATTTTATGTAATAAAACATGGGTAAACCATTGCACGAAATCTAATAATACAAAGAAAATAAGTAATCCTATCCAGGTGGGTAAAGCTTTAATATCAATAATCGACAAAGAATTCATCTCTATTCCAACAGATGAGAAAGCATTTGATATTAAAGCATAAACACCACTAATAATGGTTGTGAAGATGAAGAAATTAAAATACATATAAAACGCATCTAACCAAAAATCTTTTCTGAAAAAAGATTGGTTTTTTCTCCATGGAAACAACATCTCAAGACCCCAAATCACAAAAGAAATAATAGTTAATCCCCAAAAGTAATTTTGACTCCATGGCACGTCAAACACTATTGACCTATAAAACCAATGTAAGCTTCCTGTCAGGGCATTTAAAATAATATCAATAGGAGCATTCATTCAACTAAATTATTAATTTTTAGGATAATACAACAAGTATAAGTCCATACTTTAACACTTTAAAAAGAGGCTAGGGATTGTAAAAATTTAAACCAAGATCATTACAATAACTTTTTAACCTAAGATAAACTGCTGCTAATAAGCTTCATAAATTCATTTCTAGTGGCAGTTTTTTCAAACAAGCCTCTAAATCCTGATGTTGTTGTGACAGAATTCTGTTTTTGAACGCCACGCATCATCATACACATGTGTGAGGCCTCTATTACAACGGCTACTCCTTTTGGAGAAAGTGTTGTATTAATGCACTCAAGTATATCATTTGTGAGTCGTTCTTGTACCTGAAGACGTCTTGCAAAAACATCTACTATTCTTGGAATCTTACTTAATCCAACTATATGTCCATTAGGAATATATGCAATGTGCGCTTTACCAAAAAAAGGCAGCATATGGTGCTCACACATAGAGTACAATTCAATGTCTTTGATAATCACCATGTCATCATAATCTTCCTTAAACATTGCACCTCTAAGAATAGCTTGAGGGTCTTGGTCATAACCTTGGGTTAAAAACTGCATGGCTTTAGCTGCTCTCTCAGGTGTTTTAAGCAAGCCTTCTCTAGAGGAGTCCTCTCCTATGGCATTTAATATGAGGTCATAATTTTTTTTAACACTTTCAGTAATTGGGGCATCGTATGAATCTAAATGGGTATAGGACATTTGTTTTGTTTAATATTTTATAAATAACAATGAACAAATTTACAATAAAATAATTACCATTAAGCCATAAATTTCATAAGAATAAGCCAGAGCAATTGTGTTTGATTATATTTACTCTATTAATAAAGAAATACCTAATTAATGATCACAGCGAATAATATTCGAAAATCATATGGAGACCTAGAAGTATTAAAAGGGGTTAATATTCATATTAAAGAAGGTGAAATAGTCGCTATAGTTGGGGCTTCAGGAGCTGGAAAAACAACGCTATTACAAATATTAGGCACTCTTGAACAACCCACAAACAAGGACGCTGTATTAGAAATTAACCATAAATGTGTCCCGCTCTTAAACCCAAAAGAACTTGCTGCATTTAGAAATAAAAATATTGGCTTTATTTTTCAGTTCCATCAATTGCTTCCTGAATTTACAGCCCTTGAAAATGTATGCATTCCTGCATATATTCATGGGAGCACTAAGCAACAAGCAACAAATGACGCTACTGAATTACTGAACTTTCTGGGGCTTTCAGAGAGAATACACCACAAACCTGATGCGTTGTCTGGGGGAGAACAACAAAGGGTTGCAGTAGCTAGAGCACTCATAAACAAGCCTGCCGTTGTATTTGCAGATGAACCCAGCGGTAATCTTGACTCAGAAAGTGCACAAATATTGCATCAGCTTTTTTTTAAGCTAAGAGATACCTATAATCAAACGTTTGTTCTAGTAACACACAATGAATCTTTGGCGAAAATGGCAGACAGAACGCTTACCATGACGGACGGAAATATGAATTAATACAACAATACTTTATGAACAAAGAGACCGTCAGTTCATTTCTAGAGGAGAAAGTGATCCAATACCAACAACCACAGTTCATTGAAACTGATCCCATTCAAATTCCTTATCTATTTAGTAAAAAAGAAGACATTGAAATTAGTGGCTTTATAGCAGCTACTTTGTCTTGGGGAAATAGAAAAAGTATCTTAAAAAGTGCCCAAACATTTATGGCACTCATGGATTCCGCACCTCATGAATTTATCATGAATGCTACCGAAAATGACTACAATTCACTTTCAAATTTTAAACACCGAACTTTTAATGGGGCAGACGCCAGGTTTTTTTGTCAATCTTTAAAAAACATCTATACCCATCATGGTGGCTTAGAAAATGCATTTTTCACCAAGCCAGACGTTTCTTTACAAGAAAATATTAGCTTATTCAAAGCGATCTTTTTTAATATTCCTCATCCCCTAAGAACTACAAAGCATGTGTCTGACCCCTTAAAAGGTTCTGCGGCAAAAAGACTTAATATGTTCCTCAGATGGATGGTCAGAGACCACAATCAAAAGGTAGATTTTGGCATTTGGAGCAAAATTAAACCCAGCCAGCTTTCCTGCCCCTTGGATGTTCACAGTGGTAGAGTTGCCAGAAAATTGGGGCTATTAGATAGAACACAAAATGACGGAAAAGCAGTCAGTGAATTGGACAATTCCCTGAGAATGCTAGATCCACTAGATCCTGTTAAATTTGATTTTGCGCTTTTTGGCCTGGGTGTTTTTGAAGGCTTTTAAACCGCTTAGTTTCAATTTATTTTTATTAAATTAGGTGAGATTAAAACCAATCCATCACCTATGAAAATTAAAGCCTTATTTTTAGCCACCCTTTTTGCTTCCGTTTCAATTTGCTGGAGTCAAACCAGAACACTTCCAGTAGATACTAGTGTAACTACCAAACACAAACTCACCACACAAAATGATTCCTTTAATTATACAGCCACTACAGGGACACAACCTGTTTGGGATGAAAATGGTGACCCTATAGCTAGTCTACACTACACTTATTACACCAAAGACAATGTAGGTAATAGGTCTCAAAGACCCTTGGTAATTTCCTTTAATGGTGGGCCTGGCTCAGGTTCCGTTTGGATGCACTTAGCCTATACAGGTCCGAGGGTGTTAAATATTGATACTGAAGGATATCCAGTACAACCGTATGGAATAGCGAACAATCCCTACTCTATTTTGGATGTAGCAGATATTGTATATGTAAATCCAGTGAATACTGGATACTCAAGAACAATCCCAGCCTCTGGAAAAGAGGTAGACCGAAGCAAATTTTTTGGTGTAAATGCAGATATTGCCTATTTGGCAGAGTGGCTTAATACCTTTGTAACCAGAAACAACAGATGGTCGTCTCCTAAATACCTTATAGGAGAAAGTTATGGTACTACTAGGGTTTCAGGATTGGCCTTAGCGTTGCAGAACAACCAATGGATGTATTTAAACGGTGTTATTCTTGTTTCACCTACTGAATTGGGAATCAATAGAGAAGGTCCTGTAGAAGTTGCTAATAGGCTACCTTATTTTGCGGCTGCAGCCTGGTACCAGAAAAAACTTCCCAATACATTGCAAAATAAACCTCTGAAAGAGGTATTAGAGGAAGTTGAGGCTTATACCATAAATACTGTTTTACCGGCTATGGTAATGGGCGGTTTCTTAGCTACAGATAAAAAAGAGGCCTTAGCTGAAAAGATGGGGTATTATTCAGGAATTAAACCCAGTGTTTATCTGGATCATAATTTAGAAATACCTTACCCATACTTTTGGAAAGAATTATTAAGAGAAGACGGATACACCGTTGGAAGATTGGATTCAAGGTATCTAGGGATAGACAGAAAAAGAGCTGGAGATAGCCCAGATTACAATTCCGAACTAACTTCATGGCTGCATTCTTTTACCCCTGCAATCAATTATTACCTTCAAGAAGAACTTAATTTCAAAACAGATATTAAGTACAATATGTTCGGGCCTGTGCGTCCTTGGGACAGAAGTGGAGACAATACAGGAGAAAATCTGAGACAAGCCATGGCACAAAACCCTTATTTACACGTAATGACGCAATCTGGTTATTTTGACGGAGCTACGACCTATTTTAATGCAAAATACAATATGTGGCAGTTAGACCCTTCTGGTAGAATGAAAAACAGATTGAGTTTTAAAGGCTATGAAAGCGGTCATATGATGTACTTAAGAAGGGAAGACCTCAAGAATGCTAATGAAGATATCCGTCAGTTTATTAAAAGTAGTCTTCCAGGGAATAAACCCGCTAAATACACGAACTAAATGAAATTATATTTAAGCCTTTTAGCCATTGTAATTTTTACCAATATGAATGCACAAGATTGGGCAAATGTAGCACGTTTTAAAGCAGAAAATGAACTTGTCATAGAAAACAAAGCACCTGT
>Ga0129324_10002838_pt1 | contig 10452 bp, 9 predicted proteins | sample CPBDNA_7_FD_96879 | JGI IMG/M metagenome (GOLD analysis project Ga0129324, IMG submission 96879) | Freshwater to marine salinity gradient microbial communities from Chesapeake Bay, USA - CPBay_Spr_15_0.2_DNA | ecosystem: Environmental > Aquatic > Marine > Coastal | place: USA: Chesapeake Bay... | reverse complement strand
TTCTGAAACCTCAACAGTGCTACGAGGCTTCCCGCCTAGCTTAGCGGCTCTGTTTACCAGACCATTAGAAGAGTTTGCAACCTTCTCTGCTAGTTTATAACCACCGGCTCCTAGACCGCCTCCGAGTACACCTCCTACACCTATTCCCAAAGCGGCTCCTTTAAGACGAGACTCAAAGTCTTCACCCGTACCTAGTCCAGTTAAGCCTGCTTGTGTAGCTCCTGCCGCTCCTGCTCGTAAAGCTGTCTGACCCGCAGTAGCTCCCCTACCTCCTACACCGAAGGCTAGTTGCCCTGCCTTACCAAACAAACCACCGAAAGGTAAAGTAGCTACACCGCCAGTTACCTGACCACCTAAGTAAGAACCAAACTGCTCTTCCTTGTACTGCGCCAACAATGCATTTTCTTCGTCTTTCTTGGTTGTATACAAGTCACTGAAGCTCTGACCACTTGGGTTGTCCATTAGATACGAAGCCGCCGCACTAGCACCTGCTTTAATTTCATCAGCAAATTCAAAAGTAGCCCCCTGTACCATACCACGTCTAAATGCTTGTCCCGCTGTGACTTGTTCAGGAGCATCCGAAAGTTCTATAAATTTAGCGGCTTTTGCATTATATTCTTCAGAGCCTTTTTTATCGGAATTAGCCAAAAGCCAGCTTTTTAACTGTTTTTTAGATTCAACGCTTTCAGTGTTATTACCTTCATCATGTAGGTTTAAGAACAACTGACCTTTCTGTGCATACTCGTCAGTTCCTTTTAAAGCCTCATTAGATAATAACCAACCTCTAACGTCCTCTAAAGTTTCTTGTCCTGTTAGTGACATATTACCGTCCTCTAGGATTTACATTCTTTTTCGTTTTAGTAGGTGTGTCACCGTCTGTATCGCCACCACCTAGTAGTTCATCTAAACGTTTTTGGTCATAAGTGGGACGAGTCTCGTCTTCAGAAATACCTGAAATTTTAGCTTTTAACTCTTCAGACATTACCGTAGAGTTAGTGTAAAACTCTATTAGTTTTTGTTCTAAATCTAAAGGAGGCACGCCACCGTTTTCTTTAATAAGCCTGTTCTGCTCTGCCATTATTTTCTTTTTAAACTCGTACTGAGCATCATAAACTTCCAACAAAAGTTTGTTACCCGCTACTGATTTTCTGAGGGTGGGTACTGTAGATTCAAGGAAAATCAAGTCTCTGTTAGAAGTAGCACCGGGTAAACCCATGTCTGAAGCAGGGTTTCTAACCAATAAAGCAAGCTGACTACCTAAAGCCTCAAATACTTCCGCTTCTTTTAAACCTTTAAACTCTACATCAGGAAATAACGATTGAGCAAAACTCTTCGCTGACTTACTTACACCTGCTAACGCGCCGGTAGTTAATCCGGTATCTAACAACTCACGCATTGTGTCCGTTTTACCTTTCAAACCAGCCGCTGACGAAAAAGATTCTGACCTTTTTGCTATAGCGGTACGTATATCGCCCATTTGACCTACTTTATAAGCCTCACCTACTTTGTCAATTTCTTCCAACAAAGAGTAGTCTTTCTGTCCTGTTTGTCGGTATGCGCTATTAAAGGCTTGAATGCTCTCTGCGGTATAAAACTGAGGGTTGATTTGACCAATACCAGCATCCCCCGCTTGTTCTGCAAGCTGTTGGCGCAATGCCGCCGCTTTCCTTGGGTCATACTTGTTTACTACTTCTACCAACTCTGCATTATAGGTAGGACTGCTTCTGTCCAAGGCGCTTAAATCCGCTTTCAAAGCATCCTCTTTTTTCTCTTCGGTAGTACGTGTATCAGCACCTGTCAATGCACCCATGCCACGACGTAAGCCTTGAGCGGCTTGAGCGCCTCTAGCGAGCATACGTTGTTCGTAAGTAGCGCCTAACATAGGGTCAATAGGAGCCTGTGTAACGCCTGTAAGCAGGCCAGTTAAATCTGTTTTTGCCATTGTCTTTGTCTCCTATTAAACATCAAAAGGGTCTGAACCCTCGTCAAAAGCGCCATCGTATTCGCCGTCGCCGTAGTAGTAGCCTTTGTTCTCGCCCAGATAATCAAGCAACGAACCAAACAAACCACCGGCTAAGTCACCAGTAATAGGGTCTCTTGAACCAGTTACACCACCAAGCATAGCTTGTATTTGTTGCTGTCGTAGTTCGTTAGCAAGTTTTTCACCCTGCATCATACCTTCTAAGCCTTGGATAGCTGAAGTGCCATAAATGGAAGCACCTTGTCTACGTCCTGCACCTGCAATGTCCGCAGGAGTAGCCGCCGCACCAAACAAGTCAATAGCCTGTCGCTGTGGGTTATAACCTGCTGTCTGTAAACCTTGAGCCTGTGTAAGCAGACGGTCTTGTTCTGTACCGAACTGAGTACGTGCCGCTATCTGAGCGTTAAGCATAGCTTCCTGTCGTGCCTGCTCAAAAGCAAGCTGTTCAGGAGTACCACCGTACGCCGCTGTGCGTATACCCTGTCTACCTTGTGACAAAAGACCTTCCTGCATACGCAGACGTCGACGTTCTTCCTCAGGTTGCTGTGCGGCTCTTATCTGTTCGTACAGAGCCTGTGAGCCTGCCGCTACGTCCTGACCTACACCACCAAACAAACCCTGTGCCTGACCCAAGTACTGCGCCTGACGTGCTTGCTCTTCGGGAGACAGTTGTAAGTCTAAACCACCTTCGGGAGTAGTAGTTCCTGTAGCCAAACCACTAGTAACAGTGTAAGGTTTAAACTGAGCCAGTTCAGCACCTGTCTGACCAATCTGCTCGCCTGTTGCTAAGGCCGCTTGACCTGCCGCTAGTGCGCCTTCCTGTCCTTCCTTACCTAAGTAGTACTGCCCTGCCGTATCTAGTAGGTTACGTCCCATATTAAATAAACCGTTGCTCATTAGAACGTACCTCCGTTAATGGTTGTTGCCACAAGCTCTCCTGTCACAGTAACTCCTGTGTTAGTTGTCTCTAGTTTCTTACCGTTGTTGTAGTAAAGGTCTACAGCCTCGTTTGCAGTACACTCTAGGTATTTATCTGCGTTAGCTCCTTCCCTTGCTTGCATTAGTGTCAAAGTAGTAGCACCTGTAATAACTAAACCACCAGTACCTGTGTCCTCAATGTATGAGTTTGCACCTGTATGGTATACACTTAAATCGTTACCGTTACCAAACTGAGCCTTTACATTGTCGTTAAACGTCATGTTGCCTGTAACGACACCACCGTCTTTATTTAGCTTAGAAGAGATAGCTGACTCAATAGCAGTAAAGTCGTTATCAAAGTCAGCACCTTTAATAATCTTACCTGAGTCACCAGAGGGTAGCGAATCCTTAGCAAGATAGTTAGTTGTATATACGTAATTACTCATTAGAGCAGTCTCCCGATTAGAGCTAGTATGTCAATTTTTTGAATGGAAAAGTTACTGTTGTTAATTACTGCTTCAACACCAAAAGATATAGTAGTGCCTGAGCCGCTTGCGTTTACTGAAGGTCTGTTAATTGTAACACCTGAGTTGTATTCAGCAATCTGAAAGTCGTAGTCAGGCGGTGAAGGAGGAACACGGTCTGGGTCAGGGGTTGTGTCCTGCGAACCAAACTCACTTATACCAAACTGCCCTATAACGTCAGAACCAAATGTAAATGTTTCCTGAGAGTAACTGTCTTCGTAGTCATAACTCCACTTTAGTACTGCTGTAGACAACGCACCACCAATAACAGTAATACGCATCTTCTTCAGGAACTTTTCGTTAGCAGGAGCGCCGAAGTCTTGCTCATTGCTATAGTAGTTCATACGATAGCTGTTTCCTGCGTCCTGATAGCTTCCGTACTGGACGATACCCAGTGTATCCTTACCCATGTATAGGGTGCCGTTAGAAAGCCTCTCAAAGGCTGTAAGGGCTATTGCTGTCCATTTGGTTGCACGGTACGAACCGTCCTCTAAAGCACCTCGTAGGTCAAACACATAGACTTTATTAACAGCAGGTAAAGACAATAAGTAAAAAGCATTCTCAGGACTGTATACAGATTTAACTCCAGTAGTGTCTGAGGGTACATCTGCCATAAGGTCAGAACGTACGTTCTTACTGATGTCACGTAGTGGCTGTGACTTCTCCTGAATCAAACGACCTAACGACATAACACCACGGTCAGACAAAAAGATTAAGTCGTCCCCTGTTTGCTGTACGGAGTCTCTAGCAATACAACCAATGTCTATGATGTCTTCAAAAGCCATTGTGGATGCCGGAGAAGCCGCACCGTTGTACATAACAACCTGACGCTTACCGAAGATAACCAACCGACCATTAAACTCCGCCAAGGCCACAATGTCGTCAGCCTTCCATACACCACTAATGTCAATAGAACCTGAAGTACCGCCAGTCCACTGATGTCCACCGTGGTTGCTTGACGCTATGTCGGACGACCAGTAGACTGTGTGTGTATCGCCTACGATGTCAGCCGCCCATAGACGACCAAAAGCCGCAAGCACTGCGTTAGCTGACGGAGGTGTTCCAGTTGCGTGTTCGTGTCCTGCAATAGTCTCTAGCTCAAAACCAGTGCCAGCGTGGTCATGCCCTAAAAGCGGTAAATGATTCTTTTGAAACAAATAGACATGACCTGCAAGCGTAGCACCTTGCCAGTGATTAGCCGTAGGGGTGTACGCCGCTGGTGTTTTGTCTGTAAGTGTAGTAGTTCCTGTAAACAGCTTGTTGTTACCTGCGGATACTACAGTCTTAGTTCCGTCATAGTCTACAAATTCATAAATAGTTTCAAGAGGATTAGAGCCTAAGCCACCAGTGGATGTAGAGACCTGCGTGTGTCCCTGTCTGGCGGCAATACGACCCTGTTTGTCTATCACACAGTTGTCGGCTATCTTAGCAAAGTTGGCTGACATACCGACAGGAGAGTCCTGTGTATTCAAACCAAAGAAGCCGGGAGCCGCAACTGATAAGGGTTGTAGTTGTTTACTCATACGTCATACCATATAGTTTCTGTAGGGAAGCGAGCCGCGTCCATAGAGATAGCATCAGCCAAGCTAGACTTAGCCAAGGCATACAAAGCCTGAGCGGAAGCACCGCCAGTTTCACCACGTTCCTCTGCCGCCATTGCTGTAGCAAACTGAATCACAGGGAGGTAAGGAACAACGATATTGTCAGTTGCTTCTGTTAGTTCCTCTGACCTGTCTATAACATTAAACTTTAAGTTGTACACTTTGTCAGGTACAGGATAGAAAGCTACACCCATACCACCTACGTTCTCTACGTAGCCTGTGTACACATAGTTGTTAGGGACAGAGGCATTAGCTGTGTTGACAAACTTGTCTTCCTGTAAGCCTGCTTCAGTTCCTGCGTCTACAAAACACTTCTGTGTCTGGTTAGCTACTGACAATGTTTTAAACATCTGTGACACACCACTAAGGTTGTACTCACGTTGGTCTGCTACAGTGTCTACAGCTATCTCCTTACGCAGTACCGACCAATCCCACGAGTCCTCTACGAGACGTACAGCATCATTAACGTAGTCTCCTACTAGCTTAGCGTAGGTAGTGGACGTAACGGAAGCTACTTCGTCCTCACGTAACCTACGTAGTACTCTGTTTATTGCGTTTAAATAATTCATCCAAATAGGTTCCTGTTATCAAAGTCACTTGCAAAAGGGTTACTGTCTATATCTTCTACTAATTCTTGTGGTGCTTGTCTTGGTTGTGTACGTCCTACGTCCGTAAACTTAACTGGTGTAAACTTAAACAACTCTGAGCTAAACAAACCGTCCGTAGTCCGTGTGCCTGACGGCTGTGCCACTAGAGCGCCTCCTCCGGTCAGTAGAGCGTCTTTAACAGGTTGTAGTAGGTAGTCATCAATCTTACGTCCTACTTCCTGTACAGACTCTTTAAACGGCTCTGCGACCTCTGCTATTCCTGAGCCTACGTCTCTTACTACATCTTCCGTAGCAGACCCTACGTCACCTATTGTAGATAATACTGGGTCAGTTACGTCACCTATCTGTGAACCTACGTCACGAACACCTGACGCTATGTTACTAACTACATCACCAATAGCACCTAAGTCAATGTCTATATCAGGAGCATCTGGTAGTTCTACACCAAAGCCGCCACCTTCCTTGACATACTCCGTTAAGCCTGACTCTAGTGCGTCCTGTATGTTACCACCGCCTGCTACAGTTCCTATGGCTTCCTCAACACCGGCTATAAAGTCAGGGTCATCCAACAGTTCCTGCGGTACACCTGCCTTTCCTAGTGCGTCTGTTATTGCTTCTGCCCCTCCTGCTTCCAGTATAAGGTCAGTAGGGTCTCCTGTAATTGCTGACGTAACAGCCGCTTGAGTTAAGTCTGTACCGATGTTAAACTTATCCATACCAAACGATGCGAGATTAGCCCAGTCTTCAGACTTTAGTGTCTCACCTGATGCCAGTTTTATACCAGAAAACAAAGCCTCTGATTGACCTCCTGTTGCAACATTAGCAATTAAGCGAGCGCCGGGGATAATAAACTGGTCTCTAAACTGTACCCACTCAGACGACTCAGGGATAGGCTCATTATTAACCGCCATTCTATCGAAGTATTGTAACTGTTGTATTGAGTTAGCTGTTTTAGGATAGTAAATATCTTCAAACGCAACACCAAAAGTCTCAGGGTCTTCAGGATTACCTACTACTAATATATTGTCGCCTGCTTCGTAATCAGAAGCGTTAGGGTCTCTATAAATACTATCTATCTTTTCAGAACCACGGGGAGCTTTTATTTCAAAAAGAAACCTATTGCCTCCCGTCTTCTTTTCGTTTAAGTTGTACTCATTACGCCAAGCTGACTCATAGTCTTCTTTGCTAATCTTTTCGTTTTCGTACTGGTCTAACAAGTAAGCGGCTCTGCCTGAAAAGTCTGCCTCGTTATAGCTTTGTTTAAACTGCCCTAAGTTCCCTTCTTCCTTAAGTGTGTTTAAAGAGCTAACAAAGTTATCTTGCTGTTCTAGGAAGTTATCCGCTATCAGGGTATAAGCATCGTTAGTAGTGTCTCCTGAATCAAACCAATCCTGAGCAGTCTGAACGTCAAGACCTCTACGCAACATTTCGTTATAAACAGTAGCTCGTTCGTATTCTTCTGTATCTCCGCTTACTAGACGACCACCAAATCTATCGTACTGTCCTGCTTCCGGTGTCTGAAAAACAACATCTTCAGTAGGTACTTCCATGTAGGGCAGGTCATCTTCTTGTTGGTCAAAGGCACTTTCTAAACCTGTAGCCATTACTTAACCCCCTTTGTCTTTTCGTATGTACGTAAACCACCTAACCCAAGCATACCCATAAGAACAGGTATCATAGTAGACAAATCTATAAGGGGAACAGCGATTGCTGAACCGGATAAAGCAAGCGTAAAGTTTGCCATCGGTATAACAAGGAAGTTACCCGCCATTCCAAGGCAACAAGTCCAACCCACAGCGGGTCTCCAACCTGCGACAAATAAGTCTTTATGCTTTGCTTCAGTTTTGTTTACCTCTATTTGTGCCTGTGCTATTGTGTGTACTTGTGTGGCAATCTCGTGCGCTATACGTTGCTTAGTATCAGCGTCAGGTATTACCTTGTCTAATATGGATGTTACTGGCTGTATGAGCGCACTGATGATTGACATTATTTTCTTCCTATAAGCTGTTGTACTGTGTCGGACTCGTAGATACGAATACCCATCCAGATGATTGTAAACAATGACGCAACAGGTGGTAGCCAAGCCGCTACTGACATTATACCTGTCGATACTGCTACTACATCTAATGCTTGTTTAGTTTCCTCAACCATGATAAATCCCTTTAGTTAGTAAGTGGTGTCCACCCAGTATTGCCGGTAGTTGATGTTTTAGTGTAAAGATTACCTTCAGCATTAGAATCAGTACGTAAGTACAACGAACCAATGTTTGCTGTAACAGCTCCGTTAGGTGTTCCTGAGCCTGTTGTAATAGTAACAGCGCCACCAAGTGTGAGAGCTGAAGGGTTAGTCCCTATCTCTACTACATTAGAAGCGTTGTCCTCTGTGTATAACCTTTTGTCTATTGTGTTGACAGCTAACTCGCCTGTGTCTAAATCTCCACTAGAAGGAGCGGCGGAAGCTGTCGTACTATACTTTGTAATTAATTTAGTAGGCACAATGCCCTCCTTTACAATTAGTTAATTAAACCGATGTTCCATCTGCGTACTTCCACGAAGAACCTACCCAGAATATAACCTTACCTAAGTTAGTGTCCCAGTAAGTAAATCCAACATCAAAAGAGTCTAGAGTTGGCCTGTTAGCTGTTGTTCCTGACCTCGAAGAACCAAGAGCTTTCCATTGTGTTCCGTGATTAACGCCTGATATGTTTAAATATTGTGTTGGTAGATTAGCCCCTGCTGTTTTATTATAAACAACCTCTCCGTAAGCGCCTCGTCGAGTAGGCTTTGCTGTAACAGTCTGCCATGAGTTACCTGTCTGGCTAGAAAACTGAATAGATGACCCAAAGTTTACGAGATATAAATTGTTATCTTCATCGTATGCGCTTGGGTCAACATCGTTACTATTCAGGGTAACACTTAAGCCACCTGTAGATATACCACTAAAGCTAAAGGGATATGTAATAGCAACTGTCTCAGCGGTAACATCTGCCCTTGCCGTAAAAGAGTTGCCATTCATTACAACCCTAGCTTTAGGAGCCGCAGTACCTTTTGCGCCATAAGCAATCAACTTATTGCCGGTTGTGTTTGTTATTTCCCGTAGTCGAACCCTGTTGTCAGCGCAAGTCACTGAGGCGTTAGCTTCGTCATCCTCAAACCCAAAGATGTCAGCAAACCAGAACGCATAGTGATTACCTTCATTTTCGTCAAGATTAACACCCCAACCATCAACGTAGTTATTAGTCCAACCACTTGATAGACAACCATCAACGTAAATGCCGTGACGACCTGCACCATTCAAATGGATACCTGTGCCTGACCAACCACCTCCGTTTAAAACTCTAATCGCTGTACCTGTACAAGTACTTGCCTGTACAAAATCGGTAATCCAAGCATCGGTAGCTTTGCCTTGTACTTGATTATCCGACGAGTCACGTGAGTAATCCAACGAACCGCTCTGAAACGCTCCGTAATAGTGTGTTATACCGTTTAACGAGTAGCTTAGTGGACTAGAGTCGCCTGTAGGAGTAACACCTGATTTATATACTCTATTGGCTTTAAAGTGGTTACCTACATGATTACCCGCAAAGTCACCATTAGATTTTTGTAGATTAAAGAATATACCGTAGCCAGTCGTGTTAGCCGTGTTGCATTCGATGTAGCTTGCCCATGCTTGAAACATAATGCCGTGAATCGGCGCACCTCGATTGTCCTTACGGCTATCAGCATCTAACAGTATTTTACCTATGTGGATAGGGTTGCCTACCTGTGCGCCGTCTACCCATGCTTTAGATATAAGTATTGAGGCTATGTTGTAAGTTAAAGCGGTTGCGCCGCCGCCGACTTCAGGGTCGTAATAGGTCATGGTGTGTGTACTGGTAAAGCTAGACCCTGCTTTAATAACGCAACTGGCTTCTTGGTTGTTAGCTGTCTGCCCCGCTATGCCACTAAAGTCTCCTACAATAAGAGGGGCGTTAGTTATAAAAGTTCCGCTCGCCTCTTCCAGAACAACTTTGTTATTGGTAGCATACGTAAAAGCAGCTTGTAACGCAGAAGTATCATCCGTTACACCATCACCTACAGCGCCAAAGTCATAAAAAGATTTACTTCCACGAGTAAGAACTACAATTTCGTTAGCGCTGTTTTTTGTGTACAGTTTCTTATCAGTTACGTTGACCGCTAGTTCGGCTACCTCAAGGTTACTTGCAGAAGGAACCGCACCAACAACTGTACTATTTTTTGTAATTAGCTTAGTAGGCATGTCGCCCTCCTAGTTTATCCATCTACAACACCAAACGGTTCCCAAACAGCAGTACCACCCTGTGCTGAATCTCCAAACCCTCTAACACGGCAGATATAAGCAACAGCCGCGCCTGTAGTTGAGGAAGGCGTGATGTCGTAGAACCTATCGCCGTTGTAGTAGTAACCTGTAGTAGGCAAAGGAGCGCCTGTATATGTCCTACGTGTTACTCTTGTTGTTGTACCGTCCGCTGTTGTCCTGTAGCGTATGTCCGTACTGCCTAAAACAGCGGGAGAAACAGCCTGTAAAGGCTTAACGTACAGTGTATCGTAACCTAAACTGTCGTTGTCGCCTACCTCCCACTCACCGCTACCTAAAGAGCCAACAGTACCCTCGTTAAGTATCATGTAGTTATCTTCAACAACTTGCGATACGTCTGTCAGCCTAGTGCTTGCTGTCGTTGCTAAGTAGTACTCACCGCTAGTAGACGATGCAGTCCAAGTACCTAATGTAGTACCTCCTGCCGCCCTTGCGGGTATGTAAGCAATGTTACCGTCAACAAAATTCCACTCTGCGCCCTCTGC
>Ga0129324_10002837_pt1 | contig 10456 bp, 8 predicted proteins | sample CPBDNA_7_FD_96879 | JGI IMG/M metagenome (GOLD analysis project Ga0129324, IMG submission 96879) | Freshwater to marine salinity gradient microbial communities from Chesapeake Bay, USA - CPBay_Spr_15_0.2_DNA | ecosystem: Environmental > Aquatic > Marine > Coastal | place: USA: Chesapeake Bay... | reverse complement strand
TCAGATTTCCAGCCAGCGCGAACAAAGAAATATATCCACTCACCGGTTCTGTTCCAAAGGGTATGATTGATATAAAGATTTCTGCCTTTTGCCTGAAAACCGTTTTTTTCAAGCTTCGCTGCCCTTTGCTCAAAAGAAACCAACATCTTTTTTTCCCCAGTCTTGATATCAACATGAATAATTCCATCATCTTTGGGTGCATTAACTCCTGTTGTCCAGTCTGTTGCGTCTTTATATCCTGTGACGGGCCTTAGGCGAGCCATGCGTGCATAATTAATCCCAAGAAAAGATTTCCCCAAGGGGCAAACGCCACTATTTCCAAAAGAGCGATGTCCATATCGGTATTCTTTAACACGTTTTCTTTTGTTGACGTCATAACATACCGTAAATACAACTCCCGTTTTTGGATCACGATCGTTAAAAAAGAATTGATCTTGAGACGCATCGGGATTCCAGTAAAACATGGTTCCCTGTTGATGGTTCCAGCCCAAACTTTCGTCTAATTTTTTAATTTTATTGAATTCACCAGATTTTACATTTGAATCAATAATAGCTATGGTTGCAGCTTCATTTGTGCCGGGAAGATGATCGTGAAATGGCGATGACATACAAAGGATTTTGTCTCCGTTGTAATTCCAAGGAATGGTCAAGGATTGCCCGATATATCCAAAAAAATGATGGTTTTTCCCACCAGTAATTTGATTCACAGTAATATTAAACCTTGAACGATTAAAAAGATTCGTTGAGGGGATCACAACTGTTCCCAAAGCAAGCTTGCTTGTATTTTTAATAAAAAACCGTCGATTCATTTTTTAATTTTCTAAATCAATCCATCAAAATCTCATTGATCATATCCCTGGCAGTCATCATTTTTATTTTATGAACAGCGTCTTTATAATCTCCCGTATTAATCTTTTCATTAATTAAATCAAGAAGTTGTTGTGCGGTAAGTGTATTGTTTTGCATTTTTTATTTGTTAAAATCTCATGGGAACCTCTACCAGTAATACTTTTGACTGGGATTGTGCTGTAAAGCTTATGGTTTCGGTATCCCAAATTCCAATAGCATCACGTTTTTTAAGACTTTCCCCCTCCACATTGAAGGAGCCCTCGATGACAAAAACATAAACACCGTTTCCAGGTTTTTTTATGGTATAGTCTAGCGATTTCTCAACATCAAATTCCCCTAAATGAAACCAAGTGTCTTGATGAACCCACATCCCCGCATCTTCTGAGTTGGGAGACAAAACTTGATAAAACTCATTCGGTTTTTTTAAATCCCGAACGGACATCTGATCATATCGAGGCGTTACATTTTGTTTTTTAGGAAAAACCCACAACTGTAAAACCTTTACCGCTTGGTCGGCGTTTTTATTGTATTCGCTATGGTGAATACCAGTACCAGCGCTCATGACCTGAATTTCTCCTTCATTGATCACTCCAATATTCCCCATGCTGTCTTTATGCTCTAGATCGCCTTCCAGAGGTATTGTTATGATTTCCATGTTCTCATGGGGATGGGTTCCAAAACCCATGCCTGCAGCAATGGTGTCGTCATTTAACACCCTTAGGGCCCCAAAATTCATTCGCTCCGGATTATGGTAATTGGCAAAACTAAAAGAATGATTGGCATTGAGCCAGCCATGGTTAGCGTTTCCTCTTGTCTTAGCGGCGTGAAAAGTTTTTTTCATAATCAATGTCGTTACAATAGTTGTAGATACAAATATAATTTATTTATCCTTATTTTCAATTTTTTTATTTGCCTCAGCAACCGTATTAATCAACTCACTTTTCGCGTCAAGGTATTCAATCAGTTCTTTCACTTTGTCTTCGGCCTCCTTTATTGCTGCTGCTTTGCTTTTCTCTTCAGCGACTGTTGTTTTAATTTCTTTGTAAGTAGTTATTGCAAAACCCATTAAAATTGCAACTGCAGCAAGAATGGCAATAATTTCTTCAGTTGAGTCTAAGTTAAGCATGGCTTGAAATTTGAGTTAAAAATAATAATTCATGCGATTTATTTAGTACTTATTACTGTTTATCACTCAAATTATTTATTTTCGAGCTCATGAAAATATTCAATTCATTTTTTTGTTTTTTATTTCTATTTAATCTTACTGCTCAAAGCGACAGCTTAAGTCAAAAAATTCAACTGAAAGAAGTCACTTTGGACGCTTCTAGAATTAAAAGTTCAAATAAAACATTGCCTTTTGCCGTTAGCCATCAAAAATTTTCCCAAACACAAGAGGCCTATCAAGGAGCTTCCCTGCAAGATTATTTGAATAATGTTCCGGGATTGTTTACTCAAAACACCCAAAACTTTGCACAGGATCTACGTCTTTCGATACGGGGGTTTGGCGCCCAATCTGGTTTTGGCATTCGTGGAATTAAATTGATAGTGGATGGAATTCCTGAAACAACCCCCGACGGTCAGGGACAATTGGACAATTTAGCATTGGGTTTAATTCAAGAAATAACTGTTCTGAGAGGGCCCGCCTCTACTTTTTATGGAAATGCTTCGGGAGGCGTGATTCAAATCAAAACCCTTACTGATTTTGAGAAAGATTTTATTCGATTAAGAGCCCAAGGCGGAAGTTATGGTACGACTTCTTTTCAAGCGATTGCCGGATGGAAAGGACAAAAAACCAAAGCAGTTGTTTATCAAAACCGAACGCAGTCTGACGGCTATCGCGATCATGCCCGATACAAACAAAACGTTATTAATGCTAGGGTTTGGCATCAATTTTCAAACACTTCGCAGTTAAGTTGGCAATTTAATTATACGGACAGTCCTTACGCTTATGATGCGGGAGGAATAAACATCGAGTCGGTCAATACAAACAGAAATCAAGCACGTTCTCAGAATATCGAATACAATACTTTTGAATCCGTTAAACATTTAAAAACCGGTCTACAATGGGAAGAATCTTTGGGAGATCATTTGACCTTAACCAGTTATGCTTTCTATGCCCACCGTGATTTTGATGGCAAACTTCCTTTTGAATTTGGAGGTATTGTTGATTTAAAAAGAAATTATTATGGATTAGGAACCGCATTGGAATATCAAATCAGGCCGAATCATCGGATGCAATTCAGGGCTTCGCTTGCGGATCAAAAAGACCAACGCAATCGCTATAAAAACCTTAAAGGAAGCAAAGGTGACGCAACGCTTTCACAAGAGGAATTGTTTTATAATGCTGCGCTCAGTGTTTTAGATGAATTCAAATGGAGTTTTGGACTTTTACGTACCGGATTGCGTTATGACTTTCAGCGTTTGGGAACCGACGCAAAAGTCAACCTAAACGTGGTGAATCCCAGTATTGGCTTTACGTTTACGGATTTTGGAAATCATGTGCTTTATACTTCTTTTTCAACCAGTTTTGAAACCCCAACACTCAGTGAGCTTTCTGCTAACCCCACGGGTGAACCTGGATTTAATCAAGATTTGAGCTCCTCAAAAGCCACCAATTTCGAATTGGGATGGCGCTACTTTTCTGGTTCAGACCGACTGGAAGCTTCTTTGTTTTTAATTAATACCCAAAACGAGATTCTGTCTTATGAATTAGAGGCTTTTCCAAACAGAGATTTTTACCGCAATGCAGGAAAAACCCAGCGAAAAGGAATTGAAATATTCTGGGAGCATTCCGACGGTGCTTGGCAATGGAACACCTCCTATACTTTTGCCGCTTTACTTTTTGATCAAGCCGGCAGTCTGAAAGGCAAACATTTGCCTGGAGTTCCTCAGCATCAGTTTTTTGGAACGCTTCAATATCAATTTCCATCCGGACTCGGCATCGAATACCAAGCCAGGCATACTGGATCACTTTTTGCCAATGACGCCAACACCACCAAAGTTGACGATTATTTTTTATCCAACCTGCGCCTTTGGAAAAAATTTGGAAAATTTGACTTTTTCTCTGGCGTTAACAATCTGTTAGACAAATCCTATTTCGACAACATTCGCATCAACGCCTTTGGCAAAAGGTTTTATGAGCCAGCACCTCAACGCAATTTTTACATCGGAATGAATCTTTCTATTTGACCGAATTAAGCTTCATCACACCCTCCATAAAAGCATCGGCATAGTTGTCTCGGTTCGGATCGCGACCGATGTATCCCATAAAGGTGCTTTCTTTAGAGTGTCCCGTCATGGTCATTAAAATTGGTGTTGGAATTTTACCAAAAAAATTGGTGGCAAACGATCGCCGTAAATCGTGTGAACAGATCACCGAATACTTTGGATAAATCCCCAATTCCTTTCGTTTGGTTTTTTTATTAAATTTAGACCCCCTCACCATTTTAGTAATTCCTGCCTTTTGCAAAACCAATTTCAGGTAACAATTGAAACGTTGTGCGGTCAGTTTTCTCGGAAAATTATTTCTTAATATTTCCATTGCCAAGGGGTCAATGACCCCTATGGTTACTTTTTTATCTGTTTTCTTTTGAAGAATGTCAACATAAACTCCCCCATTTGGGGCGTCTCTGAGTTGATCTGGCGTAATGGTCAATAGATCCGAAACCCTTTGTCCAATCCAAAAACCGATGATCAACCAATTGCGAACATTTTCTAAATGTTTTTTGTCCAACGCCACTTTTTCAATCTTTTTTAAATCTTCAAAACTCAGGATGTTGATGATCTTTTTGTCACCGCGTTGCGAAAAGCCCGAGATGTGATTGACATAATTGTGGGTGGGCAACTCATTTTTTTTAGCATCGAGGGCGAGCGTTTTAAGGGTCATCAAAATTCTACCTGCATGGTTCTCACTGTAACGCCTTTCTTTTAACAGCCACTCCGTGAAGTTCTCTACCAAATTCCGATTTAGATCCATAAAGGTCAATTCATGGTACCGGATGTGGTCTTGGAAATTTTTGATGTGTAATTTAAAATTGATATAATTTAAAACGGAACTTTTACGCAGTCCGATTTCCCCATTTTGTTTTTTACGATACGGCGCATGCAAAATAAATTCTTCGAGATAATCGAGGATTTTAGTTTTGCATTCCTTTTCGGAAAACGGGTTTAAAAAGTCATTTTTTATAGGCATGGCAAATGGGGCTTGCTTAGCGATTAACATCATAAATATAGTTTTTTATTACAGAGCTGTTTTTTTCATAAGATTTCCCCATAAAAAAACGCCCTCAAATTTGTTTCGATTTGGGGGCGTTTGATAAAAAACCCCTTCAATTAGGAAGGGGCTTTTGAAATGTGAACTTTAAATAGAATTTAAAGCGAAATATTTAGGCTTAAAACAGAGCCAACTCGTTGGCAATATTAACTCCTGAGCCAATTCCACCAGACGGAGCAGGAGCAGCACCATTATCAGACTGATTGTCTTCAAGAGTTGCCGGGTCTGAATCCGGACCTGCATGAGCAACAGTATCAGCATCCAAAAGAGAGGACAATGTAACAGTTTCTGTTGCAGAAGTTGCAGTGTTGTCAACTGAATCCAATCTAAGGTCATAATCCACAGGGGCAGTTCTGGTTTGCCCAGTATAAGCAGTAATAAAGGTTTTGAAAGAGGTGATCTCCGCAGAGGTACCCGCTGCAGGCACATACGCAGATGTCTCAGTTGCCGCCACAGCAGGCGTGTAAGTACCCGACAGTTTGTTATCTCCAATTGTAACGTAGATTGGAGCAACAGGCTCTGCCAATTGATCTGAGCCTGAAGCTGGCGCGATGATCGACGTTAGCAAGATGTTGTCAACTATAATAACGGTCTTAACTTTTCCAAGAGAAGACAAATCAACTGCAGTAATTTTTGGGTTACTAACGATTGTTACTTCAGACGCATTGTCTCCATCTAGATGAGAATGACCAAAATCAAATGTTTCTAAGGCTGCATTGTTCAGGACTTCTATCTTGATAATAACCCCCGCAGTACTCAAGGAAGTCAAAGCTGAGTTATCTACATCAAGAAATCCTAAGTAACTATCCTCACCAAAACTAAGTGTGGTAAGAGATGCGTTGGCGGCGGTTATACGCAGAGTATTATCCTGAACACCAGGACCAACTGGAGTTTTTTGCGCACCAGTATAGTCTAGTGTTGCCATCGCTACTGCAGTTGATACGTTTATATCACCAACCTGTCCGACAAGGGTCAACTGTGTAAGATTGCCAAAGTCAAGAATCTTGGTTACGTCAGCAATACTTTTTAATTCATAAGTACCACCATCTTTAATATCAACCGTACCAGTGGATGTGGTGTATTTTGGTGCGCTGAAAGATTCAGCTTGTAGAGCAACAAATCCTCCTTCAAGTGTCGTCAACTCAGGCAAAGAAACTGCTGTAGGCCCAACCAAAGTAAGGGAGTCAGTAGTGGTTTTTAAAGCAGATAAATCTACAGTAGTTGCAGAAAGTGTGGTGGCACCTGCAATCGTTGTTAAACCAATTGCTGAAATCTCCGTGGCATTAACATTTAAGGCTACAGCAGTAGTTATTTTGTCCAAATTTACAGCTCCAGTAGAGGTAATGGTTACAGTTCCAGTAAAACCAGTAGCATTTAAATCAAAAGTGGCATCGGCTCCACCCACAGTGATGGTTGTATCCGTTTGTGCGGCACCATTATAGGTAGAAACAAACTCAGTTGCTTTAGGTAAGTTAACAGTGGCTGGCAATACACCGGGTATTTTTACAATAATTGCGTTGGGTAAATTAACTTCAGACCCTGTAGTACTGGTTGTAAAAGTTCCAGCGGTTAAACCAGAGAAGTCAACACCTGTCACAGTAGATGTTTGAGAAAGGACAATCCCTCCTGAAACAGTACTAAGCCCAGGATAAAAGATATCTCCTGCAACGTCAATGGCCAGTGCGCCGTCTACAGTGGTAAGTGCAGCAGCAGCTATAGCACCCGTTCCAGATAAACTAAGACCTCCTGTAACATATCTTAAGGTTGCAAGATCAACATCCGAATTGGAAGTGATGGTTGCGGTTCCCATAACTACTTTAAGCTTTGTAAGTAGCGCAGTCAAACTTGCTTGGCTAGAGGCCAAGGATGCATCACTATTATCGATATCAACGTTTCCGTTAACCGTAATGCCAGGATCGTCCGCACCAATACTTATACGCTCCAAAGCCAATTCGAGTTGAGTAAGATTTTTGATGACTAAATTTCCCTCATAAGCGGCATCAGCGGCCAAAAGCGTTTGCAATTGTGCAAGAATTAGATCTACTTCTTCGTTTAATCCAGCAACTTCTTCATCTGTTTCAGAGAGGTCTGAAAGAGCGTTTTTTACCGTTGCAATGTCTTCTAGAAGGGAGGTCATTTCTTCCTCACTCAAAGCACCTGCTTCTATTGCGTCGATTTTGTCACCTAAAGCATTGACTGTACTCGTAATCCGAGTTGAACTTTTTGCTAACTTTGAAATAAAATTAATCTTGAAAAAACAAGGCTTACTCCTTTGCTTTCTTTGCCTTACAACCGCACTGTCAGGACAAAAAACATCAAATAAAAAGATTGAACGCCAAATTGATAAAATTACTGCTTTCCAAGGCGCACACATAGGAATAAAGGTTTCTGCAGTTTCTTCCTCCAAATCAAGGGCAGAGTATAATGCACATGATTATTTTACTCCAGCCTCGAATGTTAAAATCATCACATTCCTTGCGGCTTTGCAGACTTTTGATGCGCTTCCAACGCTTCTTTATTTTAAGACTCCTTCGGGGACGTTACATTTCACAGCAACCGGCTATCCGCTTTTGCTCCACCCAAAATATCCCGATCATGAGCTCTTCCGTTTTTTGAACCAGCAGAAGAAGCTGGTCTACCATCTGCCCCAAGAGTCCCCAACCAGACTGGGAGCTGGATGGTCATGGGACGATCAGCAGTATTATTTTTCTGCTCAAAAAAGCGCCTTTCCTATTTATGGAAATGTGGTTCAATTTTATCAGGATACTTTATCCAAGGATTTTGTGGCGAAACCGAGTCGTTTTCAAACCCACTTTTTTTCCCAAAAAAAGAAGATTTTACCCTTGAAGGAATTTTCCTACAAATATGATTTTAATCCTAAAAATTTGACCCCTCAAGACACGCTCCTAAAACCCTTCCCAACCAGTCCAAAACAGTTTGTGGATTTACTCTCGGAAGCAACCCAAAGCAAGGTTGAAATCGATTCACTTCCTTTTCCTAAGGATCAAATACAAAGTGTTTTTTATACCCATCAGGAGGAAAAACTATATAAGGCCTTACTCCAAGACAGTGATAATCTCATTGCCGAATCGTTGCTGTTGATGATTGGAAAAATTAAAAACGACACCTTAAACACCAAAAAAACAATTGATTACTTAAAAATCAAATGGCAAGATGATTTTTCTGACCCTCTCATTTGGGCAGATGGATCTGGGGTTTCTCGTTACAATCTTCTGACGCCAACGATACTTGTGGAGGCACTTCAGAAGACTTATTCGATCCTGGGTTGGGACAAAATAACATCCCTTTTTCCTGCGGGAGGAATTTCTGGCACGATTTTAAATTATCACAAAGACGCTCCTGCCCCCTATGTTTTTGCAAAAACTGGAACTTTAAAGAACAATATTAGTCTTTCGGGTTTTTTCATTGGAAAAAATAATCGCATTTATGTGTTTTCTATTTTAGTCAACAATCACACCTCTTCAAACGAAGCCGTTCGAGAAGGGATTGCCACTTTAATTCGATTTTTTAGAAAAAAATATTAGTCCTAAATCCTGCAAGAGCAATATTTACCGAAGATTCTAACAATGTTTGTTCATAAGTATAAGGTCAGGGAGTATTAAACATTATGGTCTTTTTAATAATTTTATCATGATACCGTTAGACTAAAAAAACCTTTTAAACTTTCCTCTTGCTTCAAAAACAAGAGGATTTTTTTGTAAATAGACAAGGTTTGGCATCATATTTGTATAAATGGAACTCGAAACGTTTGCACCTTGTGGGAAACCCTCACGATTCGCAAACATAATTTAAACATTATTAATATTAATTTAATTTTTATCAAAATGAAAAAAGGTTTATTAAGTCTTTTGGTAGTTGCGCTAACGGTTGTTGGCTGCCAAGATTATGATGATCAATTTGACGGTCTTAACAAAGAGATTTTGGCCCTCAAAACCAGCCTAAGTGATTTGTCTGGGATTACGAAAGCAGTCACTGATCTTACAGCAGAAGTTACTGCTTTAAAAGCTGTTGACGTTGTCGATGACGCTGAATTTAAATCTCTTCTTACTAAAGTAGCTACAATACAAGCTGCTGTTGACGCAATCACACCTGCTGATGTTTCTGGTATCGAAACAGAAGTAGCTGATTTGAATTCTGAGATTGCACAGATTTTAGAGCAATTAGTTGCTTTGAACAAAGCTGGTTCAAGTTACCAAGGTGATCTTACGATTAGAAGCCTTGCAGAACTTGGAATAGCTGAAGATAACCTCGGTATTGATCCAACTGCAACAGAATCTTCTACGGCTGCTTCCTTAGCAAACGTTACAGGAAATGTCCATATCACTGCTGATGCAACTGATTTGGCTACTGCTGCGATTCAAGCTAGATTAAATACTGTGATAAGCAGAATAAAAACAGTTGCTGGTTCCGTAACAATTACTGGAATTGACGCTGCTTTAAGCGCTGCCGAATTAACTTTTGTAGGAGGTACTGCAGAATTCGAAGGAACAAATACAATCGGACTTCCAAAATTGTCTAATGTAATTGGACGTGTTCATTTTGATCTAGCCGGAGCACTTGATTTTCAGGTACTTGCGTCTACGACTTCAGTTGTGATTTCTCAGGCTTCGTCTGTAACAAGTGTTAATCTTGTAGGTCTTCTTAAAGGTGAGGTTACCACTGCTGCAGGTAAACTTGTTCTTCCCGATGCAACATCAGTAATATTGTATTCTGCGCCAGCATCAGTTACCTTAGCCTCAGCCGAAACAGTTCAAATTCACAATGTAGCGGCTAACAAAGGATTGGATCTTGCTGCGCCTTCGGCTACATCAGTAGTAGTTTTAGCAGCTTCACATACTGGAGCGGTTACTATAACAGCTAATGCTGCAACTGTAGACCTTTCTTCTGCAAATTTAGGAGGGGGTACAATTTCAGCAGCTACTATAAATGCTAATACGGCAACCACTGCCTCAGCAACTACGCTTTCAGCGACTACTATTTCTTTGGCTGCACTTACAACAATTGGTACTGGCGGTTTAAATTATAATGGTCCACTATCTTTTAGCTCTTCTACTCTTGCTACAGCACCTGGAAACTTTGTATCAACTACTGCAACTGCTTTCACTGCGCCTGCGTTTACTTCAAATGCAACCGGAACTATTGATTTGAAAGATGGAGCGGTTGATATCTCAATTTTAAGTATTACTAACACTACTACTATAAAGGATTATGCTACCATAGCTAATTTAACGCTTGCCGGACAATTGGGAACACTTGATGTTCTTCCTCTTACAAAAATGGTAACACTTAACTATACTGGTGTTGCTGTTGCTA
>Ga0129324_10002836_pt1 | contig 10456 bp, 16 predicted proteins | sample CPBDNA_7_FD_96879 | JGI IMG/M metagenome (GOLD analysis project Ga0129324, IMG submission 96879) | Freshwater to marine salinity gradient microbial communities from Chesapeake Bay, USA - CPBay_Spr_15_0.2_DNA | ecosystem: Environmental > Aquatic > Marine > Coastal | place: USA: Chesapeake Bay... | reverse complement strand
ATTCACGCATAAATCAGCTCTCAAGCAGCACAATGTGCTCGAATCGTTTGAGACCCTGGAATTTATGGGTGATTCTGTGCTTGGGTTTATAATTACAAAGTTCCTGTTTGACCGTTACAAAGACAGGCAGGAAGGGTTTCTGACCAAAGCCCGCACAAAGCTGGTGCGAAGCGAGACGCTTGCCGATATAGCTGGAAAACTGAACCTTGATAAGTGGGTCGTTATGGACGAAAAGGGCATGCGCAACGGCTGGACCAAAAACCCAAAGATTATGGAGGACGTGTTCGAGTCGCTCGTCGGTGCGATATACATGGACATGGGTCTATTACACGCGAAGACGTTTGTACTAAATATTTTTACAGACCCGTCGTATGTAAACATCGAAGGGCTGCTGGTGGACGACAACTACAAGGACATTCTCATGCGTTTTTGTCAGGCTCGAAAATTCGAACTGCCGGTGTACAGCTTGAACTCGCACCAGAATGGTATGTTTGATATATACACCGTTGTGAATGGTGGTGTGTACGGAAGAGGTACGGCCGCCAGCAAAAAACAGGCCGAGCAGGAGGCTGCCAAGAACACACTGTACATGCTGAATCAGCTCAACACTACGCAGTTTTTATAAATTCCCATTTGAGTTCTTCGCATATTTTTTTCCATATGACATCCTGTTGGTGGAGCTTTTCCTTTGATTTCAGTAGAGGAAAGTACGGCAGGTAGTCATCCTCCTCCAAAAGTTCGCAGAATTTGTATATCACGTACGAATAGCTCAGAAAATTTTTGCGCTCTTTGGGACAGTGCTTATCAAATGGCAGCTGTATTTCGTCGAACATTTTGCGCAGCGTGTCTTCCAGTTTGGGTGACATCGAAGGGGGCTTGCTCCCGTTTAGTATATTCGTTATAAAAGGCACGTGTTCGTAGTACTTGTTGTGACGCAGTTTTTTAAGGGCGCCCTTTACTTTCGCGTGTGTGATGTCGGTCAAACTGGTTATCTTCTGTTTCTTGAATTCAGCTTTCAGATCGTCCATGACAGTATCTGGAATAGTCGTGGTCTCCTGCGCCTGGAACTGCGTTATCCACTCGTTGAAGTGATTTTCGCGTTTGTACGAATATGTAAAAGTCACCTCGTGTTCCTGTTCGTCTTTATAAGATATATTTGAATCGGCGATGTGAATATCCGACAGACCGCACGCCGTGCATACGATATCACCGGCCGTGTAGTCAACAAACACGTCCGACGATTTGCACGCGCTGCATGATAGACGTTCGTTATCCACCGCCGCGCTTTTTTTGTGTTTTGGAATTTTGGCCTTGATTGGATTGACAACGGGCTCCTTGCTCAATCCTTCGACGTCCTTTAAATACTCCATGTATATTTTACTTTTTTGGGTGCCTTTTGATATCCGCGTCCCGAACGTCTCGTCGTACTCGCTCGTTTTATCTTCGGTCGTGTACCTGACAATATAGGGCATGCACTTGAGCATGTAATCCGTCATGGCTTTTTGGTGCATGGATGAGTTTACCAAGTCGTCGCGGATTAGGTTCTCGTAATTTATCAGGGTCTCGTTGTACCTACTTAAGAAATTGCTATCCATTAGTATTCTAATTAAATATGAACGCGTTTGTTTTTAATATCGTACGACGACTGTTCACGTGGTTCGCGTGCGCGGTATACAATATAAAGAGGTACATAAACCCGCGTGATTATGAGGTCGAGCGGGTCTACATGTATTATACACTGGACATCGCCAACAGTTGCACCGTCGTTGGGCAATTCTGGAATGATGAGCTCGACGACAAGTGGCAAAAGGACCAAACGGAGTACGTCGCCGATATTACCGACCTGTTTGTGCGCGGAAAGCGGCTGACGCTTCCCGACTGTGTCAGCAACGTGCGAACATGTATAAAATATTACTATAACGCGGTGGCCTACAAGACCATCATCGACGAGCACACCCAGTGGCCGGGTAAAAACCCGGCCTCGGCGTCGTCGTTCAGTCTACCAATAAAAAGCGCCTGGCTGTTGGGTGAAGACGGCGAGCCCGTCCACGACGTAACGAAAAAAATAAAGAGGTACGCGGGTCCTCGGAATGATTTTCACGGTCGGGATGTGCATCTGCGCGATACCGGGATTCGTCGGCAATTTTCAACTGTTCGCATAACAAACGTCCTCGGTCAGGTGGTTACGCTGTCCGAGGTTATCAGGCCTCCTCTTCAATTTTCGTTGCCAGGTAAAACTTGAGCTCGCCCAGGTTCGCAACGTTGTACTTGAGAACCAGGAACCGGTTGGCGCGCTCCTGCATAATCTGCAAAATTGAACACATACTCGTCGCTTTCGTGAACAGGTTGAGATACTTGAGCGAGTACACGCCTCTGATTTCGTAATCAACACAAACCTTCTCATCACCCGTACACTTGATGGTTGTCTCCTGGTTGGCAAAGTCACCGGCGCATGAGACAGTCAGGTTCATCTGTGTACGGGCGATGGTCAACTCTGTTGAAATATTCCCCATGTCGCGACAAATTCGCTGGAAATCAACTGACGGCAGGGTCGTTATCACGGACATGTCGATATCGGGCACTTCTATCTGGTTGTCGTCGATATCCAGCAGCTTTAGCTGAAAGCTGGTCTTGGTGTTTTTTTGTGAGCTTTCGATGAGTATGTCCATGTAATCGGTGGATTTCACCTCTACCATCATGATGTCGGACGTGTTGATTATTTTTAGGAGTTTGTGTATATTTGTCACGTTGATACCGGCCGTTATCGGACTCGCGCACGTGTACTCCTCAAAATTGTCAGCTAGAAGATGCACATCCACAAGCGCCACGCGCGCGGTGTCGAGTGTTAGGATGCGCATACCCGATTCGTCAAAGTATATATTGACATCGTTCAGAATATCCTTCAATACCTCAAAAACTGACCGAACCGCACTCGCCTGGATAGTCCGGAAACGCATAGCTGCAGCCTTGTTTACATGTATAGTGAACCCAAATCTTTAAAGTTTCTTACTTATTTTGGCTTGGAGCTCCGGTGTCATGGGCGGCTGGAGCGACTGACCGTAGCTGTCGAGCGAGAAAAAATCGCCGGTGCCTTCGTCGTTCTCCAGCCCCGTCATGAGACATGCACCGCCACCGCCCAGACTACAGTGTGTAATTTCAGGTGGGGGTATGAGCGATGCGAGCCAGTTCCGGACCTCACCCCCATTCAGAATTTGGTTCTTGTTTGTGATGAGACTCGGGACACTCTTGATGTAACTGCGGTACTGGGCGGGAACGCCGTGCACGCCCACGTCGTGCAGTCTAACAATTGACTGTAGTTGCGATTCTTTTTTTATGAACTCGATCACCTCCTTCGAATGTACACACCGCGTGCTACTGTAAAACAAAAGCGCCATACTTCCTTTTTTTTTAAAATATGCGCAGGGTTTGTTTTGAAAAAAATTTAACGCGTATATATATAACACAACACACATCGGGGGGAGGATGAATCTGAAAGACATCGCGTTCGCTGCACTTGGTATCGGTGCGGTGCTGTCCATGCTCCCATCGTCCAAAACTGAAAAATTCACGGAGATTTTCGGAATGGCCGGGGTCGAGCCGACGACCAAACTCAAGTCGATGTCTAAATTCCCAATCGACCCGTCCAAATTCAAAAAGGTCACCAAGTACGAGGTCACGCCCGACACGGTAAGCCAGATTGTCAACGTGACCGCCGACTATATCTACAAGACGCACAAACTGCGCGTTCAGCCTATCGAGACGAGCTACATTCACAAATACACGAGCGAGTCCCACACCATGTACAAAGGTCACTTTATGTTCTTGAACACCCGCGGATTTCCATACGCCTTCGCCGTATCGGTGAGTGTGCTGATGGATGCCGGCCCGGTCCTCGTCGAACTTCAGCTCCAGGACGGCGGTGACGGTGGTCAAGTCGCCCCGTTCATCGCGGAAACTGATGACAATTTTCAAACTTACACAACTATAGTAGATGCCAATGTCCCTCGATAAAATTGAAAAAATCATAGAGAATCGAAAAAAAATCAAGAAGGAGATATACACTGAGATATACACCCAGCTGTCCCGTAAAATTGTACAGGCGGTCGAACAAGGACGGTCGCAGGTCTTCCTGGAAGTTCCTGGGTTTTTGGTGGGCTACCCACTGTTCGATCGTGCAAAAGCGACCGCGTACACTATTCGCCAGTTTGAACACGAGCGCAAGTTTGAGACCGTGCAACTAATTGGCGATTTTGAAATATACGTGTCGCTTGCGCGACGCAAACAAAAAACAACTAAACCACCGAGCAGTGCAGCATCGTCCGACTACGAGTTCCCCACGCTGATGAACCTCCGAAAAACTGCGAATAAATTGAGATAAAAAATTTACCATTGTGTTTTTAATAACAACACGATGGACGCATCAAATCTGAACATACTCGTCGAGGCCAAAAAGGAATACATGGGTCAGTTGAACGAGCTGATGATACCGCTTATGATTGAAACTTTTCACGAGCTGTACGACGAATCCGCGAAGCTGGCGAACAACAAAAACACGCTCATGAAATACCAGACCCTTCTCAAGGAAGTTCCGAATTGGAATAACCACATGATTAAGCAGCACAACACCAAACTGTGCAACGCCTGCGCGTGGTTCGGGGATTTGCTCGCGGCCGTGTTCGTGAGCAGTGTTAAAATTTTATCGTCGGTGAGACTCAACGCCGAAAACAAAAAGATATCACTCAAGCTCCCGTCAAACGAGGTGTTTATCCACGGCTGCTACGTGGCGGCCGCAAAGGAGCTGTACAAGGACCCGTATGTGTTCACCGATAACCCGAGTGAATACGACATTGAAATGAATTTGACACCCCGATTTAGAAAATGTGTGGATGAAACCGTCAAGAACATGATACCTGTTCAGCACATCTTACACACGTACATCTCGCAAGGTGAGAAAATGGAAGAAAAGGATTTGGAATTCGAAACGGGCGAGCAGCAGTACAGTGGTAACGATGAAGACGACGACCCAGAAATGTCAGGTGGTGAAGAGGAAGAAGAAGAAGCGGTCTCCACCCCGGTCTCCGCCCCGGTCGGGGGTGGTGAAGAGGACAATATTAAAAATATTAGCGTGAATTCAGCCGAGGCTAGGCCGGCCGAGGCCGAGGCTGTGGCCGAAACCGAGGCCGAGGCCGAAGACGGCACTCTATTCCCGGATGCACCCGATACACTTGATAAAAAATCCTAATGTCTTACTATAAATAAAAAAAAATGGACATTGGCGAACAGATGCGAGACCCACTCGGCGCCGCTATGGTCGCCGCGTGTATTACAGCGGGGTACATCCATCTCAAAGTAAAACTGAACAACGAGGACGCCCCACCGACGAGCGCATACGTTAAACCGGCGCTTCTGAATGCCTTCCTGGTATACTTCATAGTGTCGAGTGGTATAGCAGCCAAAGAGCGAATATCAACTGACCCGTTTTGAACTGCGACACAAAAAAAAACTTAAAGGAGACGTGGTATTATAAACGTATACCCAAGTCATGACGTCCGTAACCGCATTCAATGACATGATGGACAGTTTTATTGTTGAACTTATGAGGACTTTTCCGGAAGAAAAGGGAATCAAAAAGTACCACGCGTCATTTGATATTCTACGTAAGACCAATCCGCGCAAGTGTGTTGAATCGTTCATGACGGCTATCGCCCCGTACTCCCAAAATATCAACGCAAAGGACGACTCGTTTCTATCACAGGATGTTGATTTTCTGAATGACATCAATATCAAAAAATACTGGACGCCCGACCTGTCACCCGGAACCAAGGATGCCATTTGGCAGTACATACAGACGCTGTACATGCTCGGCACCACAATCACCGCCATCCCGGGTGACACCTTGTCCATGATTGAGAAAATGGCCGAACAGTGCGCGGGGCAGATGCAAGACGGTGACGGGCAGTTGGACGAGAAGGCGCTCATGGGTGCCATGTCGGGACTGTTCGGCATGCTCGGTGAAAAAAAGTAATTGCATTAATGTAAAAAAAAACAATGGCAACACCCGTATGGTTTGACAATCCGCTTGAACTTTTTATCCAGTCCAAACTTATGGATTTTTGGCCAACCACTTCACAATCCCCGAACGAGCGCATAAACTCAGCAACTCGATTCATTCTTTATACCGCGACAGTCACGTATATTATACGCCGAGACCCCCGAATTATTCTGCTGGCGCTGATGATACTGTCGACGCTCTTTATCGTTCACAGAGAAAAACTATTCAGAAACGGCACCCGCAACCCCGCATACTCACACGAGTACAACTACTCCCCCGATTGTCAGCCGCCATCGAAAGAAAACCCAATGGCCAATTTTCTGCTGGGTGACGACATGTACAGACCACCTGCATGTGAGAGCAGAACGGTGAGCGGCGACATACGTGCAAACCTAAACGACACGTTTTCGTATGATTGCGGTCGGTCGCGGTGTCCGATGCCGGACCAGCAGCGGCGGGGCGCAGCGAGACAGTTTGTGTCCATGCCGGTAACAAGCGCGGTCGGCGACCAGACCGCGTTCGCCGAGTGGTGCTACGGCAAAAAACACCAGCCTATGTGCCGCGACGACCCGACCCGGTGTGACCCCAATTTCAGGGGTGCCCAACCAGAAGCGCTTGCCGGTCTTGATTCGTTTGGGATCGGAAGCGCGCGGTGAGTGTAAAAAATATAGTTACTTATATTTAAATTAAAAAACCAACATGGCGTACTCTCTGCAGACCCATTCCAAGCTTCTTGATGTTCAGGCGCACCCCGCAGTGGGCGCGACCGATGAGGTGTTTGTTTACCCACAGCCGAGCAGTCTAAACTACGACGGTGGTCGTCCGAACACCATGATATACGGCACCGCGCCGTACATGGCGGGAAACGGCGCCCCGGGTCACTTGGTGATGGTGGACGACGAGCTGCGCCCGCAGTCAACCTCCCAGTTCAAGAAGGTGTATGTAGACACCGTGCAGAAGAACACCTTTCCTTGGCAGAAGATGGATTGCAGTATGCCATTGCGAACCGTCGGGTTTGACCCGGCCTCTACCCGTGTTCAGGTGCAGAACGCTCTTTTCAGGAAGCGATACAATAACGGCAATTAAAAAAATATCCATTCTAAACTAATAAGTTACACACAGAGACGATGGCCGACCCTTTATCAATTGTCGCCGTTATAGGACTGGCCGTTGCCGGTCGGATAATCAGCCAGAACAAGAAAAATACATCAGTTGCTCCAGCTGCCTCCACCACCGACGTGGTGGAAGCGACCGCGACCGACAGTGCATTCCAACAGCGCCCACCGCCGATGGAATTTTTAACCTCTTCAAATTCACCACTGCCCAAAGAAGTCCCCTCTAATTTTGCTGATATCGTGCCCAACATGAACGTGAACGGCTCGCAGGTGAACGATTTCCGGAACAGGCCGTACATGTCGGGCAAAATGAACAACGTCGCGCCCATCGCAAAGGAGATGGTAGGGCCCGGTCTGGGGGTGGGAGCCGATACACCCGCGTATGGCGGGTACCAGCAGCTGTACCAGGTCCGCCCCACGAACGTGAACGCGTACAAGCTGACCACACTGCCCGGCAGGACAGGCCCCGCGGCCGATATAACAGGCGGCCGCGGGGCGCTTGTCGGTGAGCTCACCCACGAACCTCAGACCAAGACCGTGTTTTTACCCGAACGCCGCCCAAACACCATGGGGCGGGCCCAAGGCCAGGGCGGGGCGCTCACCTCGGTCGTTGTGCGTGGCGAGTACGAAAAAACAAAACGGACCACCAACCGCGCGGAAACGTCGCTGCGCACCGACGGTCTTAATTTCGCCCCTGCCAAACGGTTCACGTCGACCATGACGGTCGACGATATCCCGACCCGTAATAAAGGCGACGAGAGTGTTGGACAGTACAACCACGTCGACAACCCGACCCCTGGTATACACAGTTTCGTGTCGGGTATTGATAACACCCCCATCATGCGCATGATGCAGAGCGGCTCGGCTGACGCGGCGGCTGATTACGGCTTGCGCGTGGCCGACCGCAAAGAAACCGCGGCCAGGACTGGCAATGCGGGTCGCATGAACGTCCGCGCCGGGCCCCTCAACCAAGGGGGTGCACTCACGGCCGTGCGGTCGGACACGAACAGGTATGACGGTCGCGTCGGGCCTGTGAACGGCGGGTGGACCCAGACGTACACCGACAACAGCTACCACCAGTTCAACTCGTTCAAAGGCACTATGGACGCCCGGGCTTCAAACTCGGGTCTCAATATAGCCAAAAATGTACTCGCCAACAACCCCCTCAACCACCCGTTATCGTAAAATTAAGCAGCCCCGACCAGGTGACGGTGTCATCTTCACACGTTTTTATTTTACCCGAGTACAGGTAAATGTGCACTTCCTCTATTAAATCACCATTTGTATATGGACCCACCGAGTCTCTCACTATGGCTCCATATACCAGTACGCACTCATCATCGACGACGATGTAATCATCCCAGTCGGAAAATAACGTGTGAATCATTTACACGAATGTTTTTTTAATACAATGTATTGTATACACGCACACGGTAATATGCCTATCTCTCGTACAGTGTACACGGTCGAGGTGGACAGCTCGGAACGCAATTGTGTTGCACACCCAAAACCAAACGACTATACGATTAAATTGAACCGACCCCTTTATGACGTTTCGTCCCTGAAAATTGCATCGGCGTGCGTTCCCAAAACCCAGCACCTGATTAATGAGGGCAACCGGTACCTTCAAATACGAGCCGGTGGCAGTAACATTAGCACGGTCGTTGCGCTGCACGAAGGGACGTGGCAGACAGAAACGGACCTGGCGTCGAATCTCACCAGTCAGCTGGTCAATTTCGACGGCTTTTCTAATAACATAACGGTCGGCTTCGACAGTAATCTGTCCGCGTACCGATTCTCGGGCACAACGGCGTTCGAGTTCCTGTTATCAAGAGAGAACAGCCCGGCGACCGTATTGGGGCTGTTGTGTGTCGATACACCGAGCTCTGCTGGTGGGATTATCACCGGTGGACACCCTAACTTAAAGGGTCCTAATTCGCTTATAGTGAGCGTTTCGAGTGGCGCTGATGAGTTTTCGAGATACGTGTACGCCTCCGATATCCAATCAAATGCGTCGATGCGTACTTTTTACACCGGTCGGTTCCTGACCGGCCACATAGGAATCGGTGATACCCTGCACACAAACACGAACGACGACCCGTTTAATTATGTTTTTCATCAAGGCCCTGAAAAGACCATTAACGACTTGCGTATACGGTTCTACTACAACAACGGGACCCAACTAGTACCATATGATTTCAGAAACAGAAATCATGTGCTAAAATTAGAGGTCGAGTGTGTGCTGGATAAGTTAGCAACCAGCAGCCCCGCAGACCGCGATGTTGATAACCTACCGCCGCCTGTTCAATTGGACGAGCGGTCTATTGACAATAGGACTGGACACCGTCGCATGATTATAATCGGGATGGTCATCCTGTTAGTTCTTGGACTTGTCGCCATTGTCCGTATTTAACCCGTCACGGCGTACACGGGTGGGGAGGCCTTCAGGTCACGCTTGGTGACACGGCCGGCGACCGTGATGACAATGACCGACAGCAGGGTCGTCATGAGGGCCGTGACGACAAAGTGCATCTTGCCGTTCGCTTTCATGCCCGGCAGTTTGGTCATGACCGAGCGAACGACGTCCATCCACGCAATGGCGGACGCGAAGCTCACACCGGCGACAATCGACCCGACCGTCTGCGACCCGACCTGTTTACCGATTGCCTGAACGTCTGGCATGGCGAGGGCTGATTTGGCCATGGCGGCGGCATCGGAGGCGTAACCTTTGGCAGCGTTCATTGGTGTAATGAGTGTTTGTTATTATAAATTATACACACAGAAAATAATTATTCCGGTTGGAAGTCAGTCTCCGCTTCTAGAATTTTTGAATACACAGCCGCGACCTGTATTTTTTTACGCTTTAATGAGTACGGCCTGAGCATCTCGGTGCGCGTGTCCTCCTCGTCCTCCTCGTCGTCCTCGTCGTCCTCGTCCTCGTCCTCGGCGTCTGTACTACCCTCCGAGGTTTCACAGTCTGCGATTGTGTATTCGGACCAGTCGTACGCCTGCACGCTCTCGGTCTCGCTTTCACTGCCGGTCGTTGACATTACTATTGAGATTGTTGACTGGTTTTTTTTCATGTGCTATCCACTGCATTCTTGAGCATGATTTCCATAGGGCCGGTTGGCTCCCACGCGTCCCAGGTGTCGTAGGCGTCGTTCACCTTGTTCATTGTATCGTCATCGCCTGTATATCGCGTGAACGGTTCATCGGCCTCGTCGTCAACAACCTCGATGTCGCTGCCACTCTCGTCGTCGTCGTCGTCGTCGTCGTCGTCGCTGTATAT
>Ga0129324_10002835_pt1 | contig 10459 bp, 22 predicted proteins | sample CPBDNA_7_FD_96879 | JGI IMG/M metagenome (GOLD analysis project Ga0129324, IMG submission 96879) | Freshwater to marine salinity gradient microbial communities from Chesapeake Bay, USA - CPBay_Spr_15_0.2_DNA | ecosystem: Environmental > Aquatic > Marine > Coastal | place: USA: Chesapeake Bay... | reverse complement strand
GCGGGCATGGTCGCGGTTGCGGTTGCATGGCTTACCGGGCGGCGTAGCGGTGCGCAGCGGACCGAAACCAGGGCGGCGGAAAAGGCAGCCGAAACTGACCGCGCAACTTCGGAGGCTATGAATAATGCGGATACTGGCAATTCTGACGGGTCTGGCGATGCTGACTGGCTGCGCAAACGGGGTAAGCGATAGCGCGTTATATGATGGTCTGCGAAAGCCTATGACCGATCACGCGGCGGCGCTTGCTGTAGACGGCGGGCCGATGTCGCAACGCACGGGGCGGGTGCTAATCGCCAAGTTTGATGCGGGGGCGATATAATGGCTAATCCCGGCCTGACAGACGACCAGTTGCGCGAGGCGGCGGCGCTGGTCAAGGAACATGGCACGGTATCGGCGGCGGCACGGGCGGCGGGTATACCTGTTGAGACGATGCGCAACAGGTACGATAAAGCACAGCGCGGCGGGTTTCATCTGCCGGACGGTATGCAGGAAAGCATGGCTGCCGCCAATCTGGACGGGATGACCATAGACGGCGGTTGGATCATCACTGACGCAGACGGCAAGTTGGTCAAACGATCAACGCGGTATTCGCAGAAGGGCCAAGACGATCCGGCAACCATGCTTGAACTTATGCGGGCCGCGTTTTCAGACATTCCAGCCGCGCCGCCGATCATTCAAAGCGAACACTCCCAAGCGGGCAAGATTGCCTTTTTCCCACAATCTGACGTGCATTTAGGCGTTGAGATAACCAGCGACCGCGGCGGCGTTGATTACAACCCCGACATAGCAATGGAGCGCATGAAAGACGGGTTTTCACAAACGCACGCGGCAATTCCCCCATGCGAGACTGCAATCATTCTGGACAATGGCGACCTGACCCACGCGAACTGCGACAAGGACGCCACGCCAAGATCCGATCACAGGCTAAAGGTCACAGGGTCGCATCGGCGCAATCTGGCGTTATCAACCACGGCGAAGGCTTGGCAGATAGACATGGCGTTGCAGCGCAGCGACCGCGTGATCTATCGCAGCAACCGCGGCAACCATGACCCCAACACCCCGGACGCGGTGGCGCTTGCCCTACATCATCGCTATCACAACGAGCCGCGGGTAACTGTTGACCAGTCAGAGCGCGAAACATGGATATACCAGCAGGGGCAAGTTTTCCTTTCGGCGCACCACGGCCACGGCATCAAGCCCGAAAAGCTGGCCGCAAACATTCCGCCTAACTTCCCGCTTGAGTTCGGCGCAAGTCGGTTCTGGTATTTGTTCACAGGCCACCTGCACAACCCGCGGCAAGACACATTTGGCGCGTTTGCTTGGTTTCAGCTTCCGGCCATTTGCTCAATGGATCAACACTCCGCGGATATGGGTTACACCGACACCGCGGCAATGCGGGCGATGATGTTCTGCGAACGTGGCGGGCTAAAGCACGATATGACTGTGAGGTTTTGATGATAACCTGGCACGTCGACGCCGAGGGGCTGCACCTATATCGCGGGCATGATTTGCTAGGCGTGATCGAGTTCAAACGCTTTGCAATCCTGATTTTTGACTTAATCGCAGAAATGAGAAAGGCGCTATGATGATCCGTATTTTTGCCCTTGCCGTTTTGTTGCCATTCACAGCCCAAGCTGCGCCCCAATGCGGACCCCGCGCGGCGATACTTTCACACCTTGCCGAGCGATACGGCGAAACCCGCCAGACAATCGGGCTGGCTGCCAATGGCGCGGTGCTTGAGACGTTTGCCAATCGATCGGCAGGCACTTGGACGCTAACGGCAACGGGGCCGGACGGTTTCACCTGCCTTGTGGCATCTGGGCAGGGGTTCGAGGTCGTGGCCGAGGCATTGCCGCCGAACGGTTAGGTATTCCCAATCTGGGCGGGATGGGGTATGGTGTGATCGTCCCGGCTCGGATCGGGCCAGCGCGAGGTGCGCTAAATGGCAAGGTTCCCAGCACATGAGGCTGGCTGTCGGGCCAAGCCTCACATGCCGCCTTTCTGGCGAGTGCAGACCATCGCGGCTCCTTTTCAAGACCTGCCACGATATAGGCCAGCGGAGTTGATCACCGTTGCTGCATTCACCAGAGGCGCGGAAGCGGTAGCAGTAAACCATAGAGCGGGCGCAACCCGTAGTCGTGGCGGGTCAGGCTACATTGCGGGAAACCGCCACGGCCTCTAACCATCAATCCCCTGCCTTAATCGGCGGGGGCTTTTTGCGTTGGGTCTATCCTTTCGGGGAATTGACACTTCAACAGCCGCGACTGTTCTACCATCATTTCCACGCATGTAATCGCAGCATCCCGCGCCCGATGCTGATATTCGTCAAACATGCGGGCGCTAATCATCGTCGGCAGATGCGTGACAGTGACCCAAGTCGCGTTTGGACCGCAATGCCATTGGCCCCGCTCTGGGCGATCCTCCACTAAGTCAATGCGCAAATCTGCATTATCCATCACATCATCCATCCGTAAACATAGGCCGCAATTATTGGTGAGTTCAGGATGCTGTGCGCGGTGTATAGCGCCAGCACCTGAAAGAGTGTTATCGGTCGGTCAATCATCGCATCATCCTTTCGTTTCTTGGCCCGGCCAAGATTGACCGCCATTAGACACCCGCCAACCGTGATCAAACAAGGGGAAAAGCGGGGTATTATCGTGAACAAACCGCATGGCGCTGCCCTCTAGGGGCATGTGGCTAGACGGCGCAGTAACGACCATCACCGATCAGGTTGAGGTAGCCGTGCGCGTCCTCGCCTTCCTGTGTAAGGCCGTCCCAATCATCCCATACCTGCCGCGCGTGCGCTTGATCGCGGAACAGATCCATGATGCGGGCCGCAGCAGCCTTGCGCTTGGCGATTAGTATTGATTTGGCAAATCCATTTTGCAGGAGCGACTCAAGCGGCACGTTGTAAATTTCTGGCTGTTCCATCAGGTCAATTCCTCATTTTTTACGCACAGTTTACCATAAACCGATGATAAATATACGCAATCCGTTGCTCCCCTCGGGCACCAGTATTGTTTCAAAATGCACCTGTTTTCGCAACATTGACGTGCATTTGTTGGATTATTTACGCACAGCGCCGCAAAATGATTGCAATCGGCAGGCAAAAACGGGCAACCATTTACGCACAAATTACGCACGGGTGCGCAGATGGCTTCGATTCGCAAGCATGGCAAAGGGTGGCGGGCAGAAATTGCGCGGCATGGGCGGCGGCAATCTAAGGTGTTCGCAAGCAAGCGTGAGGCGCAGGACTGGGCGGCGCGGGCTGAACATCTGATATTGAACGGCGACAAGGTGGCATCTGCAATGGTGTTCGGTGACGTGCTGGACAGATACGCGAAAGAGGTATCCCCCGGCAAGCGCGGCGAACGGTGGGAGGTTGTGCGGCTGGAAAAGATCAAGCGCGACCCCATAGCGCGGGTGCAACTTGGCGATCTGACTGCCGTTGATTTTTCCAGCTGGCGGGATGCACGGCTGAAAGAGGTTGCGCCGGGTTCGGTGCGGCGTGAAATGATATTGCTGTCTGGGGTGCTGACTGTTGCGCGGCGGGACTGGAAGCTGATCCCTGCAAACCCAATGACGGACGTTCGCAAGCCTTCATCGCCCCCGCCGCGCGATAGGATGCCCACAGCGGGCGAGATTGACCAGTTGGCGGTGGTAGCGGGCGCGGACCTTGCCAAGACCACAGCGCGGGCCTTCCATGCGTTCCTATTCGCCTGTGAAACGGCCATGCGGGCGGGCGAGATTGTGGGGCTTGTCTGGGGACGGATCGATTTGGGCCGGGCAACGGCGCGGCTAGACCTGACCAAGAACGGCACGGCGCGGGAAGTGCCGCTGTCGAAAGAGGCCGTGCGGTTGCTGCAAATGCTGCCAAAAGCTGACCCCGTATTTGGGCTGCGTTCTGACAATCTTGACGCATTGTTTCGCAGCATCAAGCGGCGGGCTAAGGTGGACGGCTTTACGTTCCACGATTCCAGGCATCTTGCGATAACTCGGCTATCGCGCAAGCTGGACGTGCTGGCATTGGCTCGCATGGTCGGGCACCGGAACCTTTCGCAGTTGCAGGCGTATTACAATGAGAGCGCAGAGGATCTGGCAAAGCGGCTGGATTAAAGCCGCACTTGCCGGGTTTTGCCGATGCCTTTGGCCTGAATTTGCCCCGCGTCAATCTTGCGGCGGATGGTCTGCGATGTGACGCCAAGCTGCTTTGCCGCCTGACCAACCGTCACCCATTCCGGCGCGGGCTGGATTGTGGCGCGGGCCAGTGCAATCTTGATTTCTGACATATCCCGCATCATCTGCAACATCATCTGCTGCATGTCTTGCGCTTGGATTTGGCTGTGTGCTGTCATGACAATTCCTTTTTCCATCCGCAGTGGTGGCAATAAACCCGCGCGGTCCAGCCCTGATCTTTGACCATCAAGCACCGCTCCCGTGATTTGCGGCGGCTTGTGCTGCATCGCGGGCATTGGGTGTGGGTCTTGCCCGGTTCCGGCGGGGTGATGCCTGCCCGGTCTAGTAGGGCGTCAATCATCCATCGCCCCCCAACAATTCACCCAGCGGCAGGCTTGCCAACCATTGCTCGTCTGCGTGGGCTTGGGCTGCGGCTTGGGCGGCTTCGAGCGTGGGGAAATCATCCCCGAAGTCTTCACCGTAAATGTCATCATACGACCAGAACCCGAAAGGCGACTGGAACCCGACCCCATAGTCTCCCGCCATTGATCTGGACAAGCACCAAACGTGGTCATTTTCCCCTTTTTGCCCGTAATGCTGTTGTTTGTCCCAAACCAGCGGCTTAGGCCCGACCATACCCAGCACGGCGGCGGCAATCTCGTCCGAAGCGTCAAGTGTATACCCATCAATTTTTTGCATAATTGCACGGCGGGTCAAGATTGGCTCTATGACCTTCGCTAGCGCCTCAATTATCTTTTCGTGGGTCATGGCTTAGGCTCCTTGAGTTTATCCGCGCGGACATACCGCACCGCCTCATCATTAAAATGTTGATTTGCCGACCATCCGCCTGTGATTGCAATTTGGCCGCTTGCCGTTACGTTGGAAGGCCACGCAACTATTTCATCCGGCATTATGCGCGGCTCAGTGATCGGCGCATTGTTCTGGCAGCCACACCAATCATCGCTGCCCTTGCAACCACAGCGATTGCCTTTTTCGATCTGCCATTCATTGCGCCCTACCATTTTCCAGACACCCAAAGCACTAAAGCGCATGACAGTACCGCAAAAACAACGGTTCCGACAGCGATCAGCCCAAATTCAATTCCGCTCATGGCTTAGGCTCCTTGAGTTGGGCGAGTGCGGCAGAAAGATCATCAAGTGCCTTGCCTAGACCATGGTAAAAGTCGTTGTCGTCTTCACGCATCCATGACGAAGCCACCGCGCCTCGGCTCGAGTGTGCGGACCCGATATCGGTCATGATGCTCTTCCGCTTTTTGGCGAAGTATTCAGCCGCCGCGTGTATAGCCTTGATCTCGGGCAGTTCCATCGCGGCGGACAGCGTGGGAGTGGCGCGACCATATGCGGTGCCAGCCTTCATTGCTGCGCGTATTTTATCCGCACAACATTCATTCTTGCACAGCCCTAACTCGCTGATTTTTGTCATAGCTTCGGCTCCTTGAGTTGTGCGAGTGCGGCGCGGGCTAGGTTGCACGTTGATTTGTGGGCATAGGCTAGAGTTTCCGCGCCTTGATCCTCCGCATTTGCCTCAACACCATAAATATCTGATGCGTGGGCGATCCTTTCCAAAGCCTCCACCAGCGCCCGCACCCTCGGATCAGCCTCAAGCTGCGCGGTAGTTAGGGGAAGGTCGGCGCGGCGGTATTCTGCCTCATTTGGCATACCATCACTAGCTAAATCCCAATTCCCGCTATTCCAGTCATCAACATGGCATGGGCAGGCCCAAATCGTTTCTGGTGCATTGCTCATCGCGGCATCTTGCACCGTCCCCTTCGCGGCTGGCGTGTCTGCGGGGATAAGGGCGAGGATGTACGGCCTGAGCCAGCCCTGCCTACGCAGTTCGCACTCATCCGCCGCCTCGCGCAGCCCATCTACCTTGCCTTCTGCCCGTGCTTTGGCAACGCTGTCGGCCAGCATTTTCGCGCGTTGGTTCGCGGCTTCAACCATTGATGCCGCTTGCCACGCCTTGCGGTTATGAATGTCGATGGACGCCTGTATCCGTTGGTTCGCGGCTTCCAGTTGGGCGAATATGGCGGCGTAGTCGGTGAACTGCACAAACTCACCGGCATCGAATGGCAACATTTCGCTCTCATGTATGCAGTAATCAAACCGCTTAACGGCGGCGGGGGTTGTGTTGGTCATTTGTTCAACTCTCCGGCTAGGGCATCGGCAACAACGGCGAGAAATTCAACATCAAGCCCATAGGTTGCGCGCCAAGTTTTGGTTTCTGTGTGATACCCATGCGGGCCGGTGTGACACGGCGGGCAAAGCGGAATTGTGCGGAAATGGCTGCGGGGTTCGCTGTCGTCGTCTTTGGTGTGGTGCGCCTCACTTGGCCCTTGCCGCCCGCAACATACGCACGGCAGGCACTTTACCCGCATCATGTGCGCAATTCCCTCTGCGCATTCCTCCGATGCCGCGTATTTAATCCGCTTCTTTGATCGGCGCGGCAATGGCTTTGGCTTTTTAGGTCCAGCCTTGCCCGTCTTTTGGCCTAACGGGCCTTTGAACTGGTGCGCGAGGTTCATTCTTTCACCCCAAGCAATGTTTCCGCCCAGTCCAGCACATCGGCCTTTGACTTGTGGAACATGTCTTTCCCCATTGCCTTGAATGATTGGCTATGCGGGGTGGAGCATATAACCAGCGGGCCGCGTACAACGGTCAGGGCGTGGCCGTGGGCCTTGCGGGCCAGGTTGGCAATAAATGGCGCTGCGGCACAGGCTGCGACGTGGGTTTCAAAGGCTACCGTATCCACATCACAATGCCCTGTCTGGATCAGCCCATATTTGCGGAAAGCATCGGCGCTTGCCGCATAGGGTGCATTCGCGTGGCGGGCGGGCAGGTTCTCAAAGCAATCGTTAATCGCCGCAAACTGGTGGTTGTGGCTTTGGGTGCTGCGCTGCTTTTCGCGCAAGGCATCGGCCAAGGCATCAGCCCAAGACGCGGGCACCCAATCTTGCCCGTCCATGTTCATCACATCGGGGCGGATGGTTAGGGGGTGATGCATTATGCGGCCCTTCTGTAACGGGTGGTCAGATCCACAAGCGCGGCGTCAACATCGGCTAAAAAGCTGGTGACTGCGGTTGTGATTTCATGGCCCAACTCGGCGTCAAAATCGACGCGCTGGCGCATCATCTGCATATCATCGGGCAGCATCGGGCAGAACGAAACAAAATCCCACCATTCACGCCCCGTGCAAATCATGCCCCATTGCATCTGCAACAGGTATGGCCGCTTGATTGCGCCGCCCGTTAGGGTGCGGATATGCTCGGCAGGCTGTGGGCATTTTATTTCAACGCCGCCTAATTCCCCGATAAGACCATCCGGCGAAACCCCGGCAAACAGTGACGGGTGATTGATAAAGCCGACCTGTTGCACATCGCATCCCGTTTCCATTTCATAAAAGGCCCGCGCTTGGGGTTCTGTTTCGGTACCGTGCTGCATTGCTGCGTTTGTGAAGGATTCCGTGGGGTTTCCGGTCAGGCGTTCGCAGATCATCTGGGCGCGGTAGTTCTGATAGCCCGCTGTTGATTTTGCCATCATCACATCGGCAATCCGACTGCCTGTCACGCGGCCAAGACGGGCTTGGAACCATTCGGGTGTGCCTTGTTCCATCATGCTGCCCCCATCTGCGCTTTCTTGCGCTCCAACTGGCCTTTGGCGGCTTGAAACTTGCTTGCGGGGAATTGGTGCAAGTCATTCTGTGCGCCATAGGCCATGAAAAACTTGGCTTCATCCGTTTTGGTTTCTTCGATCAGGTCGCGCAAAACCGTGTATTGATCGGCGCTAACCGTTGCCATGTTGGCGCCGCGCCCATCGTCTTCGACTTCATCGCCAGAGGACAAGCCAAGGATTGAAAAACCCGAATACCGCTTGAGATAGGTTTCAGTTGAACCACCGCCTTGCAGCGTGTTCATTTGCTTGCCCGTGTCGCGCGGCCCGGCCAGTGTGGTTTGGATGCTGTGGCCCATCGCATGGCGCACAATCGCTGTGACGCTGATTTCGTTTGCGTTGATCGATGTCTGCCAATTCAGCGAAAGGCCATGCCCCGCCAATACGGGCCGCGTTGTGCGGATCAGATCATCCAGCGTTGAATATTTCTGGTTGGTGTGGTTGTTCTTCCCGTTTTTGGGAACGTCCCGCATTTCAGCCATTGCAGCGGCAAACGCTTGGTTGAAAACCTGCTCGGCTTCTTTGTTCATCTGGCGTTCGCGCATATCCATCAATGCCGTCATGCGGTCCAGCGGAATATTCGGGTCCATCGCCACCCGCTCAATCATGCTCACCATAGGATCGGCGGGCAGCATTTCGGCAGGCTTCGGGGCAATCTTTGTCACTTCATTCATCATTAAAATCCTTCAATATGTGGGTTCGCCACGGCATCGGCGGCGCGGGCGTAAGCGTTGGAATAGGCAAGCCCGGCCAAGGCCATGCCAAGGGCAAAGCACAGCGCGGCAAGAACGTAGCGGGCGCGGGCTTGGTCCCTCCTTCGCCGCGCTTTAAGTTGGGCATTCAAGCGGTAAAGCATCTTGCAGTTGTGCGCGTCTGGAAGTTGGGCCATATCGGGGCGGGTGTTTGGGTGTGTCATAATTAATCGCCTCTCTCTGTGATCCACTCTTGCAAGCCCATCCGTGCGCCGTGCAGCGCTGTCGGGTCGGTGGGCCAGGGGTTGCTTGCTTTGAACGCGACCCATGCGGCCTTCTCGGCCTCATCGCGGGCGTCCATCCTTGCGGCTTGGCGTTGGCAATCAGCCTTGCGCCAAGCTGTAGCGTCATCGCTGAAATGGCGGCGGTCATATGCTGCATCAACTTCAAGCGGGTCATAGCTCATTCTGCGGCCTGCACGGTTAGCAGATTGTCAGACATAGCCTTGACGGTAACGCGCAAGGGCGTGACGTATTCGTCTGCAATCCCGTCCGCGTGGGCCTTGTCGATGCAATCAGCAACGCGGGCCATATGAGCGTGCAGTTTTGCAATTTCTGGATCTGGAAGGGCTGCGATGATTGCATCGGCGGTATCAAGTGCAACATCTGGCGTTTCGCCTTTAGCTGTGCCAATCAACTTATAATTCCCGACTTTCCAGCCTGACCAAATCTGAATTGTACACTTATTATCTTGGATGGTCAGGTCTGGGCCGGACCAAGGACTTTCACCCGTCTTTTCCAGAATAGCCTCTCCGATGGCATAAAGCCGCTGTGTGATTGCTTGAACGTCCATCAATGCACCTGCACAGGCAAAGGCTTGCGGGATGACACAACGGGCGCACGGGGCGGCAATGTCACGGCGGCGGGCTGGTGGTGGTCAATGATTGCCCAAACGCCGGGTGTGATCTGCGTGGCGTTGATGTAGGCGGCGGGGTAATAACGGGCGATTGTCTGCGTTTGCATTGTCGTGTCTCCCTATCTGTTAGTGCAGGCTCATTGTCGCTGCTGATAGGTTTAACGTAATGGAAGTTTCTTCCACGGTCAAGATATAAATGGACGAAATTTCCATTCTTGACACTTAGCCAGAAATGATCAAGTTGAGAATCTTGGATTTAGCGCAACTTGGGGATGTTATGAACGATTACCCTGCAAGCGCACGGTTTCTATTTTGGGCAAGCCGCAAAACAGGCATAGGAGTGCAACAGCTATATTGCTGTCACTGCTTTAGGGCTGCCATGATTTTGGTGGATAAGTTGACTGGCAAGCCGCCAATCTGACCAAGATAAAGGAAATTCATATCCACACCATAAAGCTGCCAGATGCGATGCGCGTCTTTAGGCAGCAATGGTTTGTTGGCCTTTTCAATCTTTGAATAGCTTGACCGATCAATGCCGATTGCATCGGCAAATTCTGACTTACTCATGCCCAAGGCCGTGCGCAGGGCTATCAGCCGAGGCGTCACCATTTCTGGCGCTGTTGGTTCTTGGATGAGAGATTCGGACATCCGGGCATCATAATCAGCCTCCCATTTTTGCCAATTGAAGATATTTCCACTATTGACGTGTGGAAGGTTCTTCCATTATACAAGACGCATGAGCGAAAAAAAACACATCACAGGCTTGATTGACAACTGGAAGCCTCGCCAGCTTCTAGCCGACGAAATCGGCGCAAGCATCGAAGTTGTCCATAAGTGGGCATCATCAAACCGTATCCCCGCAGATTGGCAGGCTAACGTTGTGCGCGCAGCACAGGCAAAGGGGCTGTCAGATATTACGGGCGACTGGATGGTTAACGTTCACAGCCGCACGGGGGCAGCGCAATGACCCCGCATAATTCACGGTCG
>Ga0129324_10002833_pt1 | contig 10464 bp, 10 predicted proteins | sample CPBDNA_7_FD_96879 | JGI IMG/M metagenome (GOLD analysis project Ga0129324, IMG submission 96879) | Freshwater to marine salinity gradient microbial communities from Chesapeake Bay, USA - CPBay_Spr_15_0.2_DNA | ecosystem: Environmental > Aquatic > Marine > Coastal | place: USA: Chesapeake Bay... | reverse complement strand
CTTCGCAGTGGTTAAATCAGCATCCTTTGCCTCCACCACTAGTTTAGTTACGATATCTCTCTCCGAGACAATTCCCACTAGCTTGTTTGCAGAATCAACTATGGGTACTGCACCAATACTTCGCTCTTTTAAAGCTAAAGCAATTTCACTAATAGGTGTATCTGGATGGAAATAAAAATTTTCTTTATTGTCTTTTAATTTCCTAAGATCTAATATTTTCATAAAATATTGTAATTTATATTTGTATAATTTTTAGGACAAATGTAATGTTTATTTAAGACCATGAAAAGTAAATTTGTCATTGAAACTGGAAATAGTTCTTGGTGGAAAAATATCAAATATCGAAGAAAAGCCGCTGAAACCATCCGTAACTATCGAAAATTAGGTTATAAACTAAAAAAAATGAGGACTTATCGGCTTAGTGGTGCCAATAGCCTCATTTATTCAGACTACGAACTTAGATAACCACAGATTCTTCTATTGTTATAAATTAAATTCTTACTTTTTGAGTTGATCTTCAAATATTTTATTTATTTCAAACATTCCATTTAATTTAACCCAATATAAAGACGCTAAATTTGAAAGAATGCATAAAGTGCTAAGATCAATTTCTTCCATTACATTTCTTGCCTGACTAGCACATATTATTTGACCAATAAATTTGTCACTTATGATAATAGGAGCATATATTGCTGAGCCAGCACGAAATGTTTTTAAGATTTTAACAAAAGATTTATGTGTATCTGTATTTGGAAGGATCAATCTTTTTTTATTTTTAATTACCCAGCCTGGATGACCCACGTTTGTATCCAGTATCATATAGTGCTGTTCGGGTGCATAATTTTGAGGACCTATTAAAATTTGTTTATTGTCATCAATCAAAATAAATGATCCACATGCAAATTGATTTTTTTCACCACTTTTTAAATTTCCGGACTCTAATGCTCTAGATCTATTTCCTAATTTCTCAGATGAAAATTTTGTAATTAATTTAATAACATCTTCAAAAGATGTTTGTTCTTCTAATTCTGTTGCAAGCTTAGGTATATCTTTAAAATAATCTCTCATATTATTTAACTAATATTGTACTTATAACTGGAAATAAAATTAATAAAAATAAAAAAAATAAAAAAATTAAAACAAAAGGTATACTACCAACCATTATTTCGGCTATTGGTCTTTTTGCAATGCCACTTATAACGTAAAGATTCATTCCCAAAGGCGGCGTAATTAAAGCTATTTCCATATTCACTATAAATATGATTGCAAACCATATTGCATCAATACCGAGAGCCTCAACAACAGGAAATAAGATTGGTACAACTATATAGATGACTGACACCACTTCTAATATGCATCCTAAAATAAATAGTAAAAGCATTATTAAAATTATGAAAACAAATTGACTTACATCATAATCTGAAATAATTTTAACTAACTGATCGCTAATTTGCATTGTTGTAATCGCATGTCCAAGAACCATTGATCCCGCAATTAATAATAAAATCATACATGTTGAATGAAGACTTTCTCTAAATATAGCCAAAATATCTGTAATTTTTAAAGTTCTATACCAGAAAAAACCGAGCAAAAAAGCAAGCAAAACTCCAATACCTGCAGCTTCTGTGGGAGTGAAAAAACCTGCATAAATCCCCCCCACAACTATTATTGGTAAGCATAAAGCTGGAAGTGCTTTTTTTGTTAATTGGTATCTTATTTGAAATGATGCTTTTTCTAATTTTGTTCTTTGGTTATTAAGTCCATCTTTTAAAATTACATAAATACATAGCATTAGAACCAGAATTAAGCCTGGAATCAAACCGGATATAAATAACTTACCTATAGAAACTTCTGTAATTGAAGCAAATAACAACATCGGTATTGATGGTGGTATTAATATACCCAACGTGCCCGATGCCGCTATGAGACCATATGTGAATTTACTATCATACCCCCTGTTAATCATTGGTGGTCCAGCAACGATTGACATGCTTGCAGCATTTGCAACTGAACTACCTGTTATACTTGCTCCAATAGCACATGTAATTACTGTAGAGACCGCTAGACCACCAGGTAAATGACCAACCCATTTTGTAACTGTTTCAAATAATAATTCAGTTACATTTGCTTTTCGAAGAATTTCACTCATCAATATAAACATTGGAATTGCAGTCAAAAGAAAGGAATTGTTTGATTCAAATATCGTTTGCGGCAAGCTAATAAAAGCACTCGAACCCTCAAAGAACAGATAGAACAAGAAGCCCACAACTCCAAGTCCAATTCCAACAGGTATCCCAGTGGCAATTACCATGAGAATGCTAATGAATAAAATAAATAATAGCATTAATTAATTTTCTTTATTGTTTTTACAATTCTTAAAAAAAATTCTAAAGAAAGGGCAAAAAAACCAAAAGGTATTGTTAGCTGCGGGATCCAAAGGGGTATTCGAAGTTCGCTAACAGAAACAACTCCCAGAATATAAGACAATTCAATTAATTTACATCCATAAAAAAAAACAATTAAACAAAATAATAACGCAATAGTATCTGAAAAAATTTTCATTATTCGTCTATATTTGTTTGAAAATAATTGAGTTAGAAGATTGATTTCTAAATGCTTATTTATGCGCAAAACATAAGCAGACCCAAAAAAAGCAACACAAGAGATCATATATGTTACTATTTCAAGAGACCATATAGTAGGCTTATTAAATACAGACCTAGCTATAACTTCATAAATTACAGATGCAGTTAAAATAATAAAAGCTACTATAGCTATATTTTGAAAAAATAAAGATAAACGAGACACTTGTGTGTCAAAAAAATTTAACATTTAAGTGTCCCGTTTATAGATTACTATTTTAATGAAGCTACCCAGTCAAAAAGCTTCTTCTCTTTGCTATTAGCTTTTTTTAACCAGCTTTGTTTAACAGGTTCTAATTTCTCAGCCCAAACTTTTTTTTGAGAAGAGTTTAAAACTGTAACATTTATTTTTGATTTTAAAAACTTCATGCTTTTTACATCTGCCTCAGCTGCTTTAGATACAGACCATTTCATTACTTCATTAGACGCTTCAAGTAATGCTTTCTGATTTTTTTTTGAAAGCTTATTGAATTTATCTAAATTCATATTTACAGCAAATACACCAAAACCAGCACCTGCAATCGTTGCATATTTGCCAGTTTCCCATAATTTTCTTTTATGAATTGATGTTAGTCCTGTAATAGCCGCATCAAGAGTTCCGTTTTGCAAGCTTAGATACATTTCACCTGGTGACATAGTTACTGGTGATCCTCCTAGTGCTCTGATACCTTCTGATGCAAGGGCACTATATGTTCTGATTTTTTTACCTTTAAAGTCAGATGGATTTACAATTTTTGATGGACTTGTTAAATCAAATAATGATCCGTAAAAAATTACACCTAGTGGTTTCATTTTTCTTTTTTCCATTACTTTAGTATAATATTTAAACAGTCTTTCATTATTATCCCATGCTTTACCTGCTTGTTCTACATTCTGAATTAAAAATGGAACATCATTGATTTCTGAAATAGTATCTTTAGTCCAAACACCAAATAAGTTATAACCTATTTCTAATGCACCTGATACCACAGCTGATGGTACGGCCTTAGTTGAATATAGTTGTTTAGCTGGAAACACTTTGATTTCAATTTCACCATTTGTTTTACTTGCAACTTTTTCAGCAAATAGCTTTTGAGCACCTGTTAAATGGTGACCAACTGGCAAAGAGCCAGAATATTTCATTGTTATTTTTGCTACTGCAATATTGCTAAAAAACAAAGTTGCAATAATTAATGTAAGTATTTTTTTCATTTATCTCCTTATTATTATTAAATTATGAAGATGCTTATACCTTCAATTTTTTTGAAAATGTAATATGATTAAATAACCACCAAAAATAAATATTAAAAAACCCTACCAAATTTTAGCAATAGTTATTGGTAGTTTTATTATTAATTTATATGTTATTTTTCAATCTAACAAATAATTTGACGATAGGGTCAAAAATTTAAAATATTAAAAAAAAAGGAGTGAGAATGAAAAAATTAATTAGCTTGATGATTGCTTTTACTTTCTTGAGCATTTCAACAAACGTTAATTCTAAAGAGATAAAATTAAGAATTGGATCTGGTCATCCAACTGGACTTTTAGGATACACGAAAACAGCACACGAATGGTTTGCGCCTGAACTAAAAAAAAGGATTGAGTCAAGAACGAATCATACTGTAATAATTCAGGAGCTTCATGCTGGGCAAGTCGCTAAAGTTACAGAAGTTCTTGAGGCAACACGAGATGGACTGTTAGATATTGGTTTTACATGTTTAATATTTGAACCTTCAAATGGTTTTGTCAATAACTTTACTCTTATGGTTCCATTTAGTTCACCAGATGCAAAAATTGTGACTAAGGCAGCACTTAAAACTTATGAGAAGTTTCCTGAGCTAACTGCATATTATGAAAAAGATTTTAATCAAAAATATTTAGGCGGTTCTTGTTTGAACAACTATGGAATTGGAACTAATTTTAAATGGTCAAAATTTTCCGATCTAAAAGGACGTAAGATTGCAGGTGCTGGAATTAATTTGGATTGGATAAAAGGTGGAGCTACACCAGTTGCTTCTAATTTAAACAAGGCTTATCAGTCAATCCAAACCGGAGTTTATGAAGGTTATTTATCTGCATCTCCATGGTGGTATGCATTTAAACTTAATGAGGTAGCTCCATACTATACAAAAACTGACTTTGGTGCTCAGTTCTTTAATTCTGTTTCAATCAACATGGATACTTTTAAAAAGTTACCAAAAGAGGTTCAAGCTATTGTTATTGAGTTGGGAAAGGAATGGGCAATGGTAACAGCTGAAGTTTGCGCAAATAATGACGAAATGGGAATAGATAAGTTGAAAAAGCTAGGAGTTGACGTGAATGTTATCTCTAAAAAAGCAAAAAAAGAGTGGGCTGTTGCTCTTAAGGACTTTCCTAATCAAATGGCACAAGAGTTAAATAAAAAAGGCTATAGAGGAAGTGAAATTCTAAAATTCTATATGGCTGAAATGGAAAGATTAGGTCATAAATGGCCTCACAAATATCAAATTAATTAATTTGAAAAAAATTAGGGGCTAATTAATTTATTAATTAGCCCTGTATAATAATGCTTCTAAAGAAAACTATTAATCTAAATAATAAATTTATAAAATTCCTAAAGTATACTGCATCATCAGGCTTAATAGTTTTAGGACTGCTCATTTTGTTTGATGTAGTAATGAGAACATTTGTCAATAAACCTGTGATTGGTGTTGCTGAAATAATTGCAAATTCAATTGTTATCATTGCATTCTCTCAAATTGCTTACACAATTTCAATTGATAGTATGGTTAAGTCTGAATATCTTTTAAAAAAAGCTTCTTATAAATTATCTTGTTTTTTAGAAATTTTTTCTTGTATTCTAGGAATAGTTTTTTTTGGTCTAATTGCTTACTCATCTTTCGAGCCGACGATTAACTCTTATATAAGGAATGAATTTGAGGGACACGCTTCTTTTCGATTTCCAACATTTCCTGTTAGATTGTCAATTTTTGCAGGTTCTATATTTGCTGCATTCACTTACTTTCTAAGAATGTTAATTTTTTTTTCGAATATTAAAATAGATAAGCAAAAAAGAGAGGTTCAGGAATAAAATGGGAGGACCAGAATTTGCTCTATCAATTATTTTAACTTTACTTATTTTAATATTAATGAGTGTTCCAATTGTTATAGCTTTAGGAACAGCTAGTTTTTTTGGCTTGGCTTATCTTGTTGGAAATTTTGATATTGCAGTTTCCTTATTAGCCAACACAGCTTATGAATCAATAAGAAACTATATATTTGCAGTAATACCGCTGTTTGTTTTAATGGGCGAATTAATTTCTAAATCTGGAGCTGCAAAAGATTTATATATTTTGATAAATAGGTCTCTAAAAAAAATACCTGCAAGATTAACATTGGCCACAGTAATTGGAAATGCAATCTTTGGTGCAGTTACGGGAGTTTCCATTGCATCCGCTGCAGCCTTTTCCAGAATAGCTTATCCTGAGATGGTAGCACAAAATTATAATAAAGCTGTAGCATTAGGTTCAATAGCTGGTAGCGCTTCATTAGGCATGCTTATCCCACCAAGTATTTTACTAATTGTATGGGGTGTAATCGCTGAAATCTCGATTGGAAAGCTTTTTGTTGCAGGAATTATTCCTGGAATTATTTTAGCCTTAATGTTTGCACTATTTTTGATTGTTTTTGCGATTATCAAGCCTGAATATTTTGGAGAAACTAAACAACAAATTCTTATAAAAACAGAATCCACAAAGTCTGAATTAGTCGGATCTGTTGGTGTTATTGTACTAATCTTTCTTGTATTAGGTGGAATATGGTTTGGTTTTTTTACACCCACTGAATCTGCAGGTATGGGTGCATTATTTGCACTGGTTTTGGCCAAATTAAAAAAAACAACTTGGAAAGAAATTGCTTCTGCAGTTTTGGAAACAGGAAAAATATCAGCACCAATATTATTTCTTCTTATAGCAGCGCAAATGTATGCTCGATTGCTTGCGATGGGCGGTATCACAGAGGTAGTTCAAAATTTTTTTACTTACTTTGGAAATGACTTTTTAACAATACTAATCATTATGGTTTTAACTTGGTTTGTGCTTGGCATGTTTATAGATTCTGTTTCTATTATCCTTTTAACCGTTCCACTCTTCACACCAATAGCAAACAATCTAGGATATGACCCCATTGCATTTGCAATCATTGGTATTGTTGCTATTGAAGCTGGTTTGCTAACACCTCCACTAGGTTTATGCGTTTATACTGTGAAAGGAAGCGTTTCTGATTCAGAGGCCACACTGGGTAAAATATTTCTGGGATCAATACCGTATTGGATATTGCTTATAGTTTTAGTTTTTTTAATTGCTTTTTTTCCTAGTCTTGCTACCTGGCTTCCTAGCCTAATGTGATAAATTTCTTACTGCTATCCTTGACAAGCTCAAATACCTGAAACTCAATGTCAACATAATCTCATTCAATGTCTTTTAAAAAATATTCTCAATTTTTGGTAGTATTTTTAAATAGTTTTTTTATTTTTTTTTTTAATAAAATAAAGAAAAAAAAATAACAGGAGATAATTAATAATGGCTCGAAAAATTATAGATTTAAGTTTGACTGTTGAAGACAATATGCCAGCGCATAAGCTTTTTCAAAGTCCAGTATATTTACCAGCACTTACCCATGAGACAACTTTAAGTTTTGGTTTGGGAACCAAAGAAGACCCAATGACATTCCAAACAAATTATATTGGAATGTTAGACCATGTTGGAACACACGTTGATGCTTTTAGACATGTCAATCCAAAAGGAAAACCAATCGATCAAATGCCTTTAGATTTATTTATGGGAAAAGCTGTATGTTTTGATTTGCAACACATTAAAGATCTTGAAGACATAACAGTTAAGCATATGGAAGAAGCTGAAAAAAAATCGGGTATAAGCGTAAATGGACATATTGTTTTGCTTTGCACTGGTTTTCATAAAAGAAATTATGCTGACAGAAAGCAAATTGTATGGGGAAATCCGCAGCTTACAGCTGAAGCAACGCAATGGTTATTTGATAAAGGATCTAAAATGCATGGTGTCGAAGGCCCATCTACAGACAAACCTACAGAAAATACTTTTGCCCAACACCGACTGTGTAGAGATTTGGGAGTAAGTCACTTTGAATGGCTAGTTAATTTAGAAGAGCTAGTAGGCAAGGGTGAATTTGAATTTATGGGTCTGCCAATAAAATTTAAAGATGGTTCTGGCTCACCCGTGAGAGCTGTAGCAATTTTGGATGAATAAATAAAAGTGAAATCTCTTAACTTTTTGAGTGTTAGTGAACTTTCTAATTTAATTAAAAGTAAAGAGATTTCACCTGTAGAGCTTCTAAAGCAAACTCTTGATAATTTAGAAAAAGTTGAAAAAAAACTCAATACTTTTGCTTATTTAGATATCAAGGGCGCCCAAAAGTTAGCAAAAAAATCTGAGGAAAGAATGCTCTCGAATAGCTTACTTTCAAGAGTTGATGGAGTACCCACGTCAATAAAGGATTTGATTGCTCAAAAAGATCTACCCTTAAGGTTTGGTTCAAAAACTACTCCAGACAAGCCATCAGAATTTGACGCTCCATCAGTAGAACGACTAAGAAATGCAGGGGCTGTTTTGTTGGGAAAATCTACAACTAGTGAATTTGGATGTAAAGCGGTTGGGGATAGTCCTCTTACAGGCATTACCAGAAATCCATGGAATACAGATTTAACACCAGGCGGGTCTAGTTGTGGTGCAGCAGCAATGGTATCTGCAGGCATAGTTCCTTTTGCGCTGGGAACGGATGGAGGTGGGTCCATTAGAATACCAGCTTCATTGACAGGTTTATTTGGAATAAAAGCAAACTTTGGAAGAGTTCCTGTATATCCTGCTTCCGCAACACCCACATTAGCTCACGTAGGGCCATTAACAAGAAATGTCAAAGATGCTTGCATAGTTTTAAAATTAATTTCCGGATCTAATTGGAAAGATCCATTTTCTGTCTCTGAAAAAACTCCTGATTTTGAAAATGAGATAACCGAAAAGAAAAAGTTTAAGATTGCGTGGAGTCCTACACTTGGCTATGCAAAACCAGATAGTGAGATATTAGAAAAAATAAATTTGGCAATAAAAAATATTTCATCTTTAGGTCATGAGGTAGAATTAGTTGAAAATATTTTTGACAAAGACCCTGTGGATTTGTGGAATGCTGAATTTTATGCTGGGGTTGGAACAAAATTAAAACAAGTAATAGAAAACAATCCTGATCTTATAGACCCTCCTATCTTAGAGGTTCTTAAAATTGCAATTACACAAGAAATGGGAAATTATTACGGATCTGTTTTTGAAAGATATGCGCTTAGAGAAAAAATAAGATCTTTCTTTGAAAATTATGATTTATTAATTACACCCACTATTCCCTGTGCAGCATTTAAAGCTGGCCAGGATGTTCCAACCAATTTTCCGGATAGGAATATTGTTTCATGGGTTTATTATACATATCCATTTAATCTAACAGGACAACCGGCAGCCTCAATCAATGCAGGCTTTACCAAGTCAAACTTACCTATTGGTATGCAAGTAATATCAAAGACTAATAAAGAATCAGACATACTAAATTTTTGTAAACAATTTGAGGATAATTTTGTTGACCTAAGCAAAAAACCAAATATTTAATCAATATTTAAATTCAGCCCATTCGTTTATCATTTGTTCAGAATCTTTTGTAAGTTTGTAAAATTTTATCCGTCTATCTTTTACACATGGATATTTTATCATTAAATTCATAGCTACCGCTTCGTTTAAAATCGTTTGAATGGTTGTTCTTTTTCCAATGGCATTGGGAATTTTTTGACACAACGTTTCGAAACTTTTCATTTTTCCAATTGAGACTTCTAGAATAATTATAAAATGAAGTCTTGATGAGTAAAAAAATTTTAAAAACTTATTTGTAGATAACGAAAAATTATATACATTAGTCAAAAGTTTCGATTTATAATACTCAGAATCTGAAACATATGGCTTTTTTTTAGGTTCATTAGCCATATTAATTTTTTTATTTCTATTTAAAATAAATAAATCTGACATTTTAATATTTTGTCAGATGAATAGAATATTGGCAACAGTCATTAAATAAATATAAGCATTGCCTTAGATGCATATAAAAAAACGAATAATTTACCGACTTGTTAGCCCTAATACCCTCATTTATTAAGATTATGAATTGAAAAAAGGTTATTACGACTGAGAAATACCCCATTAAAATGATCAATTTTTTTTTAAATATTAAGATATTGAAAAAATTTTTATCATCTTTTTTATTAATTTTGTTATCTTTACTATTTTCCAGACAAGTCTGATAGTTGTATTTTTCATATAAAAGAAAAAAAATCAAAATGGCTGATAAAATAGAACTAGATTCTGGAACAGAGCTTCCTAGTTCTTTTGTACTAACTGAAGAATTTAAAAATATCTTTAATACAATTGAAAATACTAAATCTAATTTATTTATTACCGGCAAAGCTGGGTGTGGAAAATCTACTTTGCTTGAATATTTTAGACAGAACACCAAAAGACCTCATGCCATTGTAGCTCCTACAGGGCTAACTGCAATTAAAGCAAAAGGCATGACCATTCATAAGCTTTTTAAATTACCACCTACTTTTATTAGAAAAGAGGATGTCAGATTCTTAAAAGACAAAGTTTTATTGAAAAAAATAGAAGTACTACTGATTGATGAGTGCTCTATGATGAGAGCGGATATTCTAGATGCGATTGATGAATCATTGCGAAAGAACCGAGGCAACAACAAAGTATTTGGTGGTGTTCAGGTAGTCATGTTTGGAGATTTG
>Ga0129324_10002832_pt1 | contig 10466 bp, 13 predicted proteins | sample CPBDNA_7_FD_96879 | JGI IMG/M metagenome (GOLD analysis project Ga0129324, IMG submission 96879) | Freshwater to marine salinity gradient microbial communities from Chesapeake Bay, USA - CPBay_Spr_15_0.2_DNA | ecosystem: Environmental > Aquatic > Marine > Coastal | place: USA: Chesapeake Bay... | reverse complement strand
TCTAACATAACTTATAAGACATCTTTAAATGATAGACTAGTAGAATACACAATTGAGTTTGAAAACTCTTATAACGTACTAAACGACATTAGATAAATGCAAACTATTCAATTATACATAGAAGGTCAAAGAGTGGATATGTTCAAAGATGAATCGGTATCGCTTACACAATCAATTCAGAATGTAAGAGATATCGCTAAAGTATTTACAGACTTTTCTAAAACTTTTACGCTACCAGCTTCTAAAACAAATAATAAGATATTCAAGCATTATTACAACTTTAGTATTGAGAATGGTTTTGATGCGAGAACTAAAAAAGATGCTATAATTGAATTAAATCATTTACCATTTAGGGATGGGAAAATAAAATTAGAAGGAGTTGATTTAAAAAATAACGTGCCTTATGCATATAGAATTACATTCTTTGGTAGTACGGTTGTTTTAAAGGACTTACTAGGGGAAGATACATTAGCATCTTTAGATTTAAGTGCTTTAAATAAAGTTTATTCTCCTAGTTTGATACAAACAAGTTTACAATCAGACCCGAGTACAAATGATGTTATAGTACCATTAATAACACACACTAGAAGATTATTCTATGATAGTTCAACTGGTCACGCTCACGATGATAACCATACTGGGAATTTATTTTATCAATCTGGAGCTGGACACGATCACGGAGTACTATGGTCTGATTTAAAATATGCTATTAGGGTTTCAAAAGTAGTTGAAGCTATTGAAAGCAAGTATGGTATTACTTTTAGTGATGACTTTTTTACATCAAGCAATTTACCTTATTATAATTTATTTCTTTGGCTGCATAGAAAAAAAGGAAGTGTAGAAAATTTAGGGGGTTTACCTAGTAGTTTGGTTAATGGTTTTTCAAATGGTATTGATGCTTATTCTTCTATGAGTGGCGGAAGTAGATTAAATATTTTAACAAGTCCGTCTAATATAATTAATTATGAGTTAGTATTAACTCCAGCGACTTCTGATGTATATAGGGTTTCTGTAAGAGAAAATGGTATCGAAGTTTATAATAGTGGAAATATATCTGGTAGTTTTAGTGAAAATAACTTTTTACCTTTAGGAATAAAAAATGCAGAATATACTGTTTATATAGAATCAGAATCAAGTATAAATTTCACTTTAGTTGAATGGACTATATCTTATAAGCTATTTCCAGACGATAGTGTTTATACTGGTTCTTTTAATTATGTAGCAATTTTTACATTTGATATATCTCAACAGATACCAGATATGAAAGTAATTGATTTTGTTACTGGTATATTTAGAACGTTTAATTTAACTGCTTTTGTGGATAAAATTACAAATGAAATTGTAGTTAAAACTTTAGACAGTTTTTATTCTATTGGAAGTTCTTATGATATTTCAAAATATATAGTTTCCGATAGTAATTCAGTTAATTTAGCTTTACCATTTAGAGAAATTAATTTAGAGTTTGAAGATACGGAAACAATATTAGCTAAACAACATAATCAATTAGCAGGTAAGATTTGGGCAAAAGAAAGTTTTACGAGTGGACAAAAACTAGATGGGGAAATATACAATATTAAACTTCCTTTTTCAAAAGTAAAATATGAAAGGTTAATTAATATTGATGGTGGTGCTGCTACAACAATTCAATATGGTTTTTTTGTTGATGATAATCAAGATGGTTATTTAGGTAAGCCTTTATTGTTTTATCCTATTAGGCAAACTGGAGGAACTCAATTAAGTTTTAGAACAACTGAAACAACTAAAGTAGCTTTAACAAATTATAATATTCCTTCTAATAGTTTGTCTTTAAATTCAACTACAAGTAAAGCTAATATAAATTTCTTTGCAGAAGTAAACGAATATACTGGAACAACTGATTTTACAGATACTTTATTTAATGTTTATTATAAAAATTACATTGTAAGTGTTTTCGATAAATCAAACAGATTAACAAAAGTGACTGCTTATTTACCATTGAGCATATTACTTAACTACACTTTAGCAGATAGGTTTGTTATTAAAGGAAATTCATATAAAATAAATTCAATTAACACAAATTTAGAAACTGGAAAATCTGAATTAGAACTATTAAACGACTTATAAAAATGATAAAAAATATATTATTCTTATTACAACACGCTAAGGGAGAAACAGAGAATATCAGAATTGCACAAGGTAAATACAAATTGCCAGTAACAATAAAAGCAGGTTATAAAGCACTTAAACAAGAAATAAAATGGCAGAAAAAATAGTAATTGATTTAGAAGTAAAGTCAAACAAAGGTGTTAAGGAGGTTGAAAAGCTAAATAAAGAACTTAATGAAACTAAAGAAGTATCTTCTGAATTAGGTGGAACTTTAGATAAAGTAACAGGTGGTGCAGTTTCTAAATTTAAGAATTTAAGGAGTGGTTTAACATCCACAATAGGCAGTTTTAAATCATTAAGGGTTGCTATTATAGGTACGGGTATTGGAGCATTGTTAATTGCGGTTACTTCATTAACACAAGCATTTACAAGAAGTGAAGAGGGGCAGAATAAGTTTGCAAAAATACTTGGTATAATCGGAAGTGTAACAGGTAATTTATTAGACTTGTTTGCAGATTTAGGAGAGGGTATTATTAGTGTATTTGAAAACCCTAAACAAGCCTTAATAGACTTTAAAAACTTAATCGTTACCAATATTCAAAATAGGTTTAAAGCAATATTAGATACCGTTGGTTTTTTAGGTAGTGCAATTAAAAAAGTATTTAGTGGAGATTTTTCAGGTGCATTAGATGATGCTAAAAAAGCTGGTAGTTCTTATATAGATGTTTTAACAGGTGTTGAAGATACTTTGGATAAAGTAACAAAGGCAACATCTAACTTTGTAACAGAATTAAAAGAAGAAGCTAAAATAGCGGGACAAATAGCAGACCAACGTGCAAAGGCAGATAAGGTTGAAAGAAGGTTAATTGTAGAACGTGCAAAAGCAAATAGAGATAGGGCTGATTTATTAGAAAAAGCAGTTAACAAAGAAAAGTTTACTACACAGGAAAGAATTGAGTTCTTAAAACAAGCAGGTCAAGTAGAACAAGATATAACAAATAAAGAAATTGCAGCTGCCAAATTACGATTAAAAGCAAAACAAGCAGAAAATGCATTAGGTAAATCAACTAAAGCAGATTTAGATGAAGAAGCTAATTTAAAAGCAAGGTTAATTGATTTAGAAACACAAAGGCTTACTAAACAAAAAGAGGTTACAAGTCAAATAATAGCTTTAAACAACGAAGAAAAAGCACAAAAGAAAGCAGATGATGATGCTGAAAAAGCTAAAGAAGATGAAAAAGATGCAAAGGAATTAGAAAAGGCAAAATCATTAGCAGATTTAAAGAAACAAATAAGAGATGCAGAAGCAGTTACAGAAGATGAAAGAAGAGCATTAGAGATTGAAAAAACTATTGCACATTACGATAGGTTGATTGAATTAGCAAAAGCACAAGGTTTAGCGACAGAAGGACTTGAAAAAGCTAAATCAAATGCTATCAATAAAATTAATGAGGGTAATAGTAAAAACGAAACGTATTGGGCTAAATTAACACAACAAGAAAAAGCAAGAGTTGTATCACAAGGTTTAAATAATTTAACAAGTATTCTTGGAGAAGAAAGTGTGGCAGGTAAAGCAGCAGCAATTGCAAGTGCAACTATTAGTACTTACCAATCTGCAACAGATAGTTATAAATCATTAGCAGGAATACCAATTATCGGTCCTGCATTAGGTTTTGCAGCAGCAGGAGCAGCAGTAACTGCGGGTTTTGCAAACGTAAAGAAGATAGTATCAACTAAAGTACCCAATTCAGGTGGGGGTGGTGGTTCTGCCCCAAGTATATCTGGCTCTACTGCTTCTGCACCAAGTATTCCACCTGCGTTTAACGTTGTAGGTGCAAGTAATACAAATCAATTGGCAGATGCTATTGGTGGACAAGCACAACAACCAGTTAAGGCTTATGTAGTTTCAAACGATGTAACAACTGCGCAAAGTATGGATAGAAACATAGTAAGTGGTGCAAGTATTTAAAATGCAAAAAAATAACATATAAACTATATAATAGTATGAACATTATCGAATTAATTTTAGACGAGCAAGTAGATTCAATAGGCATTGAAGCAATCAGCGTTGTAGAAAATCCAGCTATTGAAGAAGATTTTGTTGCTTTAAATACACAAGTTATAGAATTAAAAGAACTAAATAAAGAGAAACAAATTCTTTTAGGTGCTTTATTAATTCCAAACAAACCTATTTATAGAAAGAGTGGAGATGATGAATACTATATTTACTTTTCAAAAGAAACAGTAGAGAAAGCATCTCAAATGTATTTAATGAAAGGAAATCAAAATAACTCTACATTAGAACACCAATACGAATTGAGTGGTTTAAGTTTAGTTGAAAGTTGGATTGTTGAAGATGAGGTTCACGATAAATCAAGAAAGTACGGAATGAATGTTCCAGTAGGTACTTGGATGGGTTCGGTAAAAGTAAACAACAATGAGGTTTGGAATGATTATGTTAAAACTGGTAAGGTTAAAGGATTTTCAATAGAGGGTTATTTTATTGATAAAATAGAAAAACCAAAAGCAGAATTAAAATCAAAAGAAGAAATTGAAGCTGATTTATTACTATCTAAAATTAAAGAGGTTTTAAGTAATGGCTAAACAATTAAATGTTGCAGTTTATAAGAAGCCAACTATAAGCAGAAAAGGTGTTCACGCTAAAAGTAAAACATCTGTAAATAAATCAAGTACTAATTATAAGAAACCATATAAAGGTCAAGGTAAATGAAAAGAAATAATTCAACACCAAGTTTAACAAGTCCAAAAGGTAGTAAAAGAGGTTGTTTATGTAAGAACAATACTTATTCAACAAAGTGTTGCGATGGAAGTTTACACGCTCAAGGGATAGGGCAAACATCAACTACTACTGAAAATGCAAATTAATTATCTAAATACTATATATAAATATGAAATCAAATGAAATGTTAAAACAAGTTAAAACACTTTTAGGAATGGAAGTTAAACTTGAACAAATGAAGCTAGAAAACGGAACTGTTTTGGAAGCAGAGAAATTTGAAGCTGGAAATGAAATCTTCATTGTAACAGAAGATGAAAGAATTGCGTTACCTATTGGCGAATACGAACTAGAAAACGGAATGGTTTTAGTAATTGAAGAAGAAGGTTTAATCAAAGAGGTTAAATCATCTGAAAGCGAAGAAGCACCAGAAGTAGAAATTGAAGTGGAAGCTAAAGAAGATGATAAAGAAGAAATGGGTTATGCTACTAAAGAAGAACTTGCAGAGGTTAAGTCAATGATTGAGGAAATCAAAGCAATGTTAGAGCCTAAAAAAGAAGAAGAACTATCTCAAGTAAAAGAAGAGTTATCTTCTGAATTACCAAAAGAAGTTTTAGCTGAATTATCACAACCAGCAGTTGAGCCAATCAACACAAACGCAGAGGTTGTCAAACAAAAAGTGCAATTTAATATTGCATCAAAAAGAACTTTATCTACAATGGATAGAGTAATGAGTAAACTAAATAAATAACAATAAATAAAAATCAATAAAAATGAGTGTATCTTTAACTACAACTTATGCAGGGGAATTTAGTGGTAAGTATATCGCTGCTGCATTATTATCAGCTTCTACTTTAGATGCTGGTGCAATTTCAATATTGCCAAACGTAAAATTTAAAAGTGTATTACAAAAAGGAGCAACTGATGACATCGTAAAAGATGCTAGTTGTGATTTCGTAACTGACGCTGGAACTTTAACTTTAACAGAAGCTATCTTGATTCCAGAGGAATTTCAAGTTAACTTACAAATCTGTAAAAAAGACTTACACGCATCTTGGGAAGCTGCTCAAATGGGATATTCTGCATTTGATAATTTAGCACCAAGTTTTGCTGAATTCGTTATTGCTCACGTTGCTGCTAAAGTTGCTGATAGAACAGAGAAAAATATCTGGGCTGGTTCAACTGCTACAAGTGGACAATTTGATGGTTTCCAAGTTAAGTTAGCTGCTGATGCAACTGTAAACGATGTAGTTGGTACTACTATCACTTCTGGAAACGTAATTGCTGAAATGGGTAAAGTAGTTGATTCTGCCGTTGCTAATGCTCCTGCTATTTTAGGTAAAGAAGATTTAACTCTTTATGTATCTACTAACGTTGCTCAAGCATACATTCGTGCTTTAGGTGGATTTGCTGCTACAATCGGTGCAAATGGTGTTGACAACAAAGGAACTACTTGGTACAATGGTGGTGCTTTATCTTTTGAAGGAATTAACATTTTTGTAGCAAAAGGATTTGACAACAACAAAATGATTTTGACTCCAAAATCTAACTTGTACTTTGGAACTGGATTACTTTCGGATTTTAATGAAGTTCGTGTAATTGATGAAAGTGAAATTTTAGGTTCACAAAATGTAAGAGTGGTAATGAGATTTACTGCTGGTGTACAACACGTATTTGGTGGTGATGTAGTTTACTACGCATAATTAATAATTTAACAATCAACAAAAAGGGTAGGTGGTTATTTAATCTGCCTACCTTTTTTTATAAAAAAAAAATATAAATATGGCTTGTTCATTAACATCTGGTAGAAAAGTACCTTGTAAATCAGCAGTAGGTGGGATAAAAAACATCTACTTTGCAGATTATGGTACACTAGGAGCGGCTACAATCGTAGCTGGAGAAATTACAGTATTAGCAGGAACTCCTGACTGGTACAAATTTGAAGTAAAAGGAAATTCATCTTTAGAAACTGCAATTAACTCTTCAAGAGAAAATGGTACTACTTTTTATGAAAGTACTTTAACTATGTCTTTAACTTTCCAAGATAAAGCAACTCAAGAGCAATTAAAATTAATCACTCACGCAAGACCGCACGTTTCAGTTGAGGATTACAATGGTAATTTCTTTTTAGTAGGTTTAGAACACGGTGCAGAAGTGAACGGAGGTTCGATTGCTACTGGTGCTGCTATGGGAGATTTAAGTGGTTATTCTTTGACAATCGTTGCTCAAGAAACTGCACCACCTTATTTTGTAACTCCTGCAACAATTACTGCTGATGTGTCTGCAACTCAAATAGACCCAACTGCTTAATCTGAATTGTTTTGTTTTTTAAATTAGGGGTATGTTTAGTCATACCCTTTTTTTATTTAAAAGCATAGCTTTTTTATTTATGTTAATACAAAAAATAAAAGTATTGACTATATATAAGTATGAAAGTATTAACAACATCAAACAGTAACCAAACGTTAAAGTTTATACCAAGAACTTTTACAACTGATATTGTTATTAAATTAAGAGATGACAGTACAAATAGTAATGTTTCTTTTATATTTCCACAAACGCAAATTATTAATGATTATCTTCAAGTTACAAATATTTTTGATTTAAAAGAGGGTCATTTTTATGATTTTGTAGTTTATAAAGTAGCCGCATATTCACAATTTAAAGAAAGAGTAATTGCGGATGCAGGAAGTTTTGAAAGTGGCATTTGTGTTTATAATTTTTTAGAAGCAGAAAATTTAATAAGTCAAAACGATTTATCTACTATTTACAAAGATAAAATATTTTGCACAAACCAAACAATCAATCAAGATACCAATTCTTACTATTCAGTAAATCAAAATGAATATGTAAGTAAAGCTGGTAATAATGATTTTATAGTTTTATAATATGAACGAATTAAGAGTTTTAAATTTATCAACATACACAAGTCCGAAGATTATAGAAAACAAAATGGATAATTTTGTTGCCTATGGCGATGACAATAATTATTTTCAGTTTTTAATCGACAGATATAATGGTAGTGCTACAAATAACGCTATCATAAATGGTATGTCAGAAATGATTTTTGGAAAAGGATTAGATGCAACTGATTCTGCAAGAAAGCCAGAGGCATATGCTAAAATGATTACCTTATTTCACGATGATTGTGTAAGAAGATTGTCATCTGATTTAAAGTTAATGGGTAATTGTGCTATGCAAGTTATTTATTCTAAAGATAGAAAGAGCATTGCAAGAGTTGAGCATATACCAGTTGAAACTTTACGTGCTGAAAAGTGTAATGAAAAAGGAGAGATTGAAGCATACTATATGCATCCTGATTGGGCAAACTACAAAAAGAGTGATAAACCTTTAAGGATTGAGGCGTTTGGTTATGGTAATGCACCTATTCAGATTTATTATATAAAACCTTACAAAGCTGGATTTAAGTATTATTCTCCTGTTGATTATCAAGGTGGTTTACAATATGCAGAATTAGAAGAAGAGATTTCTAATTACCATTTGAATAATATAATGAATGGACTTGCTCCTTCGATGTTAATTAATTTTAACAATGGAACTCCAGATCCTGAACAAAGACAATTAATAGAAAATAGAATATATCAAAAGTTTAGTGGAAGTTCTAATAGTGGAAAGTTCATTATGTCGTTTAACGATGACCCTGCAACTGCTGCGACAATAGAGCCTATTCAATTAAGTGATGCACACAACCAATATCAGTTTTTATCTGATGAATCAATGCGTAAGATTATGGTTGCTCACAGAGTTGTTTCTCCTATGTTATTAGGTGTAAAAGATTCAAGTGGTTTGGGTAACAATGCTGATGAGTTAAAGACCGCATCTATATTAATGGATAACACAGTTATAAGACCATTTCAGACACTTTTAATCAATGCCTTTGATGATATACTATCTTACAATGATATTAGCTTAAATCTATATTTTAAGACCTTACAACCTTTAGAATTTACAGAACTAGATAATGTAATGGATTCAGAAACTAGAGAAGAAGAAACTGGTGTAAAGATGAGTGCAAACGAATCTGAAATAAAGATGAGTTCACAAGTAGATTTTGATGATGAGCAAATGTTAAATTCTTTAGAGGGCGAAACAATAGAGGATGAATGGGAACTTGTAGAAAAAAGAGAATATTCAGAAGATAATGAAGATGTAGATACTTGGGCAAATAAGTTAATAAAGGAAAAGAAAACTGGTTTACAAAAGTTAGCTGACTTTATAAAATCAAAGCCAAGTGATAAATCTTTTTTAGATAAGTCTTTTTACAAAGTTAGATACGAGTATTCAGAAAAATATTCAAGTGGCAATAGTAGGTTGTTTTGTAAGAATATGATGCAACGAACTTCAAGTGGTGTTGTTTATAGAAAAGAAGATATTGACCAAGCTAGTTTTCAAGGAGTAAACAATTCTTTTGGGCATAAAGGTCAAAATTATAGTTTGTTCAAGTACAAAGGAGGAGTTAATTGTGGGCATTTCTGGAGTGAAAATCTTTATAGATTAAAAACAAAAACAGATGGAACTTTTGTAGAAGACAAAGCATTAAGTTCTAGTGAGGAAGTGGATTCAATTCCTAATAGTTATAAACCAAAAGGTGCTGAATATAAAGAATCAAAAATAGCACCAAAGGATATGGCAAACAATGGGCATCACCCGAATTTTAAAGGATAGATATGGCAACAGCATTATTCATAAGTAGAACTGATTTAATTAAGAATAGTATTTTAGATGGTAACGTTGATACTGATAAGTTTATTCAGTTTATAAAAATATCTCAACAAATCGATATTCAGAACTATTTAGGTACTGATTTATACAATAAAATTAGTAACGATATTATAGCAGGAACGTTATCTGGAAACTATTTATCTTTAGTTGAGGATTATTTACAACCGATGCTGATTCATTACGCTATGATGCAGTATTTACCATTTGCAGCTTATCAAATTAAGAATGGTGGGATAAGCAAACATACATCTGAAAATTCAGAAAGTGTTACAAAAGATGAGGTTGATTATTTAGTACAAAAAGAAAGAAACTTTGCTGAATATTACACAAGAAGGTTTATAGACTATATGAGTTTTAACACTTCTTTATTTCCAGAATACCAAACAAATAACAACGAGGATGTATATCCAGATAAAAATGATTTATTCAATGGCTGGGTACTCTAATAACTATAAACCGAAAGTTACCAATTTGGTAAAATTACAAATGTTTTTAGAAAAAATAGAAAACAAAGAAAACAAGAATAAAAATGGCAAATGAAATTTACAGAGTTAGTTGGTGGGGTCAAGGTGTTTACAACGCAATCTCTTGGGGAATATCTTATTTATTAGATTCATTAAGCAATACTTACTATTCTTATAAAGATAGAGTAATTGCAGATGGTGGAACTTTTGAAAATAGTATGTGTTTAATGGAAGAAACAAGAAAATATAATTAATAAAAAAGAAGTTTTAAATTATGAGTACAACACCAAGTTTAGCTTTAATACCAAGTGGATATAAAGCATCAAAATTATATAGTGTATTGCCTACAGATGGTAGTGGCGATTTCACAGTATCAAGAGCGAGTAAAAAGCAAAAAATCAATAGCGATTTAAAGTTAGAAATAATAAACAACGATA
>Ga0129324_10002829_pt1 | contig 10469 bp, 16 predicted proteins | sample CPBDNA_7_FD_96879 | JGI IMG/M metagenome (GOLD analysis project Ga0129324, IMG submission 96879) | Freshwater to marine salinity gradient microbial communities from Chesapeake Bay, USA - CPBay_Spr_15_0.2_DNA | ecosystem: Environmental > Aquatic > Marine > Coastal | place: USA: Chesapeake Bay... | reverse complement strand
CCCTGTTTCTGAATACAATTCCAAACTTTGGGAAACTGGTTTGGAAATGAACAAAAAAATTGCGCGTGACCAGAAACGCCGCTTGCACTATATTTCTAATATTATGGTGATTTCTGACCCTGCCAATCCGAAAAATGATGGACAAGTTTTCTTGTTCAAGTACGGGTCGAAGTTGTTCGATAAGATCAAGGACGCTATGTCGCCTGAATATGACGACGAAACGCCTTATGATCCATTCGATTTTTGGGAAGGCGCGAATTTCCGTCTGAAATTTCATGTGGGCGATAACAAATTCCGCACCTATGAAAAATCACAATTCTCAAGTGTTTCGCCATTGTCGGAAGATGATTCTGAATTGGAAGCCATTTACAACAAAATGTATGACCTTTCGGAATTCGTTGATCCAGCCAATTTTAAATCATATGACGAATTGAATTTGCAGTTGCGTAAGGTTCTGAGACTTGACGATACTACTGCAAATGCGGTGAAAAACGAAGACGCCCTAGAGCATAAAGTAGATCAGCCTATCATCAAGGAGTCGGCATACGAATCGCCTACGGAATCTGTGTCGGAAGATACCCCCGATGATGATGATAATCTAGCGTTTTTTGAACGACTAGCGAACGAAGATTGATGAGACAGGGCGGCTTCGGTCGCCCTTTTTCTTACAACATATGGGAATGAAATGAAAACTCTTAACAAACATATGATGCTTCAGGTTTATGAAAAGATCGAGCCTAGAGTCTATGATTTAGTGATGGGCCTATCATCGGATCATGTCATGAATCAGACGTGGTATCAAATATGGGATCAAGTTTATGATCATGTTTATCGTCAAGTCGTAAATAGAACCACGGGAGAATCTGGTTGACATGCCCTAAATTATAGTCTATATTCATATCATAGACAAAAAGGAGAAATGTCATGTTCGATCTTCCAGAAAATTCGATTTGTTTTTCAGACTCTGCTTATGGAATCTATATTCCACAGTATTTCGCTGAAGCTGTTGACCGCGACCGCGTGGAAAATATTTCTGATGAACAGTATGAAATCTTGCTTGAAGGTCCAGATTCCGAATTCTATTGGGATGTGTGGGCTGAAGTAGAAGAATCGGCTGTCATTACTGACTCGAATGGGCAGAAATTTTCTCTGTATCAGGACGGCGATTTGTGGTTGGTTCCCCTTGAAGCAGATTGGTGAAATGCGACAATATCGAGTATTTGACGAAACCACGTCATTATCACAAGAAGCATTTTCTGATGTTAGGGATCAAGTAGAATACGACACTAGAAGGCGTATCAGAAAGGGGGTTTGGACTCCCGTTTCAGAATTGTTATATTTTGATTTACTTTGGTATATAGAGGAATCGTTCGATGATCCATTTTGAAACAATACAGCCCCCAACGAAACGCATTGACAGGGATAATTTTTCGCAAATCTTTGTTGACATAAATCTTTCGCTCTGGGAGATTGACAGACGTGTTCCGTCACCCCATATACAACAATATGTTTGGGATCGAACGGCGATTATATTGATAAGTGATGATAATATCAAATGAACACATCTAATAAAAATTTCAATGAAAACACTTTTCGATTCACCTGTTCTGATAATCTATGGACCCGTATGTATGAAGCAGTCGATGGGGAATGCCAGCAGTTAGTATATGACAGCATTTGGGAACCAATATTTCATAACGGAGGTAACGATATAGGTTTGATGGAGCATTTAAGGACTCAATCCCTTTATGGAGATTCACTATGAAACGTATTGATAAGGTAAATGAATGTGATCAAATTTTTCATCACATAGCAGACAAGTGTAGGTTTGAAATTGAGACATCATACAGAAAAGATATACTTGACATACACGAAATCACTAAAAAACAAATTTGGAATCGAATCGTCGTTCAAGTTCTTTGGCAAATAAACGATGAATCTGAGTTTAGCTTGACATCCACATCAACAACCCCTATGTTGGGAACATAGAGAAAGAGGAACAAGACATGACATCTGCCCCATTTAACTTTGAAAATAACTATACCGGAAAAGCGACTGCCGGAAATATCATCTGTCCGACATGGATTGATGTTATCGTGACCTCTGAAGGACAGAGTGAATCTTATCACATTCTTGAAGACCAATATGATGAATTCGTTGGTTGGGTTGCGACGGTTTGGGAGCGGCGCGAATCGCCTATGGACACACGCAATGAAAGCGATGTTGAATACCTTGAACGCATCAAGGTCGATTTGCAAATTTTGGATTGAACGAAGAAAGGCATAAGACATGGAAAACGCATACCCCGCCGCGACATGGATGTTGAACCACGGTAGATTTGTCTACTTGAATCGCATCACAAATATGTTGGCAAAAATTGAAGAGGCGAAAAGTGGATTGAATGATCATTCAGTAGAAATACAAGACGCCACGGCTTCTTATATAGATCATCTGTATCATGCGATTCAAGTCACTGAAAACGCCGCGCAATCGCGTATTGATGAGTGGGAATCAGATGGAGGAACGTAATCAGCATGAACGTTTGGTCGCAAAAGCCGAAATTTATATAAAGCGCGTGACTCTTTTAATTGTCATCTGTCTTTTGGCTACAATTTGGGGAACGGCGGGATTCGCCGCCTTCAACCTATGTTTGTCTTTCTTTGTGTTGGGCCTAATCATGACATGATCGAAGCTGATTAATGAGTGCATCAAAATAAAAATTATTTTTGTTGTTGACAAACCTCCGTGTAGCGCCTATATTGAGTACATAGAGAGAAGAGAGAGACAAATGACACAGATGATCCTGAACACCGCGATAATCTCCCTGTTCAATAAAAAGTTGAACAAAGTCAACAACAAAGCCAAAAAACTCAACATGCCCAGCGTCACCGCGACGTTCGGCGCTACTGTCGAACAGTCTTGCGGGTCCGACACTATCGGAGCGTACAAGCTGCCCAACGGCAAATATGCCGCGCTCTACACTGAAGTCGAAATCGACGGGGAAGCGCCTGTTGTCAACGGATACCGCTTCGTTGCTACTGTAGACCTTCGTGGGGAAGCGCCTATCGTGCGTAAGCAGCCGTTTCTCGAAAATGAGGTTGACCTTACCAAGTATCACGACACGGATAGCACCTGCGAGCATTGCAACCATAACCGGAAGCGTAATGATGTGCTTGTGCTGCAAAATGTCGATACTGGCGAAACGATGCAAATCGGTCGCAACTGTGCCAACGATTTTTTCGGAACCAAAGACGCTTCGCAGCGTCTTTCAGTTTCCGACTGGATCGAAGCCTACGGTAGCGGCGAAGGTGAGAACATGCCGCGCGGGGAACAGTCTGTTCCTTTGAACCGGATTTTCGAAATCGCAGCGGCGGTAGTTCGTAAGTTTGGTTGGGTACACGCAAAAGACCTCTATGCTGACAACACGCTGACTTCCACAAAAAGCCGGGTTTGGGACAATCTTTTCCCTTGGGATGACATGAAGGCAGAAGATAAAGTCACGATCACTCAAGAGGACAAGGACGAAACAAAACTGGTTCTTGCATGGCTTGATGAAAAGTTTCTTAAAGTTGATCCTGCCAAGTCAAACGATTTCCAGCGCAACGTTCAAGCGGCAGTCGAAGGACAAGATAGCATCCCTTACGTTCGGAACCGGAACCTCAACTACCTGATTTGGGGTATCGCTGGATACAAGCGCGACCTTCAAAAAGACGCTGAAAAGCGGCGCATCGCCGCCGAGAAGGCGAAAAAAGTTGAGACTTCGGAGTATGTCGGAACGGTCAATTCCCGTGAAGAATTCACCTTGACCCTGACTTTCAAGCGGGCGTTTGGTTCACACTTCGGCGTCAAGTACCTGCAAAATTTCGAAGACGAAAACGGCAACGTGATTGTCTGGTGGGGAACGAATGCGGTTGCAGAAAACACGGCAATCGGGGAAACCTACAAGTTCCTTGCCACGATCAAGGGTCACGCTGAATACAACGGTATCAAGCAAACGACGATCACGCGGGCGAAGCTGATTGAAAAAGTGGGGGGTTGAACCCCCTCTTTACGAAATATCGAAAGTCGGGTTTGTTGACCCTGTGACGCCAGAAATAGTAGTTCTGGCGTCTACGTTTTGAGAACTACCCCCAACATTTGTTGATGGCGCATACACGATACTAGTTGCGGCCATTCTTGAATTTTCGAATACATCAATAAATTGATCCAATCTTGCTACCAAAGGATCGAGTTTTCCACTTATCATATCCAAGGAACTTGACTGTCTACCCAATGAATTCAAGTACAAATTTTGATTCGGAAACTGGTTTGCCCTGTTGTTGAAATATTCATCATCCCCGCGAATCGTACCTTTTGCTTCTGGTATTGTCGGCATAGGTTGCGGTCGCGGTTGCGGCATGTATGGGGTTATGTTGTCTGCATTATTCATAAATTCTTCCTGTAGACGGTCTGCATACTCATTGATATTTGAATTTCTTTTTCTGGCATCAATCAACGCTAAATCTGTAGCAGTCTCAACAGATTCTCCGGAGTCCCTCCATGCCCCAACAATTCTCCCAAATACAGTTTTTGCATCTTCATAATTTTTCACAGGTGAAATCAGCATGGCTGGAATTCCAGTCTCAGGCGAAACCCCTGCTTTCGCCAAAGATGGATTTGCTTCGACCACTAGTTGCATTATGTTAGCAAGCTGCTCTAGTTGACCTATTCTGTCTTGTGTCAAGACCTCACGTCTAGCCAATTCGTTATTTATACGCACTCTAGATTCTGTCAGCAATTTTTCAGCTTCAGCGAAATTACCTTGTGCTACCAAAGTGTCAATTTGAGACAATGCACCTTCGGCTTCATTGATCGCGTTTTGAGTGACTTTATCCGATCTATTTTTAAGCCAATCGGCCAAAAGCCAAGCGCCGCCTATTACGACAGCCGCCAGAGCGGCCCCTAGCAACGCGGGAACCCCCATCATCCCCCCTACTGCCATGATAGCCCTGCCAAGTAGCTTTGGCCCCCACATCGCCGCTGCAAAGCCTGCCATGTTAGTGCCCCATTCCTTCACCCATTCCGCATTCAAATCATAGCCCAATATTCGCCATGTTTCATTTTTCAAATTTTCGTCCATGAGACTAGGCAACATTTTGTCTAATTTAGTTTCAATCCAGTCACCTATTAATGAACCTACGAAAAGCGCCTTTCCGATAACGCGACTAAACAAAAATGGGATGAACGAAATCAATCCAGCCCTGATGAAATCGAAGTTCGCGTTCTTTATGCCAGTTATAACATCCGCCTTTAGTTCGTTTGTATCGACCAATGAATTTACTGTTTCGCTCTTGAAAGTCTCATTCAAAAACAAAGAACCGATTACCCCTAGAACAACTCCAATGACAGTTTTTCTAGCAGCACCGAATAGGAAACCAGACACTGTGTCTTGAAACCTTCTTTTAGCGGCTGTAGGACTGTAATCTGCCATAGTCACTTTTTCGACTGTGCCGGATATTTTTTGAGAAACCCCTTTCAGCCTTTCTAGTCGTTCTTTGCGTTTTTCTAGTCTCGCTTTTTTTCTTTCTTTATTTTCCTCTTTCAAGGCTTTTACTTGCACTTCCATCAATTTTTGAGTTATTTGCGTTAATTGATCAATTCTTTCTGGAGTCGCATTGCTATTTTGTTGCGTATTGGCAGTTAAATCTAGGATTTTTTGAATTGCACTACTATCAGTCGTAGCCTTACCTGCAAGGCTTGCGATAAGTTTTTCTTGATTTTTCAAAATCGTAGTTTGACGATTAGCTTCGACAACATCACGTCTGCGGCGTTTGTCTATTTCTGACTTACGCTTTTCCTCTAGCACAGCGCGCAAAGCCTCTTTCGTTTCTGTGCTTTCTTGCTGCATTTGTTGGATGATTCGCATCATTTGAGGGTCTTGATTTTGCATTTGTTACCTATTCTTTTGTCTTTCGGCTTCGTCTTCAATATATGCAATCAATTGTGTCAAATAGACTTCTCTTTCCCAAGGGATCATCATTTCAATGTCTGATAACGAATAGTTAAATCTTTGCATTAGATTGAAATTCGTTTTGAAATGCGATACCAGAGATTCATGAGAAAGAGCCGTTAAAAAAAATCCATTGCCTCATTCAAGGTTAATGAATTATCAGTGCTACAAGAAACACATGTAAATTTGATTTCGTGTTCCATTTTCGGCATCGTATTAATGAAGTCTTCAATCTTTTGATATTGGACAGCATTGAAAGATTCCAGAAATTCGACCATTTCATCATACGGCACATCTTTAGTCGAAATGGCTTCATCTTCTGTCTTGATAACATCAATACACGACAGCGCGTAATTGAATTTGAAATCAACCGAAGATTTAGATGCAATCATTTCTTTGTTGTCTGTCATTTCGAAGTAAGAAGGCCAGCGCAATTTGATAGAAATCGAATCATTCAATTTGATTTCCGACTTTGATTTTTTTGGGGTGTCAATCGTAATTTCGTTGATGTCTAAAATGACATCGTTATCGACGCCACATTTCGAACACTTGATATTCAAATCAATTTTTTCCCCAACGGATTTTGCCCGAATTTGAAGAAACAGATATTCAATATCAAAAGAAGTCAAGGTATTTTTTGGCACATCGTCCTGAATACATGCAACTACTGTATCCGCGACCGCATCTAATACCGATTTCGAATCTCTACTTTCGACTGCAAGCGAAAGTACCTTTTCCTCTTTCACAAGGTACGGTCTAAATCTAACTGATTTTCCGGTTGACGGGATGATTGTATTGTATTTTGGGGTATCGTTAAGTTTTGGTAACATCATATTTGGTTCCATCTTGTATATGAAAAAGTAGCTGAAATATCTACTGTTGCGTTTAGGTCATTCGAAAGTTCTACGTTTAGGAGTTGTGTCGGAAATGCGTCATACAATTTGATTTTGTAATTACTTTCCGATATGGTATCTGTGTTTTGAGTGAGAGAGGCAATGGTAATGTCTGTTGTGTATGAATCCTTGTATTTCAACACTCCGCTTTCTTGATCAAAAATATAGTTATGCCAATCACCGAAGAAACGGCGTACTGCATAGTCATTTAGACCTATAAATGTCATCGTCACATCATCTACTGCATATCCATATGCTACCTTTTCCAAAAATGGGCCTACCATTCTATCAAAAGTTAGCATTTGCCTTCCGGGCATTGATGTGCTTTTGCACAACAAATCCAAGTTGTTTCCAGATATATACGAAGTGTCAAAATCCAATCCTTCTGTTGGAATTACAATTCTATATCTATTGGTTCTAGCAATTCCACCAGAACCAGAAAATAGACCTTTTAGTTCCTCTATTGAATATGACATTATTTGATCAACTTTCTCGAATCCGCGTACACTTGTTGACCAGATGCTTTCTGCCAATCTGCTAGTGGCAAGAATGAAACGATTTCCCATTCATCGGCTGGTATCAAACCAAATCTTGATCTAACATGCTTAGTCAAATAGTGCTTAAAGCATGGTTGAAAGTATCTCATGCTAACACTTTTTTTGAGCATCGAATATGTCAACTGGTATCTAGTCGTATCGTCATACTTTTTGTTGTTGGTCAAGTAACTCAAGTTCAAAAGAAATTGCCCACGAAGCAATGGGGGAAGATAGTGCAAATTCAATGCACGAAATCCACCGGGCACTCTGTCCACAATAATTCCCAATGGAAATGAGTCGTAGTACGGCAAAGTCTTTTTGTGTTTAGGGTCATACGCCCACATAAACATCGAACCCATAATGGTTCTATTTTTCAACAAGATTTGCTCTTGATTGAAAAGTTCTGTTCTGTTGATACGACGCATTCTGGTTGCTTTCTTTCGAAACCAATCCATTGATTTTTTCGTCCTGCGTTCTAATCCGGTTTGATCAAACTCGGTTGCAAGATTTCTAGGTACGTTCCCTAATTTTTTAGGGATAATGTTTTCGTCTGCCATGCTAGTATTTATCCAAAATGATAACCGAAATAATCTATGTCTTTCGCGTATTTTTTCGCTACAACATCAATCATCTCTTGACTCTTATAGTATTTATAGTATGGCGCATGAGTTGATTCGTTTTTTATTTCAAGAGGGACATTTGACCCAATCAAAGTTTGGACTTGCTGAAAATCAGTATTCAAATTTTCGTACCTCAACACAATATCTGCCGTATCGAAAAACGACAACATCGACTTTCTTACACATCTGTAATTTTCGGACATCACAAAATCATCGAAGGTCGCATGTTCCATAGTTCCGCGCCTCATATGATAATGATAAGCAGACACGACTCTATCCCAAGGATTTCTGACACAAACTATAACTTTGCCTAAGCTATGCCCTAACGTCGCCTGTATGCGCGCGTGAGGGGCATGTTTGCCTCCAAAGGACTTGTGCCCCACCTTTACGCCTTGCGCCTCACGCACTAACCAGTGGCTTATGGCAGTACCTGCATTTTTTGGAATATGAATGAAGGTCGCATGATGTGACTTGACATATACTGTCATTTTTTAAGTTTTTTCAAAGGGCGTAGTTTCTTGACCGACTTTGGCATGATACCAAATTTTTCTAGTTCTTTTTCTGTCCATATGACAAACTCCCAACCACGTCTGTTAGCGTATTTTTCAGCGGCTTTCCATTTGTTCTGATTCTTTATGAACGTAAACGATTCTTCTAGGTATCGCTTGGTTTTTTTCGGCGGTGCTACAGGCGGTCTTGTTTGGACTTCCGGTTTGACTTCGACCAAAATAGTCTTGCCATTCTCAAAGGTTATTTTCAAATCCATGAAGTATCTATGCCATTTTTTGTCACCCTCAAATAAATACGGTATCACAACCTCTTCTGAAGACCAAAATTTGACTGAAGTATTTTTGTCACACCACATAAAACAGTATTTTTCCCAAAGCGACCTGTATACCACTTTAGATGGATCGCCCCTGTATTTTTCTGGAAGTTTTACTGTATATTTGCCTGAGTATGCCATGCGCCGCGTATAAATAAATATGAAACTATATATAGGTATTTATACATGGCTGACGATACAACATTCGACACAGAGGAATTTAACGCTGACCCTGTGACATATGCTGCCGAAGAAAGAAGCGAAGAATTTGGTAATGCTGGAACTGCATTACAATTTCCTTTGCGTAATAGAGAACGTTATTCTGGCGAAATCCATTTTGCGATTAAAGAAATAATCCCCCCAAACATAAGCGCCACCGAAGGATCGTTAACAGACGATACAAGTGCATCGGACGAAACTACTACTTCAATAGATAGTGTTATTGATGCGGCTGTTGATATTGCAAACCTTGCAGAAACTTTTACTGGCATTGATATTGAAGGGGGGTCTGGTAACAATCCAGATCAATTGGTATCTACTGGCAATGAAATATCATTGTTTTTGCCAGTCGGACTGAGATTTTCCGATGGCGTTAACTACGAAAACTTTAGTCCCGGTCAATTCGGGCGCGCGGCTGAAGCTGCCGTGAATACTGCGGCTGGCCTTGGCGGTAAATCCAATCTTGCTGACCTAATGACAGGTGCTGCAAACACATCTGTTGGCGACTTGGTAAAATCATTTATCAATCAAGTTTCTCTTTCTGGTATCACCTCAAAAGATGCGGCAAGTGCTGCACAAATCAAACTGACAAAGGCATCGCCTGCAATTTCAAACTTGCTAAGAAAAGCCTATAATCCGAATACAAGAATTTTGTTCGACTCGGTGAACTTGAGAGAGTTTAGCTTTTCTTTTATCCTGATTCCGACAAGTGCTGACGAAGCAACTGCAATTGAAAACATCGTTGAGTTGTTTAGAACTGAATTGTATCCAGAAACCCTAGAAGTTCCATTTGGGGCAGGAGGGCAAAGTATCCCGTTTGGATATAAGTACCCAAATCTATTTGAAATATCATTTAGGCATAATGGAAATAGAGTTGCCCACAAACTTTTGCCGTGCTACTTGACCAATATTTCAACAACCTACAATAACAATGGAATGGGATTTATGGAAAATTCCAAATTTACAGAAACAAGCATTTCGTTGTCGTTCAAAGAATACCGTACTTTGGATAAGCAATTGATAGGCAAAGGGTATTGATATGAGTTCCTATTTCAAAAACACACGCGCCGTACCCTACAAATTTGGTACGAGTTCTGAAGTTACTTTACATCAAGATTTGTCTGCATATGTAGACATCGTAGATCAGATTCGTGACAATATGAATTTTTATCGAAAGTACCATATCATTGATGGAGAAAGACCAGACACGTTGTCGTATAAATTGTATGGTACTACGAAATACTACTGGACATTTTTCATGATGAATGATTCGATTCGAGAAGGTGGATGGCCTTTAACGAACCAAGAACTTATTGCATATATACAACTAGAACGAAACAATGCGGTTCTGACTACAAGGGATGAAATATTTGACAAATTTTTTGTTGG
>Ga0129324_10002826_pt1 | contig 10474 bp, 6 predicted proteins | sample CPBDNA_7_FD_96879 | JGI IMG/M metagenome (GOLD analysis project Ga0129324, IMG submission 96879) | Freshwater to marine salinity gradient microbial communities from Chesapeake Bay, USA - CPBay_Spr_15_0.2_DNA | ecosystem: Environmental > Aquatic > Marine > Coastal | place: USA: Chesapeake Bay... | reverse complement strand
TTCTGCTGAAACTGCTGCAGCATTCGCATTAGAAATCATTAAAAACAATGTGGTAAAAATAATAGTTAACGTGCTTTCAAATTGCATTTTCATCTTAAAATAAATCCTTCTGTAGATTGTCATTTTTTTGGTCACTACCCGTGTCAACTAATTCTGACTGTGCAATCGTCTGATTAGTTGCAGTCACATTCTTACCATCTGGCAAGGGTTGCGTTAAGCTTTCCGCAAGTAAAGCAAACAAGCCTGCCTCATCTAAAACACTAACCCCTAAACTAATGGCTTTCTCTAGTTTACTACCTGCTTCTGAACCTGCAAGCACATAATCCGTTTTTTTAGAAACACTGCCACTCACTTTGCCACCAGCTGCTTCAATCATGGCTTTTGCATCATCGCGTGACAGTGTTGGTAAAGTGCCTGTCAATACCAATGTTTTACCTTGTAAAACACCGTTTGTCTGTTGTTGCCCATCGTTTTCCTCCCAAACCACCCCCATCGCAATCATCATATCAATGGATTGCGTATTGTGTGCCTCCGCAAAAAATTGCAAAATCGACTCGGCAACGATTGGCCCGACATCGTTAACGGCAAGTAGGCTTTCAAGATTGGCAGCAATTAGCTTATCTAAGCGACCAAAATATTTAGCTAAATCTTTGGCAGTCGCCTCACCAACATTGCGTATACCTAGGGCGTAAATAAAGCGTGCTAGCGTCGTTTTTTTACTTTTATTGATGGCGTCTATTACGTTTTGTGCTGATTTTTGCGCCATGCGCTCTAATCCAGCTAATTGCTCAACCGTGAGACGATAAATATCACTGACCGCATTTAATTGCTGGGCTTCGACCAATTGATTGATTAGTTTATCGCCTAATCCTTCTATATCCATCGCACGGCGTGACGCAAAATGCGAAATTGCTTGTTTGCGCTGGGCTGGACAATACAAACCACCAGTGCAACGCGCAACGGCTTCATCTTCAAGTCGTTGGATATGCGAATCGCATTCAGGGCAATTTGTGGGCATGACAAAACGCTTTGCATCTAATGGACGGTTCGCCATCAACACAGTTACCACTTCGGGAATCACGTCGCCTGCTCGCCTGACAATCACTGTATCGCCTATACGAATATCTTTGCGTAACATTTCATCTTCATTATGCAAGGTTGCGTTCGCCACTGTGACACCCCCAACAAAGACGGGCTTTAAGCGCGCTACAGGTGTAATTGCACCTGTTCTGCCAACTTGAACTGTAATATTTTCAATCACAGTGCTAGCCTCTTCTGCTGGAAACTTATGTGCAATCGCCCATCGTGGGGCTCGTGATACAAACCCTAATTCATTTTGTTGAGCGAAAGCATTCACTTTATAGACAACGCCATCAATATCGAACGCTAATTCTGCCCGCTGAGCAGCAATCGTTTTGTAATAGGCTTTCAAACCTGGGTAAGCAGAAACTTTTGCACGTAAATTACAAACAGGAAGGCCAAGGCCCTGGAGATAATCCATCGCTTCTGTATGCGACTTTAATAAAGGAACACCCCTAGCTTCACCTAAACCATAAGCAAAAAAACTCAACGGTCGAGTTGCCGTCACTTCAGCATCTAATTGACGCAAGCTTCCTGCAGCAGCATTTCGTGGATTAGCAAATAGCTTAGCGCCCGATTGATGCTGTGCTGCGTTCAGACGCTCAAAATCCTCCTTGAACATCAGCACTTCACCACGTATCTCTAACAATTCTGGAGGCTGTTCTGTTGCAAGTTTAGCTGGGATACTGCGTATGGTACGCAAATTATGCGTGACATTCTCCCCTGTATAACCATCGCCGCGTGTGGCACCTTGCACGAATAACCCATGCTGATAGGTTAAGGTAATGGCTAAACCATCGAATTTTGGTTCAACGGCATATTCAACAGGGTCAACTCCCAGTCCTTCGCGAACGCGCTTATCAAAAGCCATCAGCTCTTCGTCTGCAAAAACATTATTAAGTGACAACATGGCCTGACGATGCTGCACGGTTGAGAATTGCTCCGATGCGCTACCACTAACGCGTTGAGTAGGCGAATCAGCAGAGATTAGTTCAGGGAATTGGTTTTCTAATATGGCCAGCTGGCGATAAAGCCCATCATATTCATTGTCTGTGACCCTAGGCGCATCCAACACATAGTAATCATGGTCACACTGTGCAATTTTAGCAAGCAGCTCTGCCATTTGCTGTCGCGCTAACGCAATCGGTAACATCACTAGCTAAATAATCGCTGACTAATTTGACTACCTGGCACAATCTCATGTGTCATCATAGCCGTATGAATGCGTTTAAGTTGTTCTCTGATTTTTTCAATTTCAGGCATGCCCAAAGGACGTTGATTATCATCCACTATTTGCGCACCCATGCTCCCAGCCATCTGCTGCGCAATTAATACCACGCGATTAAAGGTTTGCTCACAATTGATTAATTTTGGCACTTCAATCTGAAAAGTAGCTCCCCTCACGATATTGACCCTAAGCGCATCTGCAGTAAAGGCTTGCTGGTCTAAATTGATTAAAGTAAAAAGCGGCTGTTCTTTATGTTTATCATCAAAGCAACAGAATTTTCCATCGTGCAATTTCATATCGTTGGCTTCGGCTAGCCCTTTGAATTTAGTGCCATGAATAGGTGTTTGACCTTGAATTAAGTGTAGACTGACTAATTGGTCAACTTTAATACAAAATGCATCCAAGTCAATCGCACGCTGCACAGGGTCGCCCTCACCTTTCCACTCAACAACTGCCTCAAATTCATGTCCAATCGATTCAATCGCATGTTGAAATTGTTTAATCTGTGCGCTAGAGACAGGGCCACGACGGTCGGCTAGTTGAAGGCTACAACTTATTTTATTAAAGGATTCACTTTGCCCAGTAGCGGTAATGACATTCCACTGATGGTCTTTTCCTAACACATGAGTCAGGACAGGTAGCTCTGCATCATGAAATGTTGCTTGCAACTTATCGACAAAGGCATGTCCATTAATCGGTTGAGATGCCTCTAGCACCGCAATAAAATCAACGTGCGTATGCACTGCTGTGGGTAGCGTGTCCATGGGGCTAGCACCGATTATGGGCTCGGTTGCTTTAGGAGCAGATTGTTTAGCAGGTGCTTGCACTGGGTCAACTTCAATTTCAGCAGGTTCATTAGCTTCAGTGATCGTCGATGATTGTTCTACAACAGCATCCTCCGCATTGGCCAAAACAGTCTGTGTCTCTATCGGTGTTTCATTTGCCTCAACAGCACTCAATTCTGATGCAACCACACTACTCACACAATCACCTTCGACTGAAGCGTCGGCAGCGACAGAAACCTCATCAACTAAAACATCTTTTTTTGGAATGATAAAATCATGGCTAATCCTATTACGAAGTTGTTTTTCTTGTCGCCAATTATAAATAATCACGGCAACAATAATCATCAAGCCTAGAATAATGAGTGAAATTTGCAAATCTGACATAATTTTACTTTGAGTTAATGTTAAAAATGATGGTTCTAATCGACCTGTGTTAGTTTAAACGTTCAATAATATGATTCATATACTAAATAAGCTGCATTTGTAATGCAGCATCTATATCAACCTCAACAACCCGAGAAACACCCGACTCCTGCATGGTAACACCAATCAATTGCTGAGCAATTTCCATCGTGATTTTATTATGACTAACGAATAAAAACTGGGTTTTTTCAGACATTTTACGTACCATTGCACAAAAGCGCTCGGTATTACTGTCATCAAGAGGCGCATCAACTTCATCCATTAAACAAAATGGTGCGGGATTTAATCTAAAAAAAGCAAACACCAATGCTAAAGCAGTCAATGCCTTTTCACCGCCAGATAATAATTGAATAGTAGTATTTTTCTTGCCAGGCGGCTGGGCAAACACTTGTAAGCCAGTATCGAGAATTTCTTCTCCAAGCAATTCCAACTTTGCTTGACCACCACCAAACAGTGTCGAAAACAATTCACCAAAGTGACGATTTGCCTCATTAAATGTGATTAACAGCTTCTCACGTGTCTCACGGTCTATCTTATTAATAGCGCTTTCTAAAGTCTCACTGGCTGCAATCAAGTCTTGCATTTGGCTATCCAAATAGCTTTTTCTGTCCGCTTCAGTTTGCAACTCCTGAATTGCAGCCAAATTAACAGGACCCAAACGCTCAATCTCATTTTGCAAACGGCTGATTTTTTCAGCATAAGTGCTTGCTTTTGCTTGAGATTGCAAACCTTCTTGTAATTGATCTTCATTCATGCCATTTTCTTGCAAACCGACTTGACATTGCTCAAAATACAATCGTGCTTCTTGCTCCGCTAAGCGGCCATGTTCTAGTTGATCACGCATTGGATTAAGTGCCTGTTCATTTTGCATGCGCACGCGCTCTAGCGCTTTTAACTCTGCTTCTTGACTTTCTAATTGATTTCTAGCCTCAGAAAGCGTCGCCTCTTTAGATAGTTTTAGCGCAACAGCTTGCTGTAAGTTGGCTTTCAATGTTTCCATTGGGGTCATCATCAATGCTTGCTCTGCTTCATTTTTACGTAAGTTAAATGACCGCTCTTCTTCATCAAGATCATTAATTTTGTTTCTCAACTCATTGATATTATTGTTAATAATTTTAATCTCAAAATGAGATTCTTGTTGTTTCTTTTCTGTTTCAGATATCGCATCGCGCAATTGATTAAAGGCAAGTTCAGCTTGCTGCGCGATGGATTCATCCTTCGTTTTAAGCGCTTCTAACTGCTCAATACCTAACATAAGTTGTTGCAAAGCTGTTTCTTTTTCTTTGATGTGATTAACTTGTTGGGCATGTTTAACTTTGGCCGCCTCAATATCAGCTTTTAAACTTTTTTCACGCGCCATACAGGTTTCACGCAATTGCGCTAATTTGGCAGTTTCTAGCTCATATTGATGCAGCGTTTGCATCGTAAGCTTCAATTGTTCAGCCTTTTGTTGTTGCAAAACTCTGGTTTGGGCCAATTCAGACTCGGCTGTCTGTAATGCGCTGGCTATTTTTGCAACAGCATCTTGTAAATCAGGTAGCGATTGCTGCAAATCCAATAAACGTTGTTGACGCTCAATCACTCCATGCAAATGGGTATTTTGACCATGATAAACTACACCACCAGGACTAAAAATATCACCCTGCTGATTCACCATTTTTTCACCCAATCGCAATTGCGCACTCGCGCTAACGCCATCTTCGCCTTCAGGTAATAAATAAGTGCCAGCTAGCCAATCTTGCAATATGCTTGTTAAGGCGGGTGGGCAATCTTTAATCAAACTGAACAAAGGCGTAAACGACGTATTTTGGTCGATTACTGTTGAATGACTTCTAGACAGGGCTATGACTAATGCGCCAGGCGGCCGACCGCTTAAGGGCGCATCCGTCAATAAAGCATTAAGTCTTTCACCCAGCAAAGCCTCAAGTGCAACACTCCATTGTTCGTCAATAGTGATTTTTTCCCATAGCCGCGCCTGGTGGTTTAACCCTAGACGATTTAACCAATCGGACAACTGCCCTTCAGCATTTAGTGATTGCTGTATCTTCTTTAATGATTGTATTTCCGCCTCGACTTGACCTAAAGCACGTTGCGCGTCCTGCAGTTGCTCGCGAAATTGCTGTACACTCGCTTCCAGCACTTCTTCATTTGTGCGTAGTTTCTGTATCGCTTGCTCAATCTCTGCAATAGATGCATGCGCATCTGTCAGTCCTTTTTGCGCCAGTGCAATAGCGGCTTGGTCGGGCAGCACTAACTGAATTAAAGCCTCTTCTAGGCGCTGAACTTGGTTTACGCTCTCTTGGATGGTCTGATGAATATGTTGCACATTATTGCGGTCAATTTGAATTCGCTGATGCGCTGTTTGTAAGGACTGAGTACTCGCCTGCATCGCCCCAACGGCCTCACGATACGCCGCCTGCACTTGTGGCAGTTTGAGCGTTAATTCAGCTGATGCGGCTTCTATTTGATCCTTTTTTTCATTCGCCAAGCTTAACTCAGCATGCAATTGCACTAACTGGTCAGTGGTCCCTACCTTCGTCTTAGCATTGCGCGCCAAGGACTCATCCAGTTGTTGTAATTGCAGCGTCATGCGATTGCGTGCCTCTGCGTTTTGTTTAACTTGGTTTTCCAAATGAGCAACTTCTGCATTCGCTTCATAATAAGCTGCCTGGGCCTGATTAATCGCCTCACCTGCGTTATAAAACGCTTGCCGACTGACTTCTAAGCCCGCTTCGCTTTTTCTTAGCTCAGCCGTCTGTGCTTCTAATTGAATCACTAATTGCTCAACTGTTGCTTTTGCGTTTTCCCAAGCTTGGCTTGCATCACGTTTTTTTAATAGCCAATATTGACCTTCAGCCAATCTAAGTGATGCCTGCATCTCATGATATTGTTGCGTAACAACCGCTTGTGACGCTAGTTTGGTAATTTGTTTTTGCAACTCAAGACAAATATCCTCAACACGTGTTAAGTTTTCACGAGTATCACGTAAACGCAACTCCGTTTCACGTCTTCTATCTTTGTACTTGCTAATACCAGCAGCTTCTTCAAGAAAAATACGTAGCTCTTCAGGTTTTGCTTCTACAATCCGTGAAATCGTATTTTGACCAATAATGGCATAAGCGCGACCACCAAGCCCAGTACCTAGAAATAAATCAGCGACATCACGGCGACGAACGGCGGTGTTATTAATATAATAAGTAGAACCCTTTTGTCGCTCAATTACCCTTTTTACCGAAATCTCGGCGTATTGACGCCATTCACCACTGGCGCTACCAAGGCTATTGTCAAAAATAAGTTCAACACTCGCGCGAGAAATAGGCTTACGATTCGATGAGCCATTAAAGATAACGGCATCCATTGCATCGGCACGCATCTCTTTGGCAGAAGACTCACCCAATACCCAACGTACAGACTCCATGACATTAGATTTGCCACAACCATTGGGCCCAACAACGCCAACACGCTGGCCATGCAAATGCACAGTCGTTGGATCCACAAAAGATTTAAATCCAGCTAATTTTAAATGAGTTAAACGCAAGTTGAATGTTTAATTAGTTTCAATTTAAGCAGTATAATAACGGTTTTTACAGGCAAAATCTGCATTTTAATCGACTCAATATGACAAACACTCAATCACTAGGCGGCAAGCCAACTGCACAACCAACCAAAGAATTGGAAACCTTTCCTAATCCCAATCAAACGCGCGATTTTCATATCCATATGGAAATACCTGAGTTCACCTGCCTGTGCCCAAAAACAGGTCAGCCAGACTTTGCCATCATCAATTTAGACTATATCCCAGATGCACTTTGTGTTGAGTTAAAAAGTTTAAAGTTGTATATGTGGTCGTTCCGCGATGAAGGTTGCTTCCATGAAGCAGTAACCAACAGCATTTTAGATGATCTTGTTGCAGCAACGCAGCCCAAATTTATGCGGATAACTGCCAAATTTTACGTTCGTGGTGGTGTCTTTACAAATGTGGTTGCTGAGCATCGTAAACCAGAATGGCAACCACAACCGCGCGTAGACCTTATGCAATTTGAATCCAATTCCAATATCCGCGGTTAACCTAATTTATCCCAAAGGCAGCATGAAAAAGAAATTGAAATTTTGTCAGAAAATGATTGACAATCTACGCACCCGTCTTTAATATTGCGCCTTCTTTGAATTGTCAGCAATTAAAAGATACCAAACTTAGTGATTTGGTAGTAGTAATCGGGGGTATAGCTCAGCTGGGAGAGCACTTGGATGGCATTCAAGGGGTCAGCGGTTCGATCCCGCTTACCTCCACCAAAAATAACAAAATATTCGTTAAAACTTGGTAAATACTACTTAGAAAACTAAGCAACTTGTAGTAAAATATGCTGCGTTGTAAAAGCAGTAGCAACACATTCTTAGGTCCCCATCGTCTAGAGGCCTAGGACACCTCCCTTTCACGGAGGCGACAGGGGTTCGACTCCCCTTGGGGACGCCATGATTCTTGGCATATATCACACTTAATTCCATGATTTAATTGACTTAATCGTCATTTACTAACCTTAAATCCTATGCAACAAACTATGCAACATGGATTTCCTGGAGTATATTGTGCGTGTATCCTTTGATTATAAAAACTGTACTATATTCGTGAAATACCTATCTAAACGTCCAAATAGTAATAATTGGTATTTTATCAGGCGTATTCCTGATGATTTATTCGAGCATTATGCCGATAAAAAAGACAAGCGAATTGTCATCTCAACCAAAACTGATAATAAAACTGAAGCCGCCAAAAAAGCACTTCGCCTAAATAATGAATTAGAAAAGGAATGGCATTTATTTAGAGGCAAGAATGTGTCACCTTCAGCAGGTACCCTAACTAAGGCCAAAGCTATTCTTGATACTTATGGCCTTCCATACTCCAAGGTGTCTCAGAGCGATTCTGATGCGTTTTCTAGATTTATTGATGATATTGAAGAGGCAATCACTTTTAACGATAAGAACGCCCTGCATGACGCTTGTTTGCGAGGCATTCCAGAAGAGTCTAAAAGTGTTTTCAGAAACATTTACTCAGATGAACAAAGACTTGCATTGGATATTTCGAACGGTCGATTCGAATGGACAGCATCTCTTATGAAGACCGAGTACCTCAATTTAAAGGGTTGGTCTGACTCAAGAAAGCACATTAATAATATCACCCCTGCTTTTGAGATTTTAATCAATGAGCTTGGTGATAGAACGCCTAAAGATTATAGTAATAGAGAAGTGCTTGATTTGATAAATAAGATGCGGCAACAAGCACTCAAAACCTCGACTATTAGAAGAAGGTTGGGTCTTATTAGAACCGTATTTAATTACGTATCTAAAATGTATGACTTGCACGATGAGCTTAGACATCCATTTGTTAAATTTGACATTCCCGACTTTGGTATTGATAAGGTTGAGCGGCCAGACTTTACACAAGAACAACTAGAGTTATTAAGAACTAAGGTTAAAGATAGCAATGATGAAATATCTGGTCTCATAGCTATTATGATGGAAACTGGTTTGAGAATCAGCGAAGCATGTAGCCTGCAAAGAAGAGATTTAAAAAATCTTAATGACCCATATCCTTTTTTAACACTCCATAGAAATCCATCTAGGCCATTAAAGACGAAGAACTCTCAGCGATTTGTACCGTTGGTTGGTGTTGCTTATGATTATGCTAAAGCAGTTGGTGGTACTTGGCTATTCCCAAAATATGTTGACTTGTTAACCACTAAAGTAAAAAATGATTCAGCTAGTGCAGCTGTGAATAAAAGGTTAAAAGCTTGGCTTGGGGATGATGCACCGACATGCCACTCCTTTAGACATACATTGAACACAAGGCTTAGAGATGTCAGCTGTCCTGAAGATTTGCGCAAAGAGCTCGGCGGGTGGGCAAGCTCAGTCAGTCAAAGGTATGGAAGCCCTACTGACATCAGCTTAAAATACGAATATCTCACTAAATCGTTGTATTGGAGCGACTCTGGATGGATGAATTCGCATTATGAAAGTTAATTAGATTGATTTAAGTTAATAGCTGACAATAACAAAACATCTTTACAACAGGTGTTTCTTTCCAATTAAAGCCCATCTACGCTGATTGTGCAAATCTGAAAAATAACCCAAGAGATCATGTGGCTGACCTTTTTGCAATGCCAAAACATATCTTTTTTTTGCGACTTCATCAAAAACTCTTCTTCGCATCCGTAAGCTACAACCAAGCCTACGCTCAAGTGCTAACTTGAAAGAGTCAACCTCTATTGTTTTGGTCGTAAAAAGAGTGTGATAAGGCATATCAATAACCTCACCATACTGAGCATTATCTTGTAAATCATTTAGTGAAGTAGCATCAAGATCTATTTTGATGCCTAGCCTATAGAGGAAGGCTTGGTTAGGGAATGTTCTAGGTAGCTGGTCTGTAATAATTGACTTATGCTCAGGTGCTTTTAGTCTATCGCTGTAGTTGTTATAAAAAACAGAAACTTGATAGCAGAAAGCTGTATTGCTTAGTGCAGAAATAAACCTTCTGGTTGTTTTATCAGATGATATTTCAGTCATTAAGATAGTCCATAATATCCTTAAATATAACCTAGTACTTCATAGCAATAAAGAGTTAATCAATAAGACAATGAAAATAGCTTATTAAATAAGAGGTTAAGGGATTATTAAAAAATAACTTAAGGGGTGTTAGTGCGGTTAAAGTACACATAAAAAGTACTATATAATCGAATATAAAATAATTAGAATTAGTAACTTAAGCTACATCGTAGCTATGTTTAGTCATTTGATTGACTGCTTCTTGTTTAAATTGGTTTGTGTAACGAATGTCTTTTGCCATGACCCCTCCTTTTTATGTCTAGAGTAATTTGTAACGTATCAAAGTGTCTACTGCTCTCAGGCCGTACCAAACATATTTAGCAACATGAATAAATTTGATATGATTGAAGAAAAGCTA
>Ga0129324_10002823_pt1 | contig 10482 bp, 14 predicted proteins | sample CPBDNA_7_FD_96879 | JGI IMG/M metagenome (GOLD analysis project Ga0129324, IMG submission 96879) | Freshwater to marine salinity gradient microbial communities from Chesapeake Bay, USA - CPBay_Spr_15_0.2_DNA | ecosystem: Environmental > Aquatic > Marine > Coastal | place: USA: Chesapeake Bay... | reverse complement strand
GGCAGCCGTACTACAAGCTCACCTTCAGGCTTTGCAGGGACAGTTTGCAGGACCACAAGGTGAGCCAGCACCACAACAGAACGGTAATGCTGTGCAAACTAGCATGGGTCCTACCGTGCCTAGTGGTGCCGCTGGTAACGCAGGTTAGCAGTAAGCTTGCTTTTTAGAATACTCTTGTAATAATTTAACCACATTAAAGCTGGAGCTGTGCCTCCATGTTGACTAATCTTTTTTTAAGATTGGTTTCTCAATCGCGCCCCTGGGTCTTCGAGTGGCGTAAAACCCCTGTAAAAAACGAATAGGAGAAAACCATAATGGCTGAAGAACAAGCTATGGACAAGTCTGCCCCTGATGTAACAACCGATTCATCAACGGTAACCGCCGAAGGTCAAGGCGTAAAAGAGACTGTAGATGTCAGCGAGGATGACATCAGAGAGTTCAGTGAGTCCCAAAAGGTCCCTTACTCTCGCTTCAAGGATGTGAACTCTAAGTATAAATCCGTTGAGGCAAAGCTCAAGGAGCTAGAGCAAAACAAAGAAGCAGACATTAGACGAGCCGTAGAAGACGCTGAAGCCAGGCTTGCTTATAAATACCAAAATCAGTCTGAAACCTCACTGGAAGAGGAGTATGACATTGACGGTACTGGAGCACTGAAGAAAGAGATCGCCTCTTTGCAGAAACAACTTCGGCAAGTGGAGGATCAAACTTCTGACTTTAGACTCAAGGCTGAGTTAAAGAGTCTAGAAGAACGGTACCCAGAAGCTGACACACTTAGTGTGCTCGGTTGGCATAAGCATCAGCCAAACACAAGTCTTGAGGAACTCATGGAGCTTTCTCATGACCGAAACCTAAGCAGGGTTGAGTCTAAGATGCGCAGCATCTTGGAACAGAAGAAGGCGAAGGCCAAGCAAGCGATTGCTACTGGCCCAAGTCCATTCAAACTCGATCCAGATAAGAAACCAAAAGACATGGCTGAAGCCCGAAGGATGGCAACAGCTTGGCTTAAAAACAGATAGGAGATAACCGATGGCACAGACGCTATCAACGTACGATGCTCTCTTAAAGGAATTTTATGAGGGTACTGCACGAGAAACACTAAACAATGATGTCCCATTATTTAAAGAACTAGACGAGTCAGACCGCGCTTGGTCTGGACGTAGAGTTATCTTTCCTTTTCACACAGCTCGAAACTCAGGTATCGGTGCTCGTGCTGAGAACGGAACCTTACCAACCGCTGGAAACCAAGGCACACTTCAGTCAGTTATAAGCTCAACCTATAACTACGCCAGGATTCAACTTACTGGGCAAGTGTTGCACTCTGGCCCTAATGTGTTCGCTGAAGCTCTTGGCTTCGAGATGGAAGGAGCAATGAACGACCTTAAGGTTGATTGTGCTCGCCAGACTTGGGGCATGGGTGACGGACGTATCGCACAGGTTGGTGCAGACGGTGCAGCTTCTTCTCAGATCAGCTTGTACAACAGATTTGCAGAGCCTGGACAACCAGGTGCTCGCTATCTCTCTGTTGGTCAGAGCATTGATCTTGGATCTCTAGCTGACCCTGACCAAGATGGCGCAAGTGAGAGTATCTCTCTTGTTTCTATCTCTCAGGATGCTGGAACCACCGTGGACACAGTTACCACTGTAGCTGCCAACACTACTTCTCAGTGTGATACTTTCGTATTCAATGCTGGAGCAGGTGGTGCTGGTGTAGAGATGATGGGAGTTCAGGCTCTTGTCGATGTCTACACTCAGGCCAACATGTGGGGATCTAATGCTTTCTACGGCTCTGCCGTTCAAGGCATCAACCGTGCTGCTAACCCTTCTTTCGATGCCCTCGTTCTTGGCAACGGTGGTGTTAAGCGAGTACTAGACGGGATCTTGATTCAGACAGCTCTTGACCGTATCCATGAGGAGACTGGACATGAAGCTGACCTAATCATGGGTCACCACACTGTAGTTCGTAAGTTCCTAGACAGCGTGTCATCTGATCGTCGTTACGGCTCTCCCGTATTCGATGCTGGATTTGATAAGCTTTCTTACAACGGTATCCCAATCCGTAGAGACCGTCTTGCTCCCTACAACTCACTTCTAGTGATGAAGAAGGAAGCTCTTAAGATGTACACTCTTCAGGACCTTGAGTGGGCTGCCGACGATGGAAACATCTTAAAGCCAGTGGCCGACACAGATGCCTATAACGCATACTTACGAATCTACAGAAACTTGGGACTCGACAAGAACCCCAAGCTTGCTTGCATGATCCGAGACATTGACACTGACTAATAACTAAGATTAAGAAAGGAGATAACAATGGCTATCAGACTTCATAATCTTGACCTAGAGTCAGATGGAATGAAGCGTCACCTCCAAGCTGACTTTGGAGATGTCGCAGACAATGCAACGGTAGAGAAGCCGATCTTTATTGCCCCTGTTAATTGCAGGGTTGAGAGGGTTGAGCTTTTATCTACTCAAGGATTGAGCGGTAACACATCTAACACCTTGAACTTCAGGGTGCAGGTGGGTCCTGCTAGTGGCACTGTAATTGGAACTCGTACACTGAACGACAGTAGTACAGATCATGATGTGACAGCTTATGTGGCCTATGCCATCACAGCTACCGCAAACCATGACCTGACTCCTGGAGCCAGTGTTGTGCTTAACGTCAGCTCTGTTTGTAATGCTGCGTTATCACAGGTTCTAGTGAAGGTGCGCTATAAGCCACTACTTCATAAAGAAACCGTATAAAGATAAGGGGGTCGTACTTGTATATTCCAGATCGCATCATTGTGAGAAAGATTAAACAGTATGACCCCAAACTCTCAGTAGTGTGGAATAATAAAACTCAGTGGTGGGAAGTCTGGCGAGAACAGACTGTTGGTTCAGCTCTAATCACACCTGTCACTATGAGCATCTATGGAGAAGGGGATCGAGTCTACGCTCCATTGGATGAGAGGATCTTGTGGTGGTTACACTCCTCAGATTCTTGGAGAGCTAAGTCTACTCGAGACTATGCGCTAATGGCAGACAGTAGATGGAAAGAGTTCATTAAGGGTCAGGATAAAGCTAGAAGGCAGTTCTGGCGAGACATGGGGAAAGATATGTACCGAAGTGCTAACTACGAGTTCATGTCCAGAGGCGAGAAGAAGAACTCCAAGAACCCCTACAAGACTGTAGAGCAGAGATACTCCAGAGGTAACAGGTGGGTAGCTCCAGACCAAAAGAAAGTTACAAGCAACAGACTGTTCGGAAGAACTAAGGCCAACGCAAAGGCTTACAACTATCAGGCAGGGATATGACGGTACTAGAAATTATTGACGTTGCCAGGGACCTTATTAACGAGCCACTTGATAGTTCTCGCGCCTTCCCTGATAACAGCTCTGGTTTTTGGAAAGACTCAACTCTGATTAACTACCTCAACATTATTCAAGACGAGGTTCAACAGAACATCGTACAAGTTTTCGAGGACTACTTCTTAACTCAGACATCTGTGGATCTTGTCGCAGGTCAGAAGGAATATGCTCTACCTGCCGACTTTGTAAAGATGAGAAGGGTTGAGGACAACAGGGCTTCGACCTCAAGGCCAGTGGAACTTATGCCAATCACCCTTAACGAGAAGGACAACTTTGTCTTCCCTTATAACGACAGTGGCACAAGCTATGGTCGTGGCTACTACATCAAGGGTGACTACTTAGTTTTTGATTTTGAACCAGCCAATGCTGCCAACAGTGGTGTTACACTCTATTACACACAGAGGGTCGGTGACATCAGTGCTGCCACCAGCGTCAGTGAGATCCCACTTGAGCACCACAAAGCCTTGGTGTGGGGTGTCGCAAGTATGGCCCTCACTCAGCAACAGAGTGACAACAATGTGGCCGAATTAAAGTATGAGAGATATTTGCAAAGAATGAAGCTTGAGACCGAGAATAGAGTCACTCAGAGGTCCAGGACAGTTAAGAAGAAACCGAACAGACCAATCAGAAGGAGATCAGTATGAGTAAAGGTCATGAAATTGTAGTTCTAAAACAAACCGTGGCCAATGATACCACTGCATCAACGGATGTTGTGATTGGTCCGGTGGACGTTAGTCAGTTCGAGAAGATGGCTGTGACCATTTCTAACTCGGCAACAGCCGTAAGTATCATGGCTATTACCATGCAGGGTACAGCTCAAGACTTAACCACTTCTGCCTCAGACACCGCAGTACCTTGGTTTGATTGCCCTACAGCTTCTTACCCCTATGCTGGATCTGCCGCACCACTTGAGATCGTTCAATCTCCTGGGTTTGACAACTACTTAAAGTATCTAAGATTCGCCACTCAGGTTAGTTCAACAGGTGTTAATGGTCTTCAGGTTACCTTGACTGGTTGGAGGAGATTCTAATGGCTGTTATTGTCAGGGCTTATAGTGAGGTGGATGGCCAGATCGCTGAAGCAAGCTCTGTCAATAAGGTCATTGATGACCTGTATACACTTCAGGACGGAAACATTAACTCAGCCAATATCGCTAACAGTGGTGTGGGTACGGGTAATATCGCTGACTCCGCTGTTGACTCCACTAAGATCAATGACGGTGGAGTGACTTTAAGTAAACTTAACCCTGGTGCCATCATTGCATCAGAGTTCTATACATAGGAGAAAACATGGCTACTCTAACAAAGGTTCTTCTGAGTGCTTCTTCAGAGGGTAGGTCCATTGACATCACGGCTACGGCTGGTGTCGGTGGGGTCTTGGTTCACACACCGCACAGCACGACTACTACTATTGATGAAGTCTGGGTAAGAGCACACAATGGAACCACTAAGACTTTGGATCTAGTTCTTGAGTGGGGAGCCAGTGCCACAGCTAACCAGATCATCACAACATTAGCACCCAAGGATGGACTTACTGACATCTGCCTTGGTCAACCGATCTTAGGTCAGAGTGCTGGCAGTGCTGCGGTTAGAGCCTTTGTCGCTAACAGTTCTGGATCAGCTAGTCAGAGTGTTATCGCTGTCTATGGCTGGGTCAACAGATTTGAGGTCTAATGGCAAGGGGTGGTGTAGCTAAAATAACTGAAACGGCCAATGACGTTGTTCACTTCTATGCTGATGCAGGTGGGTGGGGTAGTTCTTATACCAGGATCAGAGAGATCACACTAAGGAAGTCTAACGGTACTGGTATCACTTCCACGACTAGCGCGACAGAGGGAAGCTCTGTTACCATTAACAGACCAGGTACGTTTCTAATTATTTATAACGACCAGTCCACCACAGACACCAGATACCACGGCATATCCTTAAATACGACCTCTCCAAGTACAGACTTCCTCAGTATTAGTGCTTCAGAGCAATTAGCTTATGCCGAAGGTAGACTGGGGTCTGGTGTAATAAGTTATGGTTCAGCTATCTGGATTGGTAGGCTTGATTCTGGAGATGTGGTGAGGCCACACACCCAAGGTACAGATTTTCAGAATGGTTCTGCACAGCCAATCAGCTTTTTCGTTGCGAGGGTTGGCCTATGAGTAGGAGGTCATTAGGGGTTAAGAAACGGTCAGAGAAAGCATCAATCAGGTTTGATACTGGTAGCGGATTTGGTTCAACCAATACTTACATCAGGACATTCACAACTAAGACAGAGTATGGAACTAACAGGGGGATGGTGGCCACCACTTCATCAACACTTGGTTGGTATGTAACTATAACCAAGAGGGGGATGTACTGGATTCAGTATCAGGATGACTCTACAACCAATAATAACCATAGGGGTATTTCAAAAAACCTTAGTGGCTCACAACTTACAGCCGATCCTAATGGTATAAGTAATGCCAACAGGTTGGTAGCGTCTACTGGCCATCTTGATGGCACAGACATGACCGCCATGGGTTTTTGTGGTTACTTTGAATCTGGCGACACCATCTGGCCTCATGGTAACGCTCAACAGAATAAAACTACTAATGTTTATTTTGAAGTAGTGAGGTTATTTTAATGGGCAGGAGAGGATCTAGCATAGTTAAGCCCAAGTATGAGTGTCTTCACTTTGTTGGTGGCAACGGCCATGGTTCTACTAATACCAGAATAAGAAGATACAGTTCGGTTCAGACGGATCGAAGGTTCGGTTCCCTTGTTTACTCTGACTCAGCATCAGACGGATTAAGCGTAACAATAAAAAGAGCTGGTGTTTATCTCTTTGGTATTGGTGGGATGGGGGAGCTTGATGCTCATGTTGTTGGTATTTCAATCAACTCCTCTGAGCTTACAACCGACTTTCAAAACATAAACAAAGGGAACGCCCTTATTTACGGACGAAGAGGTCAGGTAAATTTTATTTCTAATAGCCAAGGCGCAAGATACCTTGAGGTTGGGGATGTCTTGAGGCCACACGATGACAACAGGGATGATGCCACTAACAGTAATGCCTACTTTTGGATAGCAAAAATGGAGATATGGTAATGGCTTTATACCTCCCACCCTCAGTATCTGTTAGTCGGTTCGTAGGTGGTTATAAGTCTATTTCAGATTATACTGATCTTAGTGACACAGAAACGAATGACTCACAGAACGTCCTGTACTCACCAAAGGGAGACATCCAGCAAAGACCTGGATCAGAAAGACTTTACAACACGACGGTTGGGGGAAAAATCCGTGGTCACAATTATTTTAAGAAGCTTGGTGGCAATAGTGCTTTTCATGTTGTGTCTTCAGACAACTCTCTGTTTAACTACACCTCTTCTACAGCTTCAGTAATCTTAAGCACACTTAACACAGCCTCTACTACTTACTTCTCATTCTGCCAGATCCAAGACCCAGACGACATAAGTGATGACCTTCTAGTCGCCACCAACTATCAGGACGACATCGCTATATGGAGTGGGTCTGGTACTGCTACCTACCTCAACGCTGTTGCAGGAGCCGCTGGTGTTCCCAAGTGTAAGTATGTTGTTAACTTTAAGAATAGAATTTACGCTGCTAACATTAACGATGCCACAGATGTAGACTCGTCTGTGAAGGTAGCAGTTAGTTCCTTTGGTGCAGACGGTGCGCCTGATCCTCACATCTTTAGAGATGAGTTCTACCTTGGTGGAGCCACAGGAGAGATCACAGGTGTTGCCTCTATTTCAAACCTTGTGGCCTTCTACACAGAAGGCTCAATCTGGAAGTTAAACCCAGGATCAGGTAATGCCCTAAGCACTGCATCACTAACTAAGTCAGAGGATGCCATAGGTTGTATTGCACCACGAAGCCTGGTTGATGTGGGTGGGTATCACATTTTTCTCTCAGCCAGAGGAGTCTATGCCTTCGATGGAGCAAGGACTGTGCATCTAAGTGAGAAGGTAGACGATGAGCTTTTGTCTGACTCTAACCGATCAGCTCTTGAGTATGCAGTAGCCACCTTCGACAAGACCAATAACCAATATGTTCTGTACTTCCCTTCAAGTGGGTCCAGTAAAAATAACCGATGCTTAATTTATGACATCAGGGAAGGAATGAAGTTATGGCAGCCTCCTGTCACTGGCAGGGAGGTTAGCTTCATCTCTAATTACGAGGTGGGAGGAAAGGACACTCTTATCTATGGTGACTATCTTGGATACTTATTTAAGGATGGGACAGGTTTTAACGATGGAGTATCTACTGGTGTTAATGATACTGTTTCTACAGCTAGTGCCGACACTCTAACCGCTGACTCAGCCACATTCTCCACCACTGGAGATGGCCTAGCAGGTGTACCTGTTACAATCATATCTGGTACAGGAGAGGGTCAGACTAGGATCATTCAAAGCAACACTGCCTCAGTGCTCACTCTCTCAGATCAGTGGAGCCTAATCCCTGACTCTACCTCCAGATACACTGTAGGTGGTATCTGTGCTTACTGGCGAAGCAAGGACTATGACTTCGGTGGCCACGACATAGTTAAGTTATTCAGAGCGATTAGAACGAGGGTAAGAGAAGAGGGTAACTTCAATCTAACCCTGACTTATATTGTAGACTTTAAGACTTTAAGTAGAGCTGCCACCTCTTTGGTTAACCTTCTTGTCAGTGGTATGGCATGGGGTGTGGCCACATGGGGGGCAAGCAGGTGGGGCAGGACTCAAAGTATTGTTAAGAAAACCTCCCTTAGAAGTATTGGTTCCCAGAGTACGACTGGAAATCACCTGGCTTTGAGGTATTCTAATGACAACGCCAATGAAAGTTTTCGCATCAATGGGTTTGACGTAGAAATTAAACAGATCGGAAAGAGGTAATTATGGCAGTTCCTTCTAACTCTCAGATAGACAGAATGATGGGTGGGGCCATCTCTCAAGCTCAAGCCAGGATTGAGCAAGAAAGAAAAGGTCGGATCCAAGCCGTTCATGACGAGTACGGTAAAATGATTGATAAAGCCAGAGAGGAACAGAGGGTTGTCGGTGGCCGCATTGACACACAGATGGGTGCAATGAAACAAAAAGAGGAGGAGCTAAGAGCAGCTCTCCCTGGACAGCTAGAAACCCACGGTAAAGCAGTGGATGCTAGGCTGAACGAGTTACTAGCTGAGACAGGTATTCAAGCTGACATTGGAAGGTCTCAAGCTGGTGCTGCTATGGCTGGTCGAGGCTTACTTAGATCAACGGCTGGTGCTGAAGCTATTGGAGAAGTCTCCTTGCAAGAGCAGGAACAGAGACAGCGAGCCATGATGAACGCAGAGCAGATTAAACAGCAAAGAAAGTTTCAAGCTGAAAGTGCTATAGAAGGCATTAAAGAGAAGAGGGAGGGAATAGCCCTTCAAAGGGATCTGGCCCGTGAGTCTCAGTTATCCCAGCAAATTTACACCATGGAGATTGCGCAGCAAGAGGCTACTTATAATGCTCAGATCCAAGAGATGCAGCTAGATGAATTTCAGAAGCAAAGAGCTAGAGCTAAAAACAAAGCTATCATGGGTGGCCTTGGGGCGATCTTTGGTACAGCCGCTGGTGCTGTTATTGGAGGACCGCAGGGTGCCATGATCGGTGGCCAAGCTGGATCAACGGCAGGAGGGATGGCGGCAGGATAATGGCTATAAACGAAACAGAACTTAAAAACAGTATGATGTCTGAGGCAGCTCGGACTCAAAAGAAGTCAAAAGAAACGGCTGGAGCCTTGGGTACCAAGATGCCAGACACAGTGGGCAAGAAAGCCTACAGGTCTGGAAGAAAGATGTTGGCTCAAAAGGAGCTTGCTAGGTACGACAAGGAAACAAAGAAGCTCATTGATGATCTTGTGAGGAAGTCCGGCATGGTGGATCAAGCTGAACAGCAAAGATTCAGAACTGGATTAGAAGACAAGTTTCGACATGCTAAAAAGTTTCTCTTCAAGCAGGACTTAAAGTTCGGCATGGAGAAAGCCAAGCTGAAACTTGGTCAAACAGCACAGCTTGAAAGAGATAAGGCTTACATGGGATCTATGGCTGCGGCAGGTAAAATGGTCGGCATGGGTATGGGTGCTGCCTATGGTGGCAGTGGCGGTACTACAGGTGGAGCTGAAGGTTCTAGTTGGGGAGCCGCAAGCAGAGGAGATGCAGCAAGCCAGAACATAAATGCTTCTTATGAAGGCGATGCTTTTCAGCAAGGTGGCACAGATTATCAAGATATAATTCAGCATGGAGCAGATGCACCTAGTGGCTTTGATCCAAGTGGACTAGCATAGGAGGATTAATGGCAGATAAAATTTCAGGTATCGGTAGCTTCTTAGAGGGTCTGGCTGGTGGTATTCAAGCTGGTCAACAGATGCGTCAAAGAAGAGAGGCTGGCGAGAGAGAGCAAGCTAGACTTCAAGAGCAACAGCGACAGTTCGATGAAGAGATGGCCTTCAAAGAAAGAAAGCTTGAAGCTGATGAAAAACTCAGTTCAGCCAAGTTAAAGTCTGAGCAGAATAAAAAAAGTGAAAGACAATATTTCTACGAAGAACGTGAGATGACCAGAATGTATGACCAGCTCAGAAAGTATCAGGACGATAGCGCGAAGTATTCTGAGAGCCTAAGCTTTGCAGGTGACGAACTGTTGACGGCTGAGAAGAGGTTCGGCAAGGGAAGCCCTGAGTATAAAATGGCTAAAGATACCTACGACCTAAAGTACAGAGAGTATGGCTCAAACATGGAGGCTATGGATCAAATTAATAAAAGAATATTCTCAATGGGACAGGGCAGAAGTCTACAAAAGGTAATTGACCAATCGAGCCAGCCAAAAGAAGCCCCAATGACCGCTGAACAGAAGGCTCTCAAGCAAAGGCAGAGGGCAAGACAAATTAATGAGTTCAATCTCTCTGAGGAAGCATCCACTAAGGGCCTTCTCTTTGATGACCAGGGTACCGCTGTTCACTTCCCAGAGAACGATCAAGTCATAGGTATAGTTCAAGGAATACAAACCGAGGAACAATACCAGAAGGCAGCGCGTTGGCTTCAGGAGAGTGGGTCTTCATACAGTTTAGAGCAGAAGCAAGCTTTAGCGAAACTTCTCAAGAGTAAAAAAGAGAGTAACCAAAGACAACAAGAACTAAGT
>Ga0129324_10002821_pt1 | contig 10492 bp, 5 predicted proteins | sample CPBDNA_7_FD_96879 | JGI IMG/M metagenome (GOLD analysis project Ga0129324, IMG submission 96879) | Freshwater to marine salinity gradient microbial communities from Chesapeake Bay, USA - CPBay_Spr_15_0.2_DNA | ecosystem: Environmental > Aquatic > Marine > Coastal | place: USA: Chesapeake Bay... | reverse complement strand
TATTTTCCCGATATTTTGATTAATTCTTTTGTTATTATATTTCATATAAGAAAAGAAAATTCTCGGGTCATTATCTATATTGCTTGGATAAATGTATATTGTATTAACAGGATCTTCACGGAAGCTGTTTGGTTGTCTTTCTAGTAAAATACTAAATGTTATTTCTGAATCTATTGTAATGGGAGCAGTGGGTGGTGAGGAATGATCTGATTCTGAGTCTAATTCTGAGCCAGAGTATGATTCAGAGGCTGTATCTTCATCTTCGCTGCTATCGCCTAATATAGTGAATGGATTTGTATTTGACATGTCTTTCCTGTAAATAATAAGTTATTTTTTAAGAATCATTACATAATATAAATATATGTCAATAATTTGAAAGGTAATTTAATTAATTTGTGTAAATAATAAGGCTTATCCTTATGAAGATTATACTTGACTAATCATTGTAATGTTTGTTAATGTGCCAAGGATTTTAATATATAGTATTTAATAAAGAGGTCTAAAATATGCCAGGTGATGAAAAGCATGATGCGCCAAAAGAAAATCAGCTTCCTCAAGAGGAACAGTTAGCAAGTTTTCTAGCAGAGTTTGCAGAGTTGACGAGGGATATTGAAGTTCGTGGGTTTGATACTCATAGAGCAGTAGAAAGAATGAATTATTTTATTCAACAAGTAAATGAAGTAGATAATATAAGTGAGGTGTCAGGAATATTACATAATCTTGTAATGAGTTGGAGATCAAATCTTTATTTATTTACAACAGATATAATATCTCCCATTTTATTTTTATTAGAGCAAGTAACTAACGAAGGAGTTCCTCATATTCATCAGCATATTGACGACATATTAAATTATCTAAATCAAAATCCATTATATAGCCAAAGTTCAGATGGATCAGCTTCTAGTCAAGCGCTAGGAGACCAGGGTGATGGAGTTCATCAACTTAGCCAGGCATTTGGAAGCCAGCAAATTAGTCAGGAATCTGTCGCTGATAATCAGTATGATCCAAGTTTAGGAGCATTAGCGTATTTATGTGATTTTCCTGCACCTCAAGTGATTATTAGAAGAAATGAAGGCAGTGAACAAGATCAACGACAACATCTTATTGATAGAGTTTTTCCTACTACTCAGGAAGGAGAATCATTAAGGTATGATAATGGTTATAATGTGAGTTCACAAAATGATATTAATCCACAAAATAATGCAGATAATAACTATCATAATATATATCAAGATCATCAACCTAGCCCAGATTGGTGGGTGGATAGTCAGCCAGATGATGTTGAAGAAGATAGTGACGCTGAGACTGATGATGAGGGCTATGAAGAAGGGAAAACGGATGTAGAAAGTCAGACTCAGCATATTAACTTTTGTCCAAAATTAAAATTTAATAGCTTGCCTGAAGGTATTTTTGATAAAAATAGTTTTTATCCAATTAATAATAAAGATATGGTGAACGACAATATTATTAAAGAGATTCCATTTTTAAATGAGGTTAATCCTAAAGTTTATGCAGAAGATGCTCATGGATTGCAAGCATATGATATAATTTCTTTAGTAGCCTTAATAAGCATAGTTTCAAATGCAATGACTTTAATATATGAAGGATAGAATATTTAGAAATAGATTTAATTAATTAAAAATTAACCAATTTAGTTATATGATGATAGTAATGTAATTTATTTAATCGGGTCTATTAAAAGTGTTTGCAAGAATTCCTAATTCTTATACATGTTTTCTATATTTAGATAAAAGTATAAAGATGGCTAGAGCACTGACTTTTGTTTTTATATTTTTAATATCTGGGACATCTAATTCAACTAGCTTTGAAGAATATATTGAACGTTTAAATAAACATCCTCAAATTGAGGTTATTTTATCTGAAACAGTTGCATTAAAAATGAAAGCTCAGGGAGAACTTGGCCTTCCTGATCCTGTGCTCATGGCAGGGGCTGTTAATATGCCAATATCTCATTCAGGAAGCGAGCGCTTTAATCCAACTGCTAATGTTTATGGAGTTGTGCAATCTATTCCCAATCCTTTCTCTCGGAAAGCTAAATCTGATAAATTAGATCAATCATCAAAAAAACAGAAATTAATCGCTGATTATGCAAAAGAAAGACTAAAGTTTGTGTTGATTGCTAAAATGGCAGAATATCAAAATCTAGAAACACAAAAAGTAATCTTAAAAAAGCAATTAGAATTTTATAAAATGCTTGATGTTACTTTTAAAGGACAAATTGAATCAGGAAGGCCAGTTTATAATAGATTTTCTGAAGTTGATGTAGAAAGAGCAACAACAGAGCTAAATCTTAATAATATTAATGCGGCGATAGTTGCAGTTAAGGCTGATTTCATTAGTTTAATTGAAGAAGTTCCACAAATAAGTCTTCCAAAAATTTTAAATAAAAAATGGAATGAAGATGCAAATATACTTTATCCGGTTATGATTTTTGCTCAAGATGTTTTAATTAGCAAAAAAGGAGTTAAGGTTGCAGATACTGCATTCTATCCGAACTTTGCAATTAATACATTCTATAACAAAAGTGATAATAACCTCAATGAGGGGCTTACTGTACAAGCTCATATGAGCGTCCCATTATGGGCATCTAAAAATCAAGAGCCTAAACGTAAAGCAGCTGAAGCTGAAGAAAGCAGTGCAAAATATTCATATAATAATAGTAAACGTGTCTGGATTCAGCAAATTATAGCTTTACAGAGCGCTCGTGATTCTGCAGCTAATAATATTAAAGTATTGCAAGTGCAGGATAAGGCAATGAAATCTAAAATTGATGCATTACAACGAAATTATGAAGCAGGAACTGAAGAGCTTGATAATATTCTATTAGCGAAAGTAGATCGCTTAAATATTCAATCTCAACTTTCACAAGTTGAGGCTATGCATATATTAAAAGCTGCTGAATGCAATTCTATCATTTTTAAAAACAGCCAGGAGATTAGTAAGTGAAAATTATAAAGTATATTATGTTAACATTCATGACTTTATTATCTCCTAATGTTTGGGCTGACTATGAAGATGAATCAGATAGGGAAGTGTTATATTGGGTTGCTCCAATGAACCCTAATTACAGAATGGATAAACCTGGTAAATCTCCAATGGGAATGGATCTAGTTCCTGTATATGCAGATGAAAAAGACGAAGAAGAACAAATAGATATAGCTCAAGAAAATCCCAAAGAAAATGATGAGAATAAAGAAGTTTTATATTGGGTGGCACCGATGAATCCTAACTATAGAATGGATAAACCTGGAAAATCACCGATGGGAATGGATTTAGTACCAGTATATGCTGATAATAAAAAAGAAGAAATTAAGGATACCACTAAACTTGAAAGAGCTATGGTATCTATTCCAGCTGAAACTATTCAAACAATAGGTATTAGGGTGGAAAAAGTTGCAATGGTTAAATTTGGAGCTTTAATTAGAAGTTATGGAGAAGTAAGCGAAAATATTCGTTTACAAAGTGATATTTCAACTCGAGTTTCTGGTTGGGTAAAAGAGTTAAAGGTTAGAACTGAAGGCGATGAAGTGCAAAAAGATGAGCTATTGTTCAAATTAGATAGTCCAGAGTTAATATCAGCTCAAAGAGATTATATTAGCGCTATTAAGGGTGGTATAAAATGGCGTATAGATTCTGCTAAAGCAAGGCTTGTGTCTCTTGGTGTACAAGACATAGCAATAAAGGAAATAGGCAAAAAAAATAAGGAGCTTGAGTATGTTCCATTTTATGCCACCCAAGATGGAATAGTTAGCGAAATTAATATTCGTCAAGGAAGCCATGTTAAATCTGGAATGACAGTAATAAGAATACAAAATTATTCATCAGTATGGGTTAATGTTAACGTTGCAGAAAAAGACATTTCATATATTGATAAAAACACAGAAGCTAGTGTTTCTTTTCCTAATTTGGGGATTAAATCAAGGCAGGCAAAGATAGATTATATTTATCCAACAATTGATTCCTTAACAAGGACAGGAAAGATACGTTTAATTTTAGATAATTCAAATAGAAAAGTTAAACCAGGATCTTTTGCAGATATTGAGTTTGAAACTAATATGGAAAAAAGACTATCTGTACCAAGTAATAGTATTCTAAAAAGCAAAACAGGGGATTTTGTTGTAGTTTCAATGGGTGAGGGAAGATTTCAACCACGTAAAGTTTTAACTGGAGTTCATTATAAAGGAAGAACAGAAATTTTATCAGGTTTAAAAGAAAATGATAGCATTGTTATTAGTGGTCAGTTTTTAATTGATTCTGAAAGTTCCTTGCTAGAATCTTTTGATAAAATGCAAAGAATGAAAACTTCATTAAATGAACTTGATATTAGTAATGAACAGCTAGCTAAACTTGATCAGATTATTAATATAGTGCTTTATATACATGATCAATTAGAGAGTAATGACTTCCCAAAACAGAAGGAAATTGAACAAGCAGTAGATTTTACACAGAATTTGCTTTTCGAACTTAATGGGACTTCAATCCAATTTATTCTTGAAGATTTAGAAAAATCTTTAGTTAAAAGTAGAAATAATCTTACTGAAAAAGAATGGATCTCAACCCTAGATGAGTTAGTGATGATTTTAAAAGTATGGGTTTTAGAAGGGAATATTAAGCATTATAAAGAAAAAAATATTAACGTCTATATGGACACTCCATTAAAGAAATATTGGTTCTTGGTAGGAGAAGCGACAAAAAGTTTTTATGGCTCAAATGAATTTGAGAAAGTAGAATATTGGAATGGTGATAGTGATGCAAGATAATAATCCCTTAGAGCATAATTTATCACATGATCCAACTAAATCATTTATAGCGAGAGTTATAGAATGGTCAGTAAATAACCAGCTTCTAATTGGAATCATGATAATTGCTCTGCTAGTGGTGGGTGGTATGGCAATTAAACATACTGCATTAGATGCTATTCCAGACATGTCTGATACTCAAGTAATTATTAGAACTGAATTTTCTGGTCAGTCACCACAAATTATCGAAGATTTAGTTACTTATCCTCTTTCCACTGCAATGCTTGGTTTGCCTAAAATTAAAAATGTACGTGGATTTTCTATGTTTGGAACATCTTTTGTTTATATCATTTTTGAAGATAAAGTTGATCAATATTGGGCGCGTTCAAGAGTGATTGAAGCATTATCAAAAATACAAGGGGATTTACCACAAGATGTAGCGCCACAAATTGGCCCTGATGCAACTGGTGTAGGTTGGGTTTATCAATATGCTCTTATTGATAAAGCTGGTAAATATGACTTATCACAGCTTAGGTCTTTACAGGATTGGTTTTTAAAATTTGAACTGGCTACAGTTCCTGGAGTGTCAGAGGTGGCATCTGTTGGTGGGTTTGTTAAGGAATATCAAATATTGCTGGATCCTAATCATTTGCGAGCTTTTAATGTGCCATTAAAAACTCTAATGCAGTCTATAAAAAAATCTAGCATGGATGTAGGTGGGCGTGTTATTGAAAAATCTGAAATGGAATTCATGATTCGTTCTAAAGGATATATTACTAATATTGATCAGCTTAATAATATTTCAGTTTTATCAAATAATAACATTCCAGTTAAATTATCTGATGTTGCAAGGATAATTGAAGGTCCGGAGCTAAGACGAGGGGTTACTGAGTTAAATGGAGAGGGTGAGGTTGTATCTGGTATTATAATTATGAGATCTGGTGAGAATGCACTTAATATTATTAACAGAGTAAAAGAAAAAATAGAGGAACTGAAACATGGGTTACCTGAGGGTATAGAAATAGTTACAGTATATGATCGTGCTCCGTTAATAGAAGGTGCAGTAAAATATTTAAAAGAGAAATTAATTGAAGAGGGATTAGTTGTTGCACTTATATCTTTTTTATTTTTATTACATATAAGGTCTGCTTTTGTTTCTATTGTTACTTTGCCCTTAGGAGTGTTAGCAGCCTTTATAGTGATGTCAGCTCAATGTATTACTGCTAATATCATGTCACTTAGTGGGATTGCAATTGCAATAGGTGCCATGGTGGATGCTTCTGTAGTGATGGTTGAAAATGCACATAGGAAGATTTCACAGCTACCTAAAGATTCTTTGATTAAAGATAAGAATGCTGCAATTTTGCTTTCTGCAAAAGAAGTGGGTCCTGGGTTATTCTTTTCTTTACTTATTATCACTGTTTCTTTTATACCTGTATTTGCTTTAACAGGAGAGTCATATCGTTTATTTTCTCCACTTGCATTTACTAAAACATATGCAATGGGTTTTGCAGCAATTCTATCTGTAACGGTAGTTCCTGTTTTAATGTTATGGTTAATTAAGGGTAATATTAGAAAAGAAGAAGAGAATCCAATAAATCGTTATTTTATAAAGCTTTATCGTCCAATTTTAAATCAAGCCTTAAATAAAAAATATATTACAATTACTGTTGCCATTATAATGCTTGGGTCCATGGCTTGGCCAATTGCTAAAACAGGTTCTGAATTTATGCCTGCTTTATATGAGGGAAAGCTACTTTACATGCCATCTACAATGCCAGGAGTATCAATTACCAAAGCTAAAGAGATATTGCAGCAGACAAATAGAATGATTAAAGAGGTTCCTGAAGTAGAAGATGTCTTTGGTAAAGTTGGTCGTGCTGATTCAGCTACTGATCCTGCTCCAATTTCTATGATTGAAACTTGGATTAATCTTAAACCAAAAAATGAATGGCGCGAAGGAATTACAACAGATGGATTAATAAAGGAGCTTAATGAGAGTGTTAAGCTTCCTGGTGTAATAAATTCATGGGGATATCCTATAAAAACTAGAATGGATATGATCTCTACTGGAGTGCGTACTCCAATAGGTATTAAAATCACAGGTAATGACCTAGATGTAATTGGGAGAGTAGCTCTTGATGTTGAAGCAATTATGAAAAATGTTCCAAACACCAGATCTGCATTTGCAGACAGAGTTACTGGAGGAAAATACATTGAAATAGAGCCAGATAGGAATAAATTAGCAAGATTTAATATTTCAATGGAATCTTTTCAAGATGTTATTAAAACTTCACTAGGAGGGATGAAATTAACAGAATCTATTCAAGGAAGAGAGCGTTATAATATAATGCTTCGTTATGATCGTGAGTTTCGTGAGGACCCTGAAGATATAAATAATATTTTGTTACAATCTCCTTTAGGACAATATATACCTCTTGGTGAAGTTGCTATAATCAAGTTTGTTGAAGGACCACCAATGATTAAATCAGAAAATGCTCGTCTAACAGGTTGGGTGTTTATTGATATTGAAGATATTGATATGGGTACTTATGTTAAGCAAGCTCAAGATATTATTTCTCAAAAGATCAATCTACCAGCAGGATATTCTGTTATTTGGTCGGGACAATTTGAGCAAATGCTAGAAGCTAAAGATAGAATGAAAATAGCTATTCCTGCTGTAATATTTATAATATTTACTCTACTTATGATTCATTTTGGTCGTTTAGATCGTACATTGATAATTATGCTTTCTCTACCATTTGGATTAATTGGAGGAGTATGGGCGTTATATTTAACTGGATATAACTTTTCAGTTGCTGTTGGAGTAGGGTTTATTGCATTGGCTGGAATAGCAGTTGAAACGGCAGTGGTTATGCTATTATATATTGATCATCAGGTAAGAGAATGTAAGCCTAAAAATAATCAAGAATTGTTCGATGCTGTTATGCATGGAGCTGTTTTAAGAGTGAGACCTAAACTAATGACTGTATGCATAATTCTTGTAGGTCTTATGCCTATCTTTCTTACAGAAGGGTTAGGATCAGATGTTATGAGAAGAATAGCATTGCCAATGGTTGGTGGAATGATTTCTACAACTATTTTAACTTTAATAGTTATTCCAGTTATTTATTATCTATGGGAAGGAAGAAAGTTTCAATTGAAGTAATTAGTTTTATTTCAAATATAAATGATATTAATTGGTTCTAATGTATCTAATCCAAAGTAGCTTATATCAAAATGGATAAATTGTTCAAATTTATAATTTTCAGGTAGCTTTTCTGCTAATGTATTTGTAGTTTTTGAGGAATAATCTGTTAAATTAAATAGAGTGTTAATAATCGTGTCTTCGTCATTATTTTTACTATTACTATGACTATTATACCATCCTATGTATGTTTCTAGGTTTTCTTCTTTGGGTTTCTTTATAACTATGAGGCTTAAGAGTGACAGTTGCTCATCAACAGCATTATTCATTATAAAAATTATGTATATTTTCTATCATTGCGTTTTGTAGTAACATTTGATCTCTTAATACAGTATCAGGGCCCAAAATTAGTCCTTTCTACTTTAGAGAGGAAGTTTGTGTAAACTCTGCTATTGAATATATGGGTAATACATATGATTATTATTTTAATGGATCAGAGTTGCATGCTATAAATTATAATGTATAATTTTTATATACCTAAATAAACTACTCATCCTTTATAAGAAGAGTAGTTTATTAGAAATAATTTGGTATCAGTAACTACATAAATGCTCTAGTGCTTCACATTTTCCACTAACTGGCTCTTTGTAATCAAAGTTAATGCATATAGAAGATATGTCTGAAGCTTCTTGAACTTGCTCTCCATATTCAATAGCTCTACTAGAAAACCATTCATTATCTATAGTTTTAATTAATTTCTGCGATAATTCTAGATTGTCTTGGCAAGCTGAAATTTCAGCAGCCTTAGATAAATAATATGGGTTATTAACAAAAAATGATAGTTCTGAAGCTATGTCATTTTTATTCAGCTCACTTGCCATAACTAGCTGTGGGCCTAAAAACTCTTTATCATCTATAGAAAAAAGCGTAGTTAGAGACATAAAATCACTTCCATGACTAATGGCTTCACTTAGTACAGCTTTTTTAACTGTTTCATCGCTTATTTCCTTGAACTTCTTATAGAATAAAAATTGATTGTCACTTTCTATAATTTCTTTTATCTCATTGAATTGCTTTAATAACTCTAGTTGTTTTGCTGTAGGATTTTTAGTACTCAATAAATCATATTCGCTGCTATGAGTTAAAGCTGTTTCTGAATAAGCATAGTTATTCATAATCAACATATCTTTCTTGGAGTGCATAGCAATATATTCACGTAAAGCAGGAGTTATATTATCTTTAAAAGTATTTTCTAAATCTTGAAAAATTTCTCTTAAAATGGGAGGGATCTCTCCATTTTCTGCAATAATATCAGGATATCTTACTACAAACTCAGCATGATAATCTTCTGTTTGATAAATAGTATCTTCAGAAACAAGAGCTGTGAAAGTTTCAATAATATTTTGTTCTACTTTATTGCTTGCTTTTACTTTAGTTAAACTTTCTAAAATACTACCTATATCGTTAGATATATTAGCTTCAGGTATGAAATGCTTATGAAGCTTACTTAAAGTTTTTAGAATTATTTCTTCAAATTCTAACTTCCCTTTTAGGTCTTCTTCTTTATATGGATTAGCTTTATTATTAAATACTAAACTCATGGATTGATGCTCTAATTCGTGAACAAAGGTGGATTTAATTTGGTTGTCTTCTTTGTTTTTAGTGGCAACAGAAGTGGACCCATTTGAATATACTCCAGCAGCTGGAACTAACTTGCTATTTTTATCATAATGATAAATAGAAGATTGATCATAAAAATTAACCCTATTATTTACATTATCTAAATTAGCTAATGCAGCAATGGAAATAGGCAATTCAAAGGCATGATTTGCAGCAGTATCTTTTATTATTTGAATTAGTTTGTTATCTTGTAAAGATATAGACTTACAAGAATATGGATTACTTAATTTTGCAATATTAATTTCTATAGTTTTTGTGAATCCATTCATGTATCTTAAAAACTTCTCAGCAGTATTATGCATTATAGCAGAATCTATTAGCCAATCACTAGCTTCTTTTGTGCCTTCAGAAGATGTATTCTCATTAGCCCTAGATAAAATACAGAATGCATTATTCATTACTGCAATGGCTTCACTATATTCTTTTTCTGGTAAGTTAATTAAATGTTTTAAATCCTTAAAATCTACCGCATTTTTATTAAGATTGTCTACTACTTTAGGGTATTTTAATGTCTTGATTACAAGTTTATATTCATTCTCTGGTAACTCAATTATAGTTTTTAATTTAGCAATTCTATTTCCATTGCCTATATAATTTATTACTCCTGGTTTTTGTAATAGATCTAATGCAGAATTAAGCTGGCTATCTGGTAAGTTAAGAATAAATTCCATTTCTGATTGATCGCTTCTTATAAATAGAGAGAACTCTTTTATTGAAAGATTCTTTATAGATTTAGTGATCTGCTCATTTGATAAATTCAGTAAAAATTCTACGTTATTTTGGCTATTATTTATAAAAGAATTAAGTTCTTTTATGGAAAGGATTTTTATGATTTTTGTAATTTTATTATTAAAATCACTTTTGTTTTCAATTATATCATAATTTAACTTATATGCTAAGTTAT
>Ga0129324_10002817_pt1 | contig 10495 bp, 8 predicted proteins | sample CPBDNA_7_FD_96879 | JGI IMG/M metagenome (GOLD analysis project Ga0129324, IMG submission 96879) | Freshwater to marine salinity gradient microbial communities from Chesapeake Bay, USA - CPBay_Spr_15_0.2_DNA | ecosystem: Environmental > Aquatic > Marine > Coastal | place: USA: Chesapeake Bay... | reverse complement strand
TTTTAGGTACACAAATTGATACAATTTTAGGCACTCAAGTTTCTGGTGCTACTTTAATTGGGACTCAATTATCACCTAATGCAGCTATTGCCGGTACTCAGTTATCAGCAGGTGCAGCGATTGCAGGTACTCAGCTAGCACCATTTAATCCAAGCTTTACAGCGAAAGATTTCTACAAATGTGGTGTTCCAGGTACTGACTCTGCTACAACAGTGCTTGTTGCCTCTGGTTCAGCTGTGGATCCCACAGTTATGCAAATGGCACAATTTCAATGTATGAAGTTTGCTTATAATGCAGGAGTTGCTGCAACAAGTTATTATTATATAACTGCTGATGCTGGTGCAACTGCACCTAGTTGTGCTGTTACAGGTAATTCAGTAATAACTGTTACAAGTGGTGATTATGCTAATGCAGCCTTACAATGTATTGGTATAGTTAATAATGACCTTGTTGTAGCTGTATAAAGGAGTAAAGTTTAAGAGGTTTTGAGTTTATTTTTAAGGTGATAATATATTGCTTTAAAAAGAAGACTTAAAATCTCTTTTTTTGCTACTCAACCATTAAATAATATCTTTTATATCTAAGGCACTATATTTATACATCTAATAACTATCTTAAGAGATATCCTCCTCTCCAGAGTTAAAAAATAAAACTTTATTATCTAACAAAATTAAAACCTATAGGTCATTAACCGCCTTTTCAAATAGCAAATGCAACACTTTGATGATTTTGTAGCTTTAATTTTTAGATAGAATGATCTAGATAATATTGCAAGAGCCAGATGCTTTAGATAGACTCAGTGTTTACAACAACAAACGAGGTATCTATGTTTAAAAAACGCAAGCATCTGACTCAAGATGAAAGATGGCATATTTTTATGCTGAATGGAAGTGGAAATTCGCTAAGAAGTATTGCAAGGAGTTTAAATAGAGATCCAAGTGTTATTTCTAGGGAGTTAAAGCGTAATTCTACAGATAGATTTTATCGACCTATGAGAGCGCATGATCAATATTGCCTGCGCAAGATAAAAGCTGCTTCTGCCCCTAGAGTTGAGCTTCAAGCGATCATTCGATCGAAGCTAGAATTAGCGTGGAGTCCTGAGCAGATATCAGGCAGACTGAAAGCTGATGGAATTGCTTCTGTGAGTCATGAGAGTATTTATAAGATGATCTGGAATGCAAAAAAGAATGGAGATTAGCTCTATAAATTTCTCCGCCATAGTGGGAAGAAATATAATAAGGGTCAAATGGAAGAACCTCCAGAACTGCGGCTTTAGATTAACGCATTAACTTTTATATCTTAATGATACAGCTGCACTCTAAAAGTATCTTGATAGCAACCACTTAAATACAAGCCATTGTAAGTTATTATTAAATAATAACTACCCTAATATTCATTTCCAAGCCATCTTGCGCAATTTTACTTCTAGAATATTGATCATTGTTTCAAGGTCAACTGTACTGCCATCTTTCTTAAAATTATAACGACCCGTAAAAGATATGTGTTCCCAAGCAATGGGAGATATTCTGATAAATTTATCAATTACAACTTGAGACGCTCCTGAAGCAACCAACTTTTCATATAAAGCATTTAAAATAGTGCTATTATAAGAAATAATACAATTAGCCATTAATCTAACTGCATGAGCACTTACGTTATTGTCGATAATTCTTTTGCCTTTAAAAATGCCATGATAAACCTTACGAAGCATTCCTTGTAATTGATGATAAGCTTCAGTTCTATTTCTAGCAGCTTTTATAGCTTTTCTAAGCTTGATATCATTAATTATATTCAAAACATGAGTGCTCTTAAATATTTTATTATACTCATATAAAGCAGAATTAAGCCTTGCGTAACGATCATGCGATGATAATTTGCGAATCAAATTTGTTTGGGTATTTTCTTGCATGATCAGAGATAATAATACTCTAATAATCCATTTCTTATTGGGGTATGACGATCAATGGAACGAAAAGTTACGCTAAGGAAATATTATTGTTAGGAATGGAGAGGTATCTATAGAAAGTAGCTCTTGAGATTTTCAATATATTACAGATATTATTAATACTCATGTTGTGATCCTGGTGCATTTTCTTTGCAGTCAAAACTTTTGGGTCTGTAGCTTGGGTTTTCTTTCTTCCTCCAGTCTTGCCTCTTGCTCTAGCGGCTATAAGACCTGCCTTAGTTCTTTCTTGAATTAACTTCCTCTCAAATTGTGCAAGTGAAGAAAATATATTAAATATAAGCTCTCCAGAGGCTGTAGTTGTATCAATTGCTCCATCACATAAAGATTTAAATCCAATTTTTCTTTCTTTAAAATCGGTTATAAGAGAGATAAGATGTATCATTGATCGTCCTAACCTATCTAATCTCCACACTACCAGCACATCATCTTCTTGTAATTCTTGTAAGCATTTATGTAAACCTGGCCTCTCAACCTTGGAGCCCGAGATCTGATCGGTAAATATATTTTTTTCTTCACAGCCAAAATCTAATAATGCATCAATTTGCATTTTTAGGTCTTGATCATATTTACTAACTCTTGCGTATCCAATTTTTCTATTCATTCTTATTTATTATGCTATACTATGGTTAATTGAAACTTAGATTGTTGAGATGGTAATATGATACATGATTTAGGGTTATTTTCAAAGAGAATTTTTATTCTCAATAAACGACCGTTTTTTAAGACATGAATTTTATATTATGCCAGTTGATTTCTTAACAACTAAGCAAAAAGAAAATTATGGAGTTTTTCCAAAAGAGCTTGCTCCAGAAATTTTGCATAAGTATTTTCATTTAGATGATTGTGATAAATCTATTATCAATACTTGTCGTAGAAATCATAATAAATTGGGTTATGCTATACAACTTACAACTGTAAGATTTCTTGGTATATTTTTTATCAATCCTATAGACGTTCCAGCAATTGTTATAATCTACCTAGCTAATCAGCTTGATATACAAGATCATTTTAACTTAGAAAATTATCTTTTACGTAAGTCAACAAAATATGAGCATATAGCTGACATTAAAAGTAGGTTTGGATATCATGATCTCAATAATCTATGGCATTTTAGATTATCGCGCTGGCTTTATACGCAATGTTGGTATGGGATAGAAAGACCTAGTATTTTATTTGACCGAACAGTGACTTGGTTAATAGATAGAAAACTTCTTCTTCCTGGAATAACGACCCTAATTAGATTAATTTCAAGAATAAGGGTTAGAAGCAGTAATCGATTATGGTATATGCTATCTCAATTGCCATCCGAGGTACAAATTATATCATTAAACTCTCTATTAGAAATAGTTGAAGATCAAAGATATAGTGAACTAGATCAGTTAAAAACTGCCCCGACTAGAATAAGTAGTAATTCTTTAATTAGCGCTATTAAAAGATATAAGAAAATCAAGTCTATTGGAATTAGAGAATTAGATTTGTCAAAAGTTCCAATGATCAAAGTTAGAGCATTTGCGAAACATATAACAACTTCATGGACGCCAGCAATAGCAAGAATGCCCGAATATAAAAAGATTGCGATGCTAGTTTCATTTGCCTATATTTATGAGATACAAACATTAGATGACGTTCTAAATTTACTAGATATATTAATCAGCGAAATCATCTCTTCGGCAAAAAGAATTGGTGAGAAAAATAGATTAAGAACATTAGGGGATCTAGACAAGTCTGCTGCTGAGTTGGCTAGCTTTGCACAATTATTTTTAGACAATGAATCAAAAAGAAATCTTAAAAAACTTATCTATAAAGCCATTACAAGGCAGCAAGTAAGTGATGCAATAACTTCAATAAAGAATCTAACTAGAACAAGTCATGGTAAATATTTTGAAGAAATGCTCGATCAATACTCAAAAGTAAGAAGATTCCTACCATCTATTTTTGCGGACATAAACTTTAAATCAACCAAGTCTGGTGCGAATGTTTTTGAGGCAATAAAATTCCTGAATTCTATTGAGGGTAAGAAAAAAACAAGTATTAATAATGCGCCGAAGGAAATCATTACTGAAAGCTGGCGTCATTTGGTAATCAATAAAGAAAACAATACTATAAATCGAATAGGATATACATTATGCGTACTTGATCATCTACAATCTAATATGAGAAGTAAGGATTTATTTGTTGAAGATAGCGAAAAATGGTGCGATCCTAGAACTAAGCTTATTCCAGAAGATGATTGGCTATCACAAAGGGGTACTTTCTGTAATTTAATGGGGTTGCCTGTTGAATCTGCTGCTGCCATTGTTTTATTAAATGATGATCTTAACCTATCTTATAAAACCACATTAGATAATTTTAATAAAAATGATAATCTTGAGATTGTTGATAATGATAAAGGTAAGAAAAAGTTTAAGATTTCAAAACTAGACAAGCTAGAAGAACCTGAGAGTTTAATATTATTACGCGTTAAAATTTCAAGATTACTACCAAATATTGGATTGCCTGAATTATTAATGGAGGTAGACCATTTAACTGAGTTTAGTTCTGAATTCACTCATATTAGTGAATCGGACTCTAGAATGGTAGAGTTAGATATTAGTATTTGTGCCGTTCTAATGTCTGAGGCTTGTAATATTGGACATGAGCCTTTAATTAAGGGGGATGATCCGGCATTATCTAGAGATAGATTAAGTTGGGTTCAACAAAATTACTTTAGTTCAGAAAACATAGCCAAATCAAATGCTAGGCTTGTTGATTATCATACCGATCTTCCATTAACACAGGAGATAGGTAACGGAGATATTGTCTCTGGAGATGGCATTAGATTTGCTTGTGCTGTTAAGTCAATTAATTCAGGACCAAATAAAAAATACTTTAATAAACGAGGCCTTACTTATTACAATTTAACTTCTGATCAATTGACAGGTGTAAATGGATTATGTGTTCCAGGCACTTTAAGAGACTCGCTCCATTTATTAGATGTTCTTACTCAGCAACGCACAAAATTAAATTTCCAGGAAGTAATGGTAGATACAGCAGGTACTAGTGATGTAGTATTTGCGCTATTTTGGCTCATGGGATATCAATTTAGTCCAAGACTTGCAGATATTGGTTCATCTAGGTTTTGGAGGATTGATACCGCAGCTGATTACGGAGTTTTAAACGATATTGCAAAACATAAAGTGAGTTTAAAAGCACTTAGTAAAAATTGGGATGATGTGTTACGTCTTGGAATCTCATTAAAACTCGGATACATTAATGCTACAGAATTAATTAGGTCGTTATTTAAAAATAATAGGCCTTCCAGCCTTGCAAAGGTTCTAATTAATATTGGTCGAGTTAGAAAAACTATTTATATGCTACGATATATAGATGATGCAGAGTACAGAAGGCATATCTTAACTCAACTCAATAAAGGAGAGTGTCGTCATAGTGTCTTTAGAGCGATATATCACGGGAAAAGAGGAGAAATTTATAAACATTATAAAGAGAATCAGGAAGATCAGTTGAACTCATTAAGCTTGGTTACAAACTCTATTGTTATTTGGAATACAGTTTATATTCAAAAAGCAATAGATCTATTGAAGGAAAAGGGAGAAGTAGTTAATGATGAGGATGTTGCTATGCTTTCTCCTCTAGTTACTAAACATATAAGTGTTTTAGGTAAATATTCCTTCGTTTTATCTAAAGCTGTGCGAGACGGGAAATTGAGAGAGTTGAATGACATAAAATCTTAAATAAAAATCCTTAGCGTAACTTTTCGTTCCATTGATCGTCATACCCCATACACAGCGTGGTCTGATATGGCGCAGTACTTTAAATGATGAAGGTATATATTCTAGACTCTCGGAGATATCATCAGAAATTTTACGGAACTCTTCCTGGCCACAGTCAGGGCATTGAGGATCTGGATTTAATACCTCATCGATACGCTCTAAATGCTCAGGTAGCTTTTGGCGCTTAGGAATGTTCTTTAATTTTTCTTCTGCTGCTGAAGTTGGGCTCTGATTATATTCATGACTTTTATCAGAAGCAGCTTCTAACAACTCACCTTCTTCTATTTTAACTTCAAGTTCAGCTATTTGACTATCTAGTTTTTCAGATGATTTACCAAAACGCTGCTTCTTAAGCAAAGCAAGCTGCTCACGAAAGCGAGTTAATTGATTTTGAAGAGAAATATTCTTATCTTCAAGAGAGAGATTTTTATCCTTCAGAGACACTACCTCACTCACCAAATCAGTAACGATCTGATGTAATAAGTTAGTATCCTTAGGTAAATTATTTAGGTCTATTTTCATAAGAACACGATACCACGCCACCCCTTATAAAGCAAGGCTTTGAAGGTTACTGATGCTAAAAAGAATATCGAATTAACCAGCATATTTCGGTGGTTCTGACCACTTAGGATTGCGCCAATCAATCCCCTCCATTAACATTGATAATTGAGCCTTAGTAATGCCAACAGACTTCTTACCTTCGGAGTTTAACCAAGGAAACTTTCCACTATCTAAGCACTTATAAAACAGACAAAAACCTTGATTGTCCCACCATAATATCTTGATTCTAGTTGCACTTTTACCACGAAAAATAAACATTGCTCCAGAAGAAAATTGATTGGATAAAATATCTTGCGCTAACAAAGATAAGCCATTTATTCCTTTCCTCATGTCTGTAAAACCAGTGCATATAAATATCTTGGTATTAGAGCCAGGAACTAGCATATTTCCTCTAGAACTTTTACTATTTTTAGCAAGGTTCCTGTTGAAATACTTCCTTCTATTACTAAGGAAAAGTCTTTAAATACAAGAGAAGCCTTGTGTAGATTGAGTTCCTTGTGATCCTTATCATTTATTAAAGGCACTTCTATAAACGAATTATTACTTGCGCTTAAGGGCTCTACTTTAGAAATTTGGGCTGCCTTATCTTCCTTGAGCCAAGCATATATTCTAGCTCTTGAAATACCATGGATTCTAGCAAGATCCGTTATCGAACAATCTGGATGAGATGCTTTCTCTAATATATATATCTTTTGATCAGACGAAATATTCTTATTCTTCATTTTATTTATAACCTTTTTTCAATTCAAGAAAAAAAGTATCATAAATATTTTGGATCTTCTAGACCGGCTTGGCTGGACGCTTACAGATGGTCAGACTACCTCTATTCTTCAACGCTTGATCATATTCTTTAGAATTACAGGTTTTATATTTAGTTTTACTAAATTTATGGCGACAAGGATCTCTTAGTTTATTTGGCATATTATCTCAATAAATTCTATAAGTTCTAGAACAATAAATTTTAGATCCATTGGACAATTTATGCAATAACTTTAAAATCTACTAATATCATTTTCTTTAAAAAACGATTCATGCAACAAACCCTATTATTTAATCAAGCGCTGTGGTTCCAAGTAACTGAGCTCCACCATCGCTAAGGTGCAGGTTATTATTATACCATCCTTCAGTGTTATGTGATTTTGCCTCATGATCAACAACAAAAATTTGAGTATCAGGAAATTCACTATCCAACATTTTTTGAAGATCATGAATTGAACTATGATCTAAACCAGCAAATATTTCATCGAAAATGATTATATCTGGCTTATCTTCTGATAACATCAATCTTACGGCATCAATTTTTTGTTTCTGCCCACCGCTTGTTCCTGTCATCCAGTCTTTCTTGATATCTACGCTGTCAATTAAACTAACTTCGCCTTCTTTTGCCGAATCTATTTTTATTTTTGTTAATAGTTCTATTACTTTAGCTCTATAAGGTTCTGCCGCTTCTCCCTTTTTGAAGGTAATTAATTCTAGAAGACTATCTTCTGGGGTGATGTAGGCATCTTGAGTGGTCATAGCAATATATGGAGGATTGACGTCTTTAGTTAAGTAAGTTATATCACCTTCGCTCCAAACTCCATCATGCATAATTTGCTTGATAGCTTTGAAAAAAGTGGATTTACCTGCGCCAGAAGCGCTTGTAACGGCAACATGTTTATCAAGAATACATAAATCTTTTATATATAATCTAGATTCATCACCTTTTCCAACTTTAAAATCATTTAAACAAATTCCTGTTTGCTCGCCTTTTTCATAATGATAAGATGGTTGATGTTCTAACAGACTTTCAATTTCATCCATTCTGGCTTTAAGTTCAATAATTCTATCCATTGATTGTTTGAGCGTAGTCATTGGACCAGCATTATGTGCATCCCAACTAATCATAGAGGAGAAATCTTGGGTCATCGAAATAACTTCTCCGCGTTTATCCCTAGCTAAATTACCTTGATAAATTTGGTTAGCCACAACTAGCCAGTTAAAAATATAATTTGTTATACCTTGGGCGTTTAACCAAGTATTTATTGCCACTTCCCAAAGACTTTGCTCCGCTTCAATCTCTCTTAATTGATCAACTAATTCTTCTCGTCCTGCTTTGTTAAAATCATTAGCTTCATAGATGGTCATTGAAGCAGCATTCACTTTAACATGTTCATACTTACTCTGAATTTTAGTAGATATCTCATTCAGCCTAGTTTCATAACTATAATATTGCTCTGATATTGCATGTGTAATTTCACTGGTCAATTTGTTATACAGTGAGGAATATAATACTGTGTCAAGAGCTTTAGTGGAGTATAGCTGGCCAATAGCGTAGCCTCCTTTAATTGCTTTAGATACAGCGCCTACTAGAAGCGAATCGTGAGCTATAGAGTTAATATCTCCATCCATTTTCTCCACCAAAACTTTAGAATTTAAAAATTCTTCAGAGTTAGGGGCTGCATTTTCAGTTCTATATTGTTTTAAATGTAATGCAACTTCCCCAGTTAATAATTCATTATTAAGCTGATTATTCATAATATGTCCAAACTTAGTTTGAAAATATTTATTTATATAGTCTGTGGTGATTTCGCTACCAACATAAGGAATAAGAAATTTAGAAATCACCGATAAAGAGTCAATGAATTTTATCCAAGACTTCTCAATTTGAGCAGTAGTTATAAAGCCTTTTTCATCTGGATTAGCAAGATTTGTAAAGCCTTCCTCAGTATTTTGGTAATAATTTGTGAGTGTTAAGCTTAGTTTTGTAAGTATTATTTGGCTTGCAATTAAAGCTATTGCTTGTTTTTCAATTAACTCATCCAGCTGAGCTTTAGGAATGATTTCGCCATATAGTTCATAGAGATCTTCGCTTAATTGCAGAGCAGGTGATTTTGTTTTTTCTTCCACTTCCTTAGAAGATAAAGATATTCCCGATATAGCAACGGCAATGCTTTCTTTAACTCCTGGCTGACTAACCAATTTAGTCAACCCAAGCGCCGTTGATTTAATTACCCCTAAGCTTTCTGGTAATATATAATTAACTACTCTGCCGCTTTGTGGTAAAAGCAAATTGGCAGTAGCAATATTGCTAAGAGTGGCGGTTAAAGGATGTTTATGAGTTCTATTACATAAGGAAAGCCCTTCGTCAATAGCGCCAGCAGCGAAGCCTGCTGCGGCTCCATAAGTCCCCATATAACTATATCCTGATATTGCGCCTGAAACTGGAGCCACAATTTTATCCATATGCGGATAAATTATTCCAGTTGGGAACAATAAGCCAGCAGTAGCTCCCATAACATCTGAGACTGTTATTTTAGATATAATCGCGTCAAAGTCATAAGCTCTATATGGATTATATACAACAACCTCCCAAACGGGTATAGTCATTACGTATGGATAAAAATAACTATAAACCGATGGAGTTTTAAATGAACTTAATGATCCCCAACCAAGTACAGCAGAGGTTATATAAGGCTTATCATAAATTTTATAATGTTTAGCAACAACGTCAATGGCGCCAAGTGCTCCCGCAGCTAATCCTATTGGGCCCAAGGTGGTCAGTCCTATTGCAGAAGTTGCTGCTATAGGCAATAAAAATTCACATTTATAGATTGCCTTATAAATTGGTCCGTACATTTTAACTGGAATCATCGTTGTATTAGTCATTTTTGAAGCTCTCTTAAGTTTTGCGAATAATATATAAATATTAATATCTTGTCAATTATATATTTAGTTTATTAAGATTAGGTTTTGTTTTTTTGTGCAATAATGCAAAAATACGGCTTAAATAGAGTTCTGTCGCAGCTATAAAAGATAGTTAAAACTTTATTTTAAATGTGAGTATTTTAGCCACTAAGTTACGAATGAAGCAAATTGCTCAAAAGTAGTTCTATTAATTGGTTATCGTTTTTGAGTTCTCCTTTTCTAATCATATGTAAAATTTCAATACCCTTTATTGTTTGCCGGGCTCCATTAAATGATTTGAAGCCTAGCATCGCTCTCGTTCGCTTTTTAATAAAGCGATGATCTTGCTCAATCATGTTGTTGAGATATTTATTTTGGCGTATTTCTATTTGCTCTGTGTCGATATACCCTTGGTTTATAGCGTCTAGCGCTGCTTTATTAGCTCCACTCTTATCAACATTGATTTTCTCTGGCTTTCCATTCTCTCTAATTGCTTTACGGAAAAAGCTTTTTGCAGCTTGAGTATCTCTTT
>Ga0129324_10002816_pt1 | contig 10496 bp, 8 predicted proteins | sample CPBDNA_7_FD_96879 | JGI IMG/M metagenome (GOLD analysis project Ga0129324, IMG submission 96879) | Freshwater to marine salinity gradient microbial communities from Chesapeake Bay, USA - CPBay_Spr_15_0.2_DNA | ecosystem: Environmental > Aquatic > Marine > Coastal | place: USA: Chesapeake Bay... | reverse complement strand
CGTTGTAATTGACCCCTGGCTCTGCCCGACTACCTAATTCAGACCAATTTAAAATTTGAAGGCGATCAAGCGTTTGACGATCGGTTTGAGTAGCCCATGGCATCGGTTCATTAAGCTTTTCACCCATCACTGTAATGGCATCAAATGTTTGCGATACCGCTTGTAAAGCGGTTTGTTCAGCTGACAGTTCGGTCGACTTTGCTACGGTTTGTGCCTGAGCGGCCCCTATAGACAAAACAGCCAAAGTTAATGCACTTAACACGGGTTGAACTGCACCCGAAAACTTGATTGGACCACCCCGGCTATACCGATGGATGTGGGCTACGACTTGCTTTTTCATACTAACCCTTTTGAAACGTAAATTTATGTAATGATAATGATTCGTATTACGTTTAGCAAATGGATTGTATAAAGGGTATGTAACAAACAGACAGTTAACGACTTCATCGCATCGCTAATCTAGCTTAACTACATGATATATATAGATAAAAATTTATCACTTTTAATATTATATTTATTTATATTACATATAATAATTTAATTTTGAATGTACGATTGTCATTTTGAATCGTCCAAACGAACGCCCCTCCGATCATTGAGCTGCTAAACGGAGAAATACCTGACATATGAAATTTGGCTAGCCATTTCGTGGTTGACGGTTAAGAAAAAAGTATCGTGGTTTTTGCTTTCATTTGGCCTTTGATGCCCCTTAAAAAAGTTAAACAAGATGTACATTCATTTTTAGCAGGCATCAAAACAAAAAACATGTAGATAATTACAACACTCAGGGATAGAATCGCACGACAACAACGATTTCTAACGGAGACTCTGCATGTTTAAAAATAAATGGGCGTTAGCCCTTGGTTTGGCCATAACCAGCTCAATGCTGACTGTTAGCATCAGTGCATCTGCTGAACCCAACAAACCCGAGTGCATCGCACCTGCTAAGCCCGGCGGTGGGTTTGATTTAACCTGCCGTTTGGCACAAACTGCTTTAAAAGATAGTGGCGTACTCAAAGACCCTTTGCGTATTTCGTATATGCCGGGCGGCATTGGCGCAGTTGCCTACAACGCAATCGTGGCACAACGCCCTGATGAGGCTGGCACGATTGTTGCCTTTTCAGGTGGTTCATTGCTGAATTTAGCGCAAGGTAAATTTGGCAAGTACAACGCCTCTGATGTACGTTGGCTTGCGGCGATTGGGGCAGACTTCGGTGTCATGATGGTTCGCGATGACTCACCTTACACATCCATTAAAGATGTGATGGCAGCTTTAAAAACCGACCCCAGCAAAGTTATCTTAGGTGCAGGTGGATCAGTGGGTAGTCAAGACTGGATGAAAGCAGCACTTACCGCTAAAGCCGCAGGCGTCGATTACAAAAAAATGCGCTTTGTGGCCTTTGAAGGGGGTGGCGAAGCTGTGACCGCTTTACGCGGGGGCTTTATTCAAGTCTATACAGGTGACGCAGCCGAAGCAGCAACCATGATTGCAGGTGGCGCGCCCGTTCGAGTATTAGCCATCTACAGTGATAATCGTTTACCTGGCAAACTATCTGGCGTACCCACGGCTAAAGAACAAGGTTTTGATATTCAATGGCCAATCATTCGTGGGTTTTATATGGGCCCCAAGGTAAGCAACGCTGATTATGATTGGTGGGTCAATGCTTTCAACAAAACCATGTCATCTTCAAACTATGCCGAATTGCGTACGCAACAAGGTTTGTTCCCCTTTGATTTAACGGGTGCGAAGCTTGACGGTTATATCAAGCAACGGGTTCAAGCCTATACAGAGCTCGCCGACTCGTTTGGTTTAATTAAGAAGTAACGCCAAGCTGCGCCATGAGATTATTTTCTCATGGCACATTTAGCAAAGCTCATTCCCAAAATTTTATGACTATTAAAAATAATGCTAAATGATCGATGGTTAGGGGTATGTGCAATTGGTTTTGCTGCATTTTTATTTTGGTTTGGCCGCGGTTTAGAAGCCCCTTTTGCCTATGAACCGGTTGGGCCGCGCGCCTTTCCAATGTTATTGGCAGCCATCATTTGTCTGTGTGGACTGATATTACTCATTAAGGGTGGCTCACCTGTGGCGCCTAACACACCGAGCGCTAAATTTAGAATTTTGTTGATGGTTGCCATTATTGCGGCCTACGGCATGTTGTTTCAACTGCTGGGTTTTATGATTGCAACAGCCCTCATGACAGCGTGCGTGGCTCGTTTATTTGGCGGTACATGGCTGAAATCTTCTATTGCAGGGGTCGTCATGGGCATCAGTTTTTTCTATTTATTCGACCGCTTGCTTGATGTTGTTTTGCCCTCAGGCATACTGCGAGCCTGGCTATGAGTGGCGTTTTAGACCACCTCGTGCTTGGGTTTGGGGTGGCGGCCTCTCCTGTTAATCTTTTGTTAGCCTTAGTCGGGGCTTTTTTTGGCACGATTGTCGGGGTTTTACCTGGTTTGGGCCCTATTAACGGTGTGGCCATGCTCATACCGATTGCTTTCGCAATGAACTTGCCCCCAGAAAGTGCTTTGATCTTATTGGCAGCTGTTTATGTCGGTGCCGAGTATGGCGGACGTATTACATCAATTTTGTTGAATGTACCGGGCGAGGCCGCGTCGGTGATGACCACGCTTGATGGCTACCCCCTTGCTCGCCAAGGTTTAGCCAGTGTGGCACTGTCTATATCAGCATGGTCCTCATTCGTTGGCTCTTTTATTGGTGTGGTGGGGATTGTCTTTTTTGCACCCATTCTTGCTAAATGGGCATTGGCTTTTGGTCCGGCTGAATATTTTTTACTGATGGTATTTGCCTTTTGTGCACTCACCAGCCTGCTCGGGGAACGCCCCGTTAAGGGAGTATTAGCCGCTATGATTGGTCTGTCCATCGCAACCGTTGGTATTGATTCAAACTCAGGCGTTTACCGTTACACCTTTGATATTCCCAACTTGGCTGATGGCATGGCATTTGTGGTGGTGGTCATTGGCTTATTTGCCGTATCTGAAATGCTACAAATGTTAGAGAACGTCTTGTCTGGCACGTCAATTGATGTACCCAAAAGCAAACGTAAGCTTTTTAACTTAAAAGAGCTGGCCTTTACCTGGTGGTGTACCGTGCGCTCTGGCGTAATGGGGTTTTTTATTGGCGTGTTACCAGGTGCGGGGGCCAGTGTTGCATCAGCGGTCACCTACGCCAACGAAAAACGTCATTATGAAAGCAAAGATCCCGATGCAAAATTTGGTCGGGGTGACTTGCGTGGTGTGGCGGCCCCTGAGGCTGCCAACAACGCTTCGGCTGTTGGGTCTTTTATTCCTATGCTGACATTAGGCGTCCCTGGCTCTGGCACCACAGCCGTCATGATGGGTGCATTAAGTCTTTACAACATCACCCCTGGCCCCGCTTTATTTGAAAGCTCACCTGCATTGGTCTGGGGCTTAATTGCGTCACTTTTTATTGCTAACTTGATGTTGCTGTTAATGAATATACCGCTGGTGAATATTTTCGCCTCAATGTTACGCGTACCGCCATGGCTATTGGTACCTGGTATTTTGGTAATCAGTTACATCGGGGTTTATGCTCTGCACTCCGCTACATTCGATTTAGGCTTGGTCGTGGCCATTGGTGTCGTAGGTTACTTTCTTCGAAAATTTGGGGTACCACTTCCGCCTCTTGTATTAGGGGTCGTTCTGGGCGACATGATGGAACAAAACCTACGTCGTGCCTTGTCAATGACAAACGGTGAGCTTTCAATACTGTGGGAAAGCAATATCAGCAAAGGTTTAATATTTGCCTGCCTAGCCATTATTTTGGTGCCTATTGCATATCGTAAATTTAAAAAATTGCGTGCGAATTAAATGATCGGCTTCAAGCACTTGCATCACTTGCTATATTACGCTTAAAGTCAAAAGGTTAAAATCTTTAATTTTAGGTAATATCATGACTTTTAAAATCGCTATGATCATTGGTAGTAGCCGCAATGAGTCAATTAACCAGTTGCTCGGTTTAGCCCTAACCAAACTGGCACCCAGCTCGCTTACGTTTGAAAACATTGCAATAGCTGATTTACCGATGTATCACGGTGATTTAGAAGGTGAGCGCCCTGCCGTCATCAACCGCTTCACCGCTGAAGTGGCTGCCTGCCAAGGTGTACTCATGATTACCCCAGAGTACAACCGTTCAATACCCGCTGTACTTAAAAATGCAATTGACTGGGGCTCCAAACCACAACCCAACAATGTTTGGAAAGACAAGCCGACCTGCATCACTGGCGCCTCACCCGGTGCGACAGGCACGGCGGTTGCTCAACAACACTTACGCCAAATTCTAGGTATTGTGGGTGCAACAGTAATGGGGGGCGAATCGTACATTACGTTCAAACCGGACCTGATTGATGCGCAGGGTAATGTGACCAATGAATCTACGCACGAATTTTTATCAAACTATATGAAGCGTTTTGCAACCTTGGTTGAAAAACTGTCGGCGTAACCCGTTCATACTGGTCTTGAATTCAATTCGTGCAAGCGACCTACCCCTTGCGTGTTACTGTGAACGGTAGGTTCGATAACCGTTAACTAAGGGCCCATAGTAATTTACAAATATACATTTTATATTTTTTGTAATTAAATAGAGGTATACCTTAATCGGTTTCATAACCACTAACCATTTTGATTTAAAAACCGCTTAAGAAATATGCTGTTCAATTAAAAAGGAAACTCTTTATGTCATTACGCATCAACGATATTGCACCTGACTTCACCACTGACTCAACATCAGGTGAATTAAGTCTTCATAAATGGATGGGTGATCATTACGCCATTTTGTTTTCACACCCTAAAGATTTCACACCCGTTTGCACCACTGAGTTTGGCGCCGTAGCAAAGTTATCAAAAGAGTTTGAAAAGCGTGGCACCAAGGTTATGGGTGTCTCAGTGGATGGCGTAGAAGAGCACCATAAGTGGGTTCGTGACATCGAAGCTTTTGCTGATGCACCTGCCAACTTTCCGATTATTGATGACCGTTCATTACAGGTCGCTAAGCTCTACAACATGTTGCCAGCTGACGCCTACCTGCCTGATGGTCGCACACCGGCTGATAGCGCAACCGTGCGCACCGTGTTCATTATTGGACCAGACAAAAAAATCCGTTTGACGATGTCATACCCTATGTCAGTTGGGCGTAATTTTGCTGAAATTTTACGTGCCTTAGATGCCATTCAAATCACTGACGGCGCCCCCATTGCCACCCCTGCAAACTGGGTACCGGGCCAAGACGTGATTGTGGCTTTGAGCCTAAGTGACGAAGCTGCTCGCGAAAAATTTGGTGAAATTGACATTAAATTACCTTACTTGCGTTACGCCAAGGCGCCTAAAAAGGCTTAATTTTTTGGCTTGTCGGTAAGTAGGCATACTCATCTTTCACAAGGTGAGTATGCCTTTTTTATTTCATCCCAAAATCACATGATCACTAGATAATGAGGTCATTCAAATAGCTAATAATCGAAGTAACCAATCATTGAAGTCACTCATCATTCAATGAACTAACGATTAAACGTATTAGACCACCTGCCCTAAGCTCAATATAAACTCGGGCAGCTTAAGACGCTGAACTTTACCCGATGGGCCGCGCGGCAATTCACTTACAAAATGAATCGTCTTAGGGCTTTTAAACTTGCCAAGGTGGGTGTCACAAAAAGCACGCATGTCATGTTCGCTTGCATCACGATCTGGTCTTAAAACAATACAAACCATAATATCTTGACCATAATGCTTATCGGGAATACCAACTGATGCGGCGTCTAATACGTCTGGGTGCCGCAACAGAACTTCGTCTATTTCTCGTGGCGCAATGTTTTCTCCGCCCTTGATGATAAGCTCTTTAATACGACCCGTAATAAAGAAAAAGCCATCGCTATCACGGTGCCCAAGGTCTCCGGTACGAAGCCAACCATCGGGTGTAAATGTAGAATGCGTTGCTACCGGATTTTTATAATAACCAGCCATGACATTGTTACCCTTAATAACAACTTCACCTGTCACACCATCGGGCACAAAATTCAATTCACTATCTATAACAGCCGCCTCGCAACCCGTTTGCTTACCAACTGAACCTAGTTTCCGCTCTGAGCGGTTAAGTGGGTTAGAAAAAGCCGGCGCTGCTGTTTCAGTAAGACCCATGGTCTCAATCACTCCGATACCAAATTTGTTTTCAAAGCCTTGAAGATGCTCAGGGGGTAATGATGCTGAGGCAGACCGGCAAAATTTAATGTTTTGGGTGGCAGAAACATGTGGGGCTTCATGCTCAAGCAAATACGAAACCATGGTGGGTACAAGATTAATCCATGAGCAATTCATGGTTAACGCTTGATGCCAAAAACGCCCTACAGAGAACCGAGATACTAAAGCTAAACTACCACCCGAAACCAATGGCGCTAACATAGTTACCATAAAGGCATTGATATGATAAAGCGGCAATACAGCCAACACACGGTCATGCTCTGTCAGACCATGCTCTGCAACGATAGACAAAGCATTATGAGCAAGCTGCGACTGTGTTAACAAAACACCTTTTGGCACGCCCGTCGTACCCGATGTATACATTAACAAAGCTGGTGCCTGAGGGCTAACTTGAGTCTCTAAATCATTAGCAAATGCTTTAAGCTGATCATTTGATACATGCGTTTCATCAGGTATCGATTCCATCATTTCTGAGGTAATTAATAACTGAATTGGGCGTGGAAAGCTATTCAGTATCTCTTTTAATTTATCTGCCCATTCAGGGTTTGCCACAATAATTTTGCAATCAGAGTGTTCAAGCACATAACGCATTTGGTCTGGCTGCGATAACAAATTAACGGGGTTCACACAATAACCACCCCACATTGCTCCCAATAAAATTCTCAAAGTATTCGCACCGTTAGGCATCACAACTGAAACAGTGTCGCCAGGTTGCAAGCCGCGGGCAGCAAGGAGTTGAGTCACCGCAGCACAGCTCGATAATAAACTTTCATAGGTCAAAGAACGCCCGCTACTTTCTTCCAGTATATAAGTATTGTGAGGAGTCTGTTGAGCTTGCTGATTAATCAGTTGGCAAATTGTCATCATTTTCAAATCACACCATACTTATCAAAAAATGAACCAAAAATTTCTCTCTCGGTGGGTACTCTCTCTGGAATAGGTCGAGAAATACGGGTGGTGTTTAAATAATGTCGGTAATTCATGTTATCTGAAAAATTATTACCACCCCACGTGCCACAACCCATCGATAATGAAAACGGCAGTCCATTATCAAAACTACCCCCCGTGGCGATGCAATGTGCTTGATCCACAATCACCCGAGAAACGGGTAGTCGCAAACCCATCTCTAGCGCTCGTTCAGGTTTATTTGTATGTAGCCCCACGGAGTGGCCTGCGCCTTGCCATGCATAAATACGCTCGACCATTTGTAAGGCGTGCTCAAAGTCAGGCACGATATAAACGGTTAAAACTGGACTGAGCTTTTCACCTGAATATGGGTGCTCTGCCCCCACATCATTTAAACCTTGCTCAACCATCAAAATTTTTGGGTTAGACGAAGCGATGTCAGTCAAACCGGCGAGCTTGGCGATAACCTCAGCCGACTTACCTGTTACCTCGGCCGACAATTTACCGTTCGGCCACATCACCTGCTGCAAGTTCTGGGCTTGATCTGCGTCGAGCAAATAGCCACCTCGTGCTTGCAATGCAGACAGTAGTTTTGCGCTCACACTGGCCACAACCACCATACTGTTTTCAGACGAACAACTGGTTGCATTATCAAAAGTTTTAGAACGAATGATGCGTTCGGCCGCCAAATCAAGATTCGCTGTTTCATCTATGATGCTGGCCACATTACCCGCACCCACACCAAACGCAGGGGTGCCACACGTATAAGCCGCCTTCACGTTTGCTTGTGAACCCGTTGCCACCACTAAGTCACACAAGCTCATTAAATCAGCTGTTGCTTTTTTATTGATGGGGGCAGGCAAAACCTGCACAAGATCTTTTGGGGCACCTATTAAATCAAACTGCTCGTGGATAAACTCAATGAGGCGCTGAGCCGTACCCAAACCTTTTGGCGAGGGCGCCACAATGACAGCATTACGACCTTTAAGTGCATTGATAATTTTATTGGCTGGTGTTGCCCCTGGATTGGTTGAGGGTGTAATGGCACACACCACGCCGACTGGGCGGGCAATTTCAATCAAGCCAGTAGCCGCATCTTCAGAAATAACACCCACTGATTTGGCACCTTGAAGGTCGCGCAATAAGCCTAGCGTTTTACGGTGATTTTTACGCACCTTATCTTCAACATTTCCCACCCCCGTATCAGCCACTGCACGTTCAGCCAATTCTCGATTTCGAGCCGGTTCAATGATGGCCCAACCTGCTGCCGCCACCAACTCATCAACCCGAGATTGATCGTATTCGTTGGCAATTTTTTGGGCATGACGCGCTCGATTAACCAATTCAACAATAGCGGGGTCATATGCGTTTTGATCAGATTGGGTTTGATTAGTTTTCATAAAGTTTCATGACAATAATTAAAAAGTGCAACAAATAAAAGTGTTAATTTGAGGCTTAACCATGACTTCATACTGATCTCTCAGATGTGGCTGAAATGGATTGTTTAAGTCAAGACTTAAATTAGTATTAAGAAATATTTACGGCGATGATTTCTTTCGAGGCAGCAGACGCCTCATAATCATGCCACCGATGCCAGGCACTAAAGCCCAAGCAATAAAAAGCATAGAAAAAGCCATAATGCTGCCGCTAATTGGGCGGGTCAAAAAGATAGTGGGATCATTGTCGTAATTTGCTAGAGAAGTCATGAAATATCTTTCAGCTAAGGGCCCTAAAATAATGCCGAGAACCAATGGGGCTGAGGGAAAACTAAAGTGCTTCATGATGTATCCCAACACACCAAAACCTAAACAAATATAGACATCAACAATGTTATTACGAACACCATAAGCACCGACCACACTTAATACAACAATGAATGCACCCAGCACCGTTGGGGGCACTTTCATGATGGTTGCAAACCCACGTGCCACTAGCATACCCGCACCAATCATAAACAGATTCGCTAAGATTAAACTTGCAAAAACGGTATAGACCAAATCACTTTGCATGGCAAACAACATGGGACCGGGTGTAATGCCATGCAACACCAAAGCAGCCAACATAATGGCAGTAGCGGCACTTCCGGGAATGCCTAGCGTTAGCAAGGGAATCATGGCTGCACCTGTGGTTGCACTGTTGGCAGCTTCTGGAGCAACCAGACCAGCTTCAATACCAGTTCCAAAGTCTTTACCTTGGGGGGAAACTTGTTTTTCAATACCATAGGCCACTACAGCACCCACCGTTGCCCCGGCACCCGGAACCGTTCCAATTAAGCAACCAATTGTTGTACCTCTCAATGCAGCCCCCCTTAGCCCCCAAAGTTGCTTTAAGTTTGGTAGCTTCATACGAATATTTTTAGCTTCGCCTTGACCATGTGAACGCTTACCCAGCATCTCTAAAACTTCACTTAATGCAAACAACCCAATCATGACCACAACAAAATCAATACCATTTTGTAAGATCGGTAAACCAAAGGTTAAGCGTGGCATACCGTACAAAGGGTCAACGCCAACGCTACCAATTAAGATGCCACAAAACAATGAAACCATACTGATCGCAGGCGCCTCTTTAGCGATAGCGATGACACTGATTAAACCTAGAAAGGTGGCGGCAAAAAATTCAGGTTGGTCAAATGTTAGGGCAATTTCAGCAAAGGGTGGCGCCCCAAACGTCAGTAACAATGCGCTGGCCACGCCACCAATTGCAGAAGCCAACAACGCAAGCATAAGAGCGCGTGCAGCTTCACCCCGCTTGGTCATCGAGTAACCTTCCCAACAAGTTGGTAAAGAAGCTGGCGTGCCCGGAATATTGATGAGAATGGCAGAAATTGACCCCCCAAATACCCCACCCGCATAAATTCCACCTAAAAACACCATTGCCGCAACCGGTGTCATGGCATAGGTGAATGGCAATGCCATAGCCATAGCGTTTACAAATGAGATGCCAGGCAATGCCCCCGCAACGGTACCAACCGCCAAGCCGATCAGCATGATGCCCAAGTTCATAGGCTCAAGCGCTGCAAGTAAGCCGTGTGCTAAGTTAATAAACATATCCATGGCTTAACCCTTTAGTAAATACCCATGATTCGATAAAGCGCAACTGAAAACTCACCCATTACGCCTTGACCACGATCAAGAGGCATTGAAGCCAGTTTTACAAAAAGATAAAGTAAAACCGTTGTCCCGATTAACCCAATTAAACTCACTAATAGAGGTTTTCGTAACCCGCCCAACCAGCACCAACTGACTATATAAAGCAAAGTGGCTGTAGCAAAACCGAGTATGGCGAGCAAATATCCGTAAAGCAAAATAAACAGTACACCCAGTGCGATCAGTAATGAAAAAGGGGTGCTTTCT
>Ga0129324_10002813_pt1 | contig 10510 bp, 7 predicted proteins | sample CPBDNA_7_FD_96879 | JGI IMG/M metagenome (GOLD analysis project Ga0129324, IMG submission 96879) | Freshwater to marine salinity gradient microbial communities from Chesapeake Bay, USA - CPBay_Spr_15_0.2_DNA | ecosystem: Environmental > Aquatic > Marine > Coastal | place: USA: Chesapeake Bay... | reverse complement strand
TGATACATTATCAGTATATTCATCTAGAGGATTACCATTAACAGTAAACCTCACCAATGTAAACAGACGATTTGCTGGATACTCGCAGTATCTAACCAAATTTCTATAAGTAACTGGAACAGTCCCAACAAGTCCACTTCCACCACCGGATGTACCTGCTACAGCATCACCCACATTATTTCCAAATGCATCAACATATGATAGGACAGTATTAGCGGGGTTTGTTTGTGGATCGAGTAACGGTACCGTTTGTTGGACTGCAGTAGCTGCACCAAGACGCACCCTACATACCATATCATGAAAGAAATCGCCAAATTGGGGAATACTAAAAGTCACACTAGAACCCAAATTCGGACTACCCGACTGTGTATTTACCTTGGTATATTCATAACCAATGGCAGCAAATGGCTTAAAGTGTGCATTTACAAAGAGAACGTGAGTACGTTCAATATCTACTAGTGTGGGTGTGATGTCGGCCTTCCCAGCGCGCTTCCTCGCGCACATGACATCCTTGACACGTTGGTTAAGCAACTTTGTTGCCATAATAAGACGATCCGCCTTACCATCATTTGCTATAAGCTTGAATACTGCACCGGCTGACATATTGAAGTTATTTTAAGTCTGAGAGACGATTTATTGAATAAGACTCGGGGAGTTGTATACTAAAGTATATATAAAAAAAGGTAATAAAAAATATTTCATTGATGTTTTTTTCATCATTTTTAAATAAAAATCAACATTTCTAATGCTTTAACAATTATTAGGGTATATTAGTCTTAAGTACGGTGAATAATATTAGAAATAATACCTAATGATTTATATGTAATATATATTCTTCATACTAAAAAGAATTAATAAAATAAAAAAATAATATGTAATCACAAATAATTATCATTTTTAATATATTATTGGATTGGCATAAATCTTTTTTTTCCGTTATCATATTCCGTAATTGCTATATTTGTAAGTAAATTTTGTGTATTATCTATAACCGCCGCCTTAACTGGCAAACCATTATCTGCTTTTCCTATAATTTTAAAACTCCATTTTATATTATCAATTTCGGCCATTTTAACGACCGATGAAAATTCATTTTCTAAATCTACTTCTATAATTTTGTATAATTTTCTCTCATTGCTCATATTTTCTAAAACTTCTCCATTTTCTAAAACTTCTCCATTTTCTAAAGTTTTTATACCCGCAAGAGATAAAATTTTATTCTTATCTTGACCTGGAAATAATTTTTCGAATGTTGATTCTGCCTCTTTTTTAGCCATATGGAGTGGTTGGCAGCTAATTCGTAATTCAAAATCCGCAATTTCATCCGAATCAAATTTTTTACAGATTATATTTTCCGTATTAATTACGGGTATGGCAAATAAGTGGGTATTTAAATTTGAGTTTCGCATCTTTTTTTCCAGCATTTGAGGGTTTTGTTTACTTGTCTTCAACCAGATAATAATCATATTACTCATATTGACCAAATCAAAAGTGTTGTCTAATGTTAGAATATTTTTCCAAGCAATATCCATTTCGGATAAATGCTCTGGCGCGTCTATAATAATTAGTTTATATGTCATGTGAAATGTATATCATATGAATTAGTTTGTGTTTAATAATATATTCAATTGTGCAACTATATATTACAATAATGCCATTATATTCTTTTAAAAAAACACGTAATTTAATGGATTTATCAATAGTTGATCTATTGATTACTAACAAAAATAATACTATTAATAATTCTGAAGAATCCGGAAATAGTAATTTCCCAATGTATGATACGCCAATGTATAATATTGATAAGTTTCTTTATCGTTTAGATAAGTTGAAAAATACTTCGGATAAGCATAAATTTATAATAAAATTGTTAAATCATTATCAAAATATTTGGTTTGACACTTATGATCATATTTACCGGAAGCATAATTTGGAAATGATAAGAAATGAATCCAATAAATCCAATGAATCCAATAAAGAATTAAATAAAAAAAATATTAAACATTGTTTAATGGGTATAATTACTATAGTAAGTGTATCATTTGTTTATTATATTAGAAAATAAATTACTAATTATACCTATCCGAATACGAATACGAAATTATGTATTCCAAATTCTATAATGAGTAAATATTTTAAGTTTCTCCAACTTGCAAAGCGCCCGATACTAGATCTTCGAAAGTTAGCAACTTCGTATGAAAATTTATGATCATCATATTATCAGTTTCTCTATTTCCGTATGTTATTTTTTTTACATTATTAATATTAAAACTCGGACACATATTTTCTGTTATTTTAACACTTCGACTACATGTACATCCATTACCGTAATTAATAATTACGACATTATCAATAAGAATGCTTCTCTCGTATGGAAAAGCCAATCCGTTTAGATTATCTGATATTATGGTACTACTTTCCATTTTAAATTTCTTAGATATATCAAAATAACAATTTAAATTTAAATAAAAAAAATAATATACCACTTCCGTTCTATTTAATAATATATTTACTATAATTCATTTTAATTACTGGAGTAGTATAATGAAATATATAAATGTTTTTAATTTTGTAAGTAAAATATGACATGTTTTTGGGACGGGCTAATTGCGGCATTGCAACCGTTTGGGTTAAAAAATATAAGTGTTTTTAATTTTGTAAGTAAATTAAAAAGTAGAAATCACCAAGTCGATAATGTAATGGTGCAAGGTACTCTTATTAGTGATAAAGCCAGAAGTGAAAATTTTGAAGCCGTCGAAGAGTATGATTCAAACCAAACAGAACAGGGATATTACTGTTCAACAAGCGACCCTTTTCTTATCTTAGTTTCTTACGTATTCCGGGTAGATATAATTCATAATTATAATGGTTCGATTATAACATATGCATTCGTTGGTAAAAATCCCCGCGGATCGATATCTGTTTCATCAAATGCTGGCCATTTTTGGAAATCATAATATTATATTTCGTAATTTCGTAATTTCGTAATTTCGTAATTTTGTAATTTCGTTATTTCTCTATTTCATCATTTCGGTCCACGGCCGTCTTTTAATTTTTTGCTTTAATGTTCCACATCCCAGTTTATCTTTGGAAACTTTAACAATAAATTTTTCAAATCTCAAAAGTTCTTTTTCTTTACTTTTCATAATTTTCAGCACCCATTCATCCGCCGACAAAATATTATCTCCCTTAACACGTCTTTTTGGTTTAACTAAAATTAATTTCCATACATAAACTTTACGCCGGCTCGGAGGTAGTTCTATGTGTGATTTATAACGTACCGCTCTCCCAGTAATTTGTTCTTCTGCCGCCCTATTCCATACCGGATCAACATGTATCATATTTGTTGTAGATTTTAGATCTAGTCCTTCCGATCCACTTTTCGTAATAATCATTACTTTACTGCGCCCAGTATTATAATCTTCAACTGCCTTGTTGCGCCCTTTCTTAGACATTGACCCAGTCACCATGACTGGATCCCACTTTTGTAATCCTTTTATTATCGGACGTAATCCCGATTTGACCCAGCTCGTATATATAAGTGATTTTTTTCCTTTTTTCGCATCATTATTTACTTTTTTAATAACCCATTTAATTTTCGCACTATCTAACATACTAATAGCATTCGAAGCTTTCCTCACCCCGTGTAGAAATGCCTTTGGATTATTTCCCATGATTTTACTTTTCGCACATTCTATCGATTGGTATCTTTTGTAGTAATCCGAACTCATTTGTATTTTAACAATTTTATTTATGACCTTTGGGAAATTTGGGTCATTTTTTTTCGAACCGAAATAATCAATATTGCATTTCAAGAATGATTTTAGCCCAGCTAATGTCAATCCATTAAATGTTCGTTTATCAATTGGGTCTTTGCCGGTTGCCATTGCTATCAAATTAACGATATCATAAGGTGAGTTAACTAGAGGGGTGGCTGATAATAGAAGTATCTTTTTTGCAATTTTCGAACATTTAATTATGACCGTTGCGAGTTTACTTCCTGGTGTTCTTAAATTATGCGCTTCATCAATGATTAGTAAATTTTGTTTACATAAAATATATGCTTTTTTACCAAGATTAAATAATCCATTATATGTAAAGAATTTATACTGAATTATATTTTTCCCTACCCCATAAGCTCTTAATTCTTTTCTGAAATTCTCTTGTAAAGATTTTGGAGTTATAACAATTACAGTTTTATTTGGATTTCTATCTAAAAAACACTGACTTGCCGTTACTGCAGTTAATGTTTTTCCACTCCCTACTCCATGTATTGCAATAATTCCTTTCTGATTATTGAATTGTTTAACAACATCTGATTGATGCGGTCTAAGGATTAATTTACTCCTACTTATACAATTCTTCTTAGACTTTGTAGTCAAATTATTAGTAATTGTAGGCATTTAACCGTTTTTTATGTATATTATACATGAAACTATACATGAAAATATACATGAAAATATACGTGAAAATATACATAAAAATTGAATAAATGATTATTAAATGAACAATCATTACAAAAATAAGCTCAGCAGAATATGTCTTTCAACCAACTTTCAAGTGATACAATTGAGATAATATTTTCATACCTATATATCCGTGAAAGGTATCGGGTAAGGGGCATTTGCAAATACTCTCAAATTGTAATCGATTCCGGAAAGATATATAACAGTTCCAATGACCTTTGTGATGATTACGGACGCTGTTCTTCATTCACTAAAGCTTTAAATAATAGAAATTTCAGAGCTACCTCATATATGTTAAAACATAACCTTATAACATATATTAATAAAGATCAGCTCATTTCTTTGATCAATTCAATTCAGAGATTGCAATTTATTGGATATAGACAAAGACGACAGAATGATTTTAACAATTTAAAAAATACTAAAAATAATTTAAAAATAGCTATCGGTGATACCCTTATGGTTATTATGGAATCGGATGTCGGAAAAAGATATAAAGAATCAGGTGATTTTCATATTGAAGTTGCCAAAACATACAATTCGATTCTGTATAATATACTTCCTCAAAATATCTTTCCCACTGCAGTTAATCAAATAATTACAAACATATTCTTATTCTTAACCAGTGTGAATAATCGTCATGATTTATTAGGAATTCATAGATTTGTCAAAAAATCTAATATTCTGAAACAATTATCAAAAATGAGTTCATTCACTACTATATCACTTATGGAAAAGGTGAGTAATAATCTCAAGGAAAAATTAATTGGAAAAATATTACCAATTAAGTGGAAGAATAACTTAGGAGATATTAGCAATGAAATAATATTACTGATTTTACGACACATCCCATACAGAGTTCTTTATATCAATCTTTTAAAATTCTTTCCGGATTTCTTGGTAAATATATTGGTCGATAGCGTTCTTGGAGAACATCCTTCTACATCAAATCTATGTATAATTTTAGCAGATAGGGGTTCCCATTTGTTTGAGTATAGTTACCAGACATTAAATAATATAATTTCACATACTAGACCGAAGTACAAGAACAAATCTCTTGTATTTAATATGGAATCATTCACCCATAATATATACCAAAATTACTCAATAGAAGAAAGGTATGAGGCGCTTTCCGAAGAAAAGATAAATTTATTACTGGATAATAATATAATAAGCCCGGTACTGGGCCCGAGGTTGTCAAAAGGGGATAATATAATACATTCATTATTATACTGGGCCATATCCAAAGGAGTTTCTAATACTATGATTGATAAAATATTCGACTACATTGGATCTAAACCCGATATCGATTTTATAAATATGAGCCTGAAGATGAAAAACAATAGAATATTTGCACAATACGGAGAAGTAGCACTTTCTAACAATATATACTATAATAAAGGAAAGGATCTATTCAGATTAATATGCAACAACATTAGTACATATTCTGATGAAGAAGATATATTAAATACAAAATGCATTAGTATCTTGTTAAATAGTTCGGTATCACTGAGTGGACTAAATTCTGCAAAATGGTTTGACACGAGTTGTAACTTACCATTAGATGCATTTAATAAAGTATTTAACCACCCTAATGGGTTAAGTCATAAGATAATTACAAGGAGCCAAATTGCAAATCTTATTAGTAAGTCAAGGTTTGATAGGATAAAAATTATCAATACTAAAATAGATGTTCTATCTTTATGTTATGAGAAGCAAAGAGAACAATTGGAAGGTATACTTCCACCTATATGGCCGTATTCTAATACATTTATTCAAAATACAAAAAAGAGAAAAGATATCAATGATACTACAAAAGAATCTAGTGATGAAAAAAGGGTTCGACATAATGATGAGTTTAAATAATACTACAAATACATATCGCAAATGTGTAATGTTTTTTTTGTAATTATATCGGTATTAAGTTACTATCGCTCAAAAGATCGTAGTCTACTATCATTCTACAATAATATTCTGGGTTTTTTGTATAGTTGGTCGGCTCGTATATCCCAATATTAACAGCTTCTTGCAATATGAATTTAAAAGTCCTCCAAAATATGAGTTTGTGATCTATGTCATCTATAGCCATATGACTCAATTCATGTATAAATACGAAAGTGAGTAGATTAATATCGTGAAAGTGATTTCCACCTGGTGATCTTTTATCTCTAAGACATAATGCCAACAATTCATCTTTATTTAATAGATAACTTGTATCTTTATCCGGATCGTTACTCGAATTTTCAACAATCCTATCTGGATTGTACCTTTTTAATAATTTTTCAACTGCATTTTTCCTAAGTATATAGCTATTTGTAGATACATAAGGTGGTCGCCCGCGAATATATTTATTTCTCAAATGCCTTAGCAATTCAATTTGTTTTTTATTCAACTTACTCAAAATATTCGCAGCTTTTTGTGGATCTTCATGTCCAGTATGCACATCATAAACCTGCCCATCGATCTGTGAACGAATTGGTTCTATTTCCGTAATTGAAAACTTGTCCTTCCAAAATAACTTTCTATTGTATTTACATATACACAAAATTATTAAAGATATTACAAGACCCAGTATAGCCTTATTATTCATATCCATTCTAGTAAAAAAATGATTTGACTATCTTATCGTTCGCTATTATTAAAGGATAACTAAAAAATTGCATTTAAAAAGAAATATACAAACAAATGTATAAAAGTATTGATTAACACAACTATTTGTGAAGGTACACTGTAATAATGATAAATCCTTATAATAATCGCCCTTTGCATATTACATTATTGGATATTATCAATAAACAACCTGGCATAACTTATGTATTTACTGGCCGAGTATCTCCAAAAATACGTTCGATATTGGATAAGCTTGAGGATAATCCTTCTCTATTATCTGCTGGTGATCGTAAAGAGCTAAAATTCATATACGGGAAAAATTGGTTAAATATATTATTGCCAGATTTTGATAACCATGTCAAAATCTGCAGTAAAACAAAACCCGAAAATGTAAAAGAAGGAGGAGTATCAGGTGGTGAAGATTCTGAATTATTAGATTCTGAATTATTAGATTCTGAATTATTGGATGGTGATTTTGGTGATTTAGGAATTTTTGACGATATTGCAGAAGGAAAAAATAATATCAAACTTTCTGTCGAAGAATCAAATTTTGAAGGAGATGAGATTAGCTTACCCATGTATAAAGGTGGGGTAAAATATATTAATATAAATACATTTCCCGAAGATACCTTTGAAGATATCAAACTCAAATTTTACGTTGCGTCAAATATCCCACCATATAGGCAGCATCTATTCTATAATATCTTATCGGGAAATTTACGTTCGACATATAGAGTTTTATTTAATGGTAATATAATGTCTACAGACATCCGACAATTAGTAGATTGTACAGGTTCTAATACAGATAAATTTGCCGGTATTGTGATTGATAAATCTTTCGAAGAACAGTATTCCAATATTACAATCGAATCCGAAGATAAATTCGTAAATATTAATTATTGTGATGGTGGTTACATACATCAATTGTATGTATGTGATTTATTTTCTGTTATATCACCAATTTATACAGGTACTAGTCAGTCTAAACAGATATCCCTAGCTATACAAGATCCATACCAATTCGGATTATTATATTATGGAGTAATTTTAAAATACTGGCCGCAACTTTCTAAAACAATTTTTCAACTTGCAATTAAAAGCCCTAATAATATCCCGAATGAATATCCTGTCCTTCATCCTTCCAAAAATTATGCTAGTCGTCGATATAAATTAGAAACTGAGAAATTGGATTTTATATATTCGAAAGTTGAGACTGTACAATCTATTTTAAAATCCGAAACGAGATCGGATATAGCTATTACTGCGGCTAAAATTCTTGTGAAGCCCGTTAGTGTTCAAATCCATCTTAATATTCGAAATATATTCGATCTCATACCAACGAGTACAACAATTGTTGCAATCAAAGCAAATATCAATGTAGAAAAAATGAGTCGGGAAGATAGCTCTCGACAAATTTTTGTTAAGAGACATATTTCATCATATCGGGATAATATTGCGCCTATTATTGAAAATTTAATTACTAAAAAATTAATGCAAATTAGTATTGTGATAGTAATTTTATGCCCAAAACCAGTATGTAAAATGGATAATGAAATAGTATTTCTTACTATACTAGCTAATGGCGTATACTACATAGAAAGGACTTGGCGCGAGGATGAAAGAAATATGTTCGATGATATTATTAATAATACTCGAAATGTTATAGAACCCATTATTGATATCGTTAATAATCTCAGTTACGCGGCATTCATATTGGGTAATAATCTCGAATATATTAATGATAATAATAATAGCGAAACTCTGATTAGATCTGTTATAGTATCGGCATTTTGGCCAAAAACTTTAAATATCTCCGGCTTTGAACAGTTGCGTTTACAAATTAGGGAATTGGAACGTGCTGGTATTATTAGAATGCGCGGTTCTCAGCAACATGATATTATGACATTTAATTTTGTAAAAGGTATTACCAGATACGAAACACAGAGAGAACAATTAATGAAAAGTACTATTGTCGATTCTGAAGAAGCTGGCAATAATAATTACTCATACATGTTTGACCAGAGAGAAGCCCATAGATGGAATTTTGCATTCTCTGGTAGAATAATACGTATTTATCATCGCACCACAGAAATTAAAATTGAAATGAATGGAGTTGACGATAATGAATTTTACAGAATTAGAAATTACTTTTATGCCATCCTTTACGCAATAAAGAGTACGAAAGTTGATAATTCTGCAAGTAAAACTACTACTACAAAAAAACTAAGTAAATTACGAGAACGTGATCCCGATCTCTTCAATTTGAAAAAATATGATAAAAAACTCAAAGTATATGCAGTTCTTTGCCAATCTATAAGACAACCAGTTTTGTATGAAAAAAATGAACTGAAAAATTTACCCGCGGCGGTGCGTAATAGAATTGTAAAATATTGGAACTTTACATATAAGAATCCCGCATATTACGACTGCCCCTCCAAAGATTATCCATATCTGTCATTTAGGGTGGGTGTCCACCCTAAGGGATATTGCCTTCCGTGCTGTAAAGGAATTAAACCTTTTGCGGGTTCAGTTTCCGAAAGGGTAAATAAACAATGTCTTAAAAATTTAAGTTGGGAAGATGATATAAAATCAAATGAAGAAGAAAGGCAGACAAAACATACATTATCTTTTGGTAAACCGGTAGAAGTTGGTAGGATATCAAAAATACCCCACATATTAAGTGACAATTTATTCTACAAATCTACAAGACCCGATTTCTCCCTAATGCTAAAGGGTGTAAGGCAAAACACACCTAGTATTCCAAATGCAGGTTTCCTATTTTCGATTATCGAGTTAGTTAATGAATCGATGGAAATATTTTGTGGATATATTATTAAAATCATTGAACAGCTAGGATCATCATACATTTCTCTCGGTTTAGGAGCTGGTGGTAAATTTCATAGTGCGGGAGAATTAATAGATACTATTCGAAAAACTTTCGTAGAACAGAGTGACTACTATTCGCCATTTGGACCGGGCGGATTTGCAGAAGATGATTGGAAAATAATAATTTCAGATTTGGTAAATATTGGGTACGATATCGAAATTATTATTTTCGAAGTTCGAACTTCTAATGTACCTTCCGAAGATATTATAACATGTAATGTTTCTAAACAAAAACTCGATAAAATTATTAAAGATAATTCACCGACAATAATATTATTTGATACTTATGTCGGATTATACCCAATGGTTGCGATTAATCCAATTACTTGGTTTACTTACAAAACTGAAAGAAAGGGATTTATGTACGATTATAGTAATGTCTATAAAGATGATTTCATACCCGACTCAATAATTTCATCAATCGCAAAATTATATGAAGGTAATGATGGAAAATTTAATGGCGTAGATCTTTATATTATAAAAAGATTCTGTAATCATGAAGAAATTTCTCGGGAAATAAATGTTGCGTCAAGTGCGTCGAGTGCGTC
>Ga0129324_10002812_pt1 | contig 10510 bp, 12 predicted proteins | sample CPBDNA_7_FD_96879 | JGI IMG/M metagenome (GOLD analysis project Ga0129324, IMG submission 96879) | Freshwater to marine salinity gradient microbial communities from Chesapeake Bay, USA - CPBay_Spr_15_0.2_DNA | ecosystem: Environmental > Aquatic > Marine > Coastal | place: USA: Chesapeake Bay... | reverse complement strand
GCATTAGCCAAAAGCCCAAGTATGTTTTCTCTTATAGAATGATAGGTTGTAATTTTTTTTACGTACCAGTAAAATTCATACTTTTATCCATGTCTTTCTTTTTTGTGTGGTAACTAAAAAGTAGACATTACCGGGGCAATTCTTTTTTATTCAGCCTGCCTAAAGTGCTTCCTTCGCCAAAGCCTTCTTTGTTGTATGCCAATACGTATCCCAACCCAGCTGATTGAAGCATTAGTTGATAGTTCTATCAATTCCTGTTTTAACTGCAAACTGATTGGTTTCAAAACAGTATCTTCCAAGGACAATGCTTGGGTGAATTTTTAAATTATAAGCCAATTGAACCATTTGTTTCTCAGTATTTTTATAATTAAATCTAGCATTTTCATTGAGAAATCTTTGCCAAACAGCATCATCAATAAAACATTGACGTGCAAATCGGTTCGCTTCCTGTTCTTTTTCGTCAATATCGTTGTTAGGATATTCAATATCGAGAAACTCCTCGGGGTGATTAGGCTGCAAATGCTCAAAAACATTACCTAATTCGTGCAATACGGTAAATGCAAAATGGTCGAGTTGTTTTTTGCGCATAGTTACAACGATAGCCGGATTATTGTTGCTCCAAAACGAATAACCATCAATTGGCGATGGGTTAAATTTTTCAATGACTAAAAACTTAATGCCATATTCATTTAAAATCGTTTTCGTTTTGCCCACAACGTCTTTATTACTATAAAACAAGGCTTTCAATTCCATGATCATGGCATCTTTATTTTTTGCATCAAAAATGCCAACATCCTCTGATTTTCCGCGCCATTGGGCTAAACGGCTCCAAGCAAAAATATTAATTTGATCGTTTTTAAGCTTTTCCGACTTTTTGTAATATTCTTTGTTTTTGTGAACCGATACTCGCTCAACAAGCAAATCAATAGAATTAACCTCATATACTTCCCATATTTTCGAAATATTATCGGCTAATGAATGGGTAAGTAAACCTAGTTTATTGAAAATATTTACTGGAACGTATTGTTTAATTAGTCCCCATATCTCAATTTGTTGGGTTTTACGGATATTACGCTCCTGAATACGCACACAATCTAATTCATAACCTGCCTGATGGCGCATCCAGGAATCGGCTTTTATTCCTAAACTTTTCTCCAAAATCAAAGCGATTTCGGCAGTGATAGCACGTTTTCCTTTTATAATTTCGTTTAGCATGGTTTTTTGCATGCCTATATCCTGGGCAAATTCTTTTTGTAAAATCCTACGGTAATCTAACTCGTCTTTAAGAATGCTTCCAGGGTGCGTTGCCTCAAATGGAATATAAACTTTTGTTTCCATGTTTTTCATTTTTTGTAGTGGTTACTTAACTCAAGCAATGAACAAATAGTTATTACATCATGCTCTGTTCCTGCTAATCGGCTCCTAAACTCAAGCCTGTATTGCATATTTTCATATACCGCTTCGATGTCTTGTAAATTGCCTTCTTATATAGATAAAGTGATGCACTCTTGTTGCTATTTTTGGTGCATATTCAATTACCGACTACCTCTAACTCCATTTTTCTATTTCGGATATTAATTTACTGTTTTTGGTTAATCTTCTATTTTGAGAATCTTCTGTAGACTGATCAATTCTTTTTTGAAACTCTTTCCTAGTCATAGGTTTCAATTTAGTATTGTTTTGAGTTTCTTTTTACGCAGATTTTTCAGAAGTATGCATTTAAAGGCTGATGCTCGGCGCCGTTTTTCTGTGAGACGCCATCGGCAGTAAGATGGAGCTAAGCATTTGTTATAGCTTGATGTTATATTTTAAGTGTCAATTTTAGGTGTCCTCCAAATCCCTTTTGTATTATTCTCATAAGAGTAGATAACCTTATGTCTGAGGAATTATTTTCAATTCTTGAAATATAGGATTTATTTGTGCCACATTTTTGAGCTAGTTCTTCCTGGGTCATGCCAAGTTTATTTCTTGCCTCCTCAAGTAAAACCCCCAATCTAAACAACTCAAATTCTTGTTCCCACTCTTCTCGTTTCGCTTCTCCCTTTTTTCCATACTTTTTATCAAGTATTTCGTCAAAAGTTATAATGTTAGTTTTTGTTTTCATTTTGATATTCCTCCATTATTTTAATTGCCATTATTAATTCTTGTTTAGGTGTCTTTTGAGTTTTCTTTTGAAAAGCATTTCCTAAAACGACCAAATTTCCCTTGTCAAAAAATGAAAATATTCTGTAAATATTACCAGCAACTTCAACTCGAATTTCATATAGACCTTTTATTCCTTCTAAATGTTTAAAATACTTTTCAGGAACTTTTTGTGTTATTTGTATCAAATTCAAAGTCCATTCTATCTTTTTTTGCACACTTTCTGTTTGATTTTCATAAAAGTCTAGAAAATGATTTTTGTATGCTATTACTTTTCTTTTTTTTCCATAATACAAAGTTAACTAATTAGACAACAAATTTCAAATTTATATCGACTTTTTTTAGAAGTTGGTAAATTTCTATCATTAGCTATAACTAGCTTATACCCGAAACAATCTTTAGCATAGCCACTCACTTTGGAATGTACTAGCGAAGGATTGTTTTGTTTGATTTATAATTAAAGATATTTAATTCATTACATGGCGAAATTGACCATGTAATCCGGAGCATAATGGCGACCGGCTTATCCAGAGGCTCACTTTCACTAGGAATATCAATTATACTCATCTAAAAAATAGGAAACTCACATAACCTCGCTGCCTAAAGAAATAATAATTAAACACTGAAAATCCATAATAATTTTATTCCAGTCATCGCCGGTTCCGTTCAACTGGAGTTTTATGGCTTGGCCTGCGGCGGACACGAAACGCTAGCTGTTAGCGGTTGGTGCTATTTGTTAAGTCTATTCCTACTTGAAAACATATTGCTTCTATTATGTCAATTTGAATATTGGTGTCGCTTATATGTCCGTATTCTTGTGCCATTCGTTTTTTATCAATAGTCCTTATCTGATGACATAGAGCAATTGATTCGTTGGTAAGCCCAAAATTATTACAGGATGTGATAGGAATAATGTTTACAATATTAAGTAGGTTGTTAATTTCATCTTCACTTATGATTATTACAGGTCTTGACTTACCTTGTTCAGAGCCAACCACAGGGTCTAGATTTGCTCTATAAATATTCCACCTCTTTACGGTCATAGCGTTTCGTGGTCTACAGCGTCAAAGTCATTTTGTACTTCTTTTATGTCTGCTAGAAATAACGGGTCGTTAAGAGCAGCTTTAAGTTGCTCTAATTTTTGTGCTTTTGTGTCAATAACATCTTCAATTACCACTGTTACTTGTTGTTTATTTGTCACTTTACAAACTTGTTTATATGTCATTTTTCTAGGTTTTATTGTAATGCAAATGTACAATAATTGGTGTCAATGACGATTTTTTGCATTTCTAACTAATTTTATCTCTTCATTTATTTCATTCATTGTCATGGAGGACAATCCATATTTCTCGGCTAAAGCTAAGCAGTTATTTAAGTTATTTCGCATTACTTCTCTTCTAACTAGCTCTGTAAACTCAGTGAATGTTATATTTTCATTTTTGATACCCAAGTTGTTAAACTCCATATCTGAGATAGAAACATTGAGTGTTCGCATAGTCGTTACTTTATTCTAAAGATAAATTTTATTTTTAATGGATTCAAGTTTTCTTTTCAGGTAATGCCAATTCTATTAAGCCATCTTCTACGGCTGGTTTAATATATGTTTTTTGAAAATTATCTCGGTTTTTAAGCTCCAATGCAGCCATTAATTCATTTCTGCTCATTTCATTATTTAGTAACCATACAACCCTATGAGATAAGTTTTATATGGCAATAAATTTTGTATCTTGTATGGTATCATGTGCGGTATCATGTATTGCTTTTGCGGTTAGTGGAAGGTTTCCACAAAATCAACATAAATCCTTCGTTAATAACTAATTCAGGGGCAGGTAAATCTACTTCTTTAGAGCGTTCTATCATTTCTAAAATACCCGTTCCAAAACGTTCAATATCGCCATTTAAAAACCTAACCAGTAATTACCCATTTTAATGCGATTATACTTTGAAAAACCTCTCAATTTTTTTGAACCGGGAATACTTTCTAACGTTAGTGCTTTCTCTGATTTTTAAATGGCATTTTCCTTTAGTTTTTTGAATATTTCTTCTCTTGAAACTATTTCTCCTGTTTTCTCTGAATCCATCAATGTTCCTAGCATAAAGTCTTCATAATGTTCATCTTTTACATTAGTTACCGCCACACCAAGTTGTACTGCCAGTTCTTTCAGAAGCTTACTACTTTTTTGGTCAGCTCTTATAATGATTGCACCCATTATTTAAAATATTTTTGTAAATATAAGCTAATTTTCTTGGCCTCCAAGCCAACGCTTAATCGGGCTTTTCAAGGCTATTTACTACGCTTATCATCCGTTTGGCTACGGTTAATAAGTCGTAGATTTTTTGTCATTTTAATGGTTTACCTTGCCTTATTATTTACCAACTAAATATAATATCCAATATCATGTACCCAAGAATTATATTATTGATTTTATTGCCCATTTTTGGTTTCTCGCAGGCACCACAAAAGATAAATTTCCAATCCATTTTGAGGAATACCAATGGGGAGGTTGTTGCCAATAAAGCAGTCAGTCTAAAAATCTCCATTCTTTCAGGATCAATAACAGGGAATTCAGTTTATAGTGAAACCCATATTAAAACAACGGATGCGTCTGGTTTAATCAGTTTGCAAATTGGTAATGGAACGGTAATAAGTGGGGTGTTTTCTGCTATTTTATGGGGAAATGCGGCTTATTTCATCAAATTAGAGGCCGATTTCAATGGTGGAAGCAATTATGTACTGCTCGGCACACAGGAATTAATGAGTGTTCCCTATGCGTTATATGCGAGTAAAACAGATACTTGTTTGGTGAAATGTTCTTATTTTATATTTTTTAAAAATGGCTGAAAAGCATTTTCAAATTTTGGTAGATAATTCACAAAAAAAGCATTCATTTCTTCCCAATGCGCTTCATTAAATAAATTCACATTCTGAAGTTCGAATTTCACTCGACTCATTTTATTATCTGTTAATTCTTCCCACTCCAGCGGATGGCCAAAGGCAAGATCAATAGCGTCTTTATGCTTAAATAGCTTTTTAAAATAAGATTTGTTTTTTTCCTTACTAGCCGTTGAAATACCTAATTCAATTCTGATATTAGATTTTGTTATAATTAAGGTATAAGCTAAACCGCCAATGCCTGCACCGGTACTTAACCAATGGTCTTTTGATGGGTTTACATTGGTAAATAAATTGGTATGTTTTAATAGGGGGAGTAATTGCTGCCAATATTTTTTTCTAACACTAAATCGATTCGGTTCAGCTACGTTTTCCACATTGGAAGCATATTTTATGAATAATTCATCTTCTAATTCAAACAAAACAAGTAGTTTTTTTAAGATAATGAATTTTGAATGACTGTCATTGTTTGTTTCTATAAACCAGCCATTTTCAACTTCCTTAGCTGTCCTGAAATCAGACATATTTCTTGTTATTTTTAAAATATCCTGATGGCTAATGAGTAATGGAGAGTTCTGTTGGAATAACCTTTTGATTACATAAAAATACATTTGGGCAAATATATCTTCCTCTATTTTTGAATTCTCAAAAATGAAATATTCCAATCTTTTGTAAGTGGGGCTTTCAGCATCAAAAATATTTTGCTCTTCCGAATCTTCTATTTCCGATATCTCAATATCTGGAAATACCCATATTTTGACGAATCGTTCGTAAATAATATTCAATCTTTCCTCATAAGCTGCTGCATTCCATGTATCTATAGAATTTAGGAAAACGTTGAGCCATAATCTGCTGAAATTATAACCTTGCTCGTTTCCGCCAACATTCATTTCTTTTTTTGCTTTGAATGTTCTGTTACCTAAAGCACCATTATTGCCGGAAAGCGTCAGATTTCCAATGGTATTTAGGTGTTTTTCCTTAAATAAAAAATAATCTTCCGTTGACAGCTCCTGGTTCCATTCATCACTAGGGTTTTTAGGGAAAATATGTTCAATGGTAATTAGCTCATTATTGGTGTTTACATATTCGCGATTATTGAAATTCTCCAGCATCTCAAATAGGTAGTTTCGGTTTTTAGGTTGTGTATTATAAAGATCTTTGTCTCTTAGCGCTGTTCTTATATCCTCATTGCTCGGAAACTTAGCTCTACCTTTTTTCTTTATTAAAGCTTTAGCAACAGACTCATAATACTCTTCGGTATCCACTTCTGTGTATAAGGACATGAATATTTTATTGAGTGCATTCGTTGGCAGACCAACTATAAATCTTCTCCAAGCATAGCTTTGAATTAATTTCAGTATTTTCAGTAAATCATCTTTGCTTAATATGCCATTATCAGCATCTTCAAAAACTTGTAGTAAAAACGGAAACGCAACATTTATTTCTAATCTGTTAATGTATTCCAGTTCGCGTTTTATGGCTGTATCCTCAACCATTGAGGGATTTATGAATTTCTTATAATGAACGGATAAAGACTTTATATTTTCAAGTTCCTGATGGTATCCTTCATCTTTTTTATTATTGTAAATGCTTTTAAATTCGGCATATACTTTGTTCTTGTTCGGGATTTTTTTGTTCCTAAGGGTTAGATAATCTCTTATGTAAGCTGAAACCAAGGATGTCTGTTGTACATAATCTCTTGCGTTTTCTTCAATAGGGTTCCAAATGGTTTCAAAAATGCGGTTCTGGTCCTTAGGCGGTAAATCCATTAAAATAAAGTTCCGAATTAAGTCAGATTGTGATAAATCTAATCCCGTTGAATTTAAACTTTCAAAAATTCGCTGTGGATCATCCTTATCACGCTCTAACGAAATTTCAACGAATATTAAACGATTTAATCCATTTAATATGGTTTCAAAATTTCCTTGGTCTATATTACTCCTGAAATAATTGTAATTTTCAATTACATTAGAAAAAAGGAAAGAATCATTATTTGTTCCTAATAAAATAGATTTAAAGGCTACAGAATTGGTATCTGTCTGCTTCAATTTTAACTTACTCGATTCGTTTTTTACATATTGATTGATAAGGAACAAATTATAAAGTCGCTCTGCTTCCCGCGTGTTTCCTTGGTCGTTTGCAAAACGATATAAGGCAACGAATAGAATATTAATCGTTGTCAAACGCTGTTGACCGTCTATAATGACTAATTCTCTAACTTCGTAAGTGCTGTAAGTGCCTTCGTACACGAAAACAATACTCCCGATAAAGTGAGTACCCCTGTTTTCGGTTTCTACAGAAATGATGTCATGTAAAAGTTCTTTGCATTCAGCTGTGGTCCAGTCATAATTGCGTTGATATACAGGAATTACAAACTGCACGTTGGGTGTTTGTAAAAAATTACTTATCTGAAGTTGGTTCGCTTTCATTTCTTATGGTTCATTGACAAAGTTTTCTTCATATTCCTTCCGACTCAATACCGTGTCATACAGTCCAATGGCTTGCCCCGCATGTTTATTTATGCCGATATATTCCAAACTGGCGTCTTCGTACCGTTTAAATCCGAAAACGGCTTGATTCATGTGGGCAGGATTGAATAAACCCAGGCTTACCAATAATTCAAAGTCTTTTACGGAAAGGCCTGTTACCTTTTTGAAAAGTCCCGGTTCCAATTGGGTGATCACATCCTTTAAACTCCGCTCTCTGTAGTCCGTCAAATACATAAATACAGGTATGCGCGTGGCAAATTTGATGAGCTTTTCCTGGATTTGCTTCCTCAAACTCTTGAATTCCTTCTCGTCGTCTGTCAGTTCCTGCTTTTCCTTTTTGGACATTTCCCGGTCGTTTGCCTCTTTTTTGGCTTTCTTTACGGCTTCTGATTTATTAATGATCGTCTCAATATCCTGATTCAAATTTCGGAATCCTTCAATGTTCATCAAGGCTTTCATGGCCTCCTGATTTGCCATCAAGCGAGCTAGTGTATTGTTGTCAACATTCACCAGCAATGCGCTTTCCCAACGTCTTGCCAGTAGGGTAGCAGTGGTACCGCTCATCGCCATATCCAGAATACCTGCGGCATCTACTTGTTTCATCGAACTACCGTCGTAAGCTAAAACGGGTAGGAAGTTGATGAATTCTTCCACATTTTTCTCCGGATTTGTTTCGTTCACATTTAATCGGCAAGCATAATCTGCAATTTGTCGAAGTGCCCTATTGGGCGCAAAATCAAACACATAACATTCCTCTTTCAATATTTCTTCCTTGTTAGGTGATTTGCTGTCCGGATTTTTTATTACCCAAGGTGTCTGTACCCGAAAGGCTGCCTGAAAATAGGTTTCCGGACTGGAGGAATTACGCAGCATAAAAATACCCGTCCATGGTTTTACAGAGACGCCCGTGGTCAATTTGCCACAAGAAAGGGTTATGGTCTTTGATTCCAGCGGATTGTCCGTCATTGCCTGCATCACGGGTGGTAAAGCCATCACCCCAAGACCTGCCTGATTACCCGCAGCAACTACAATGGTGTAGTCGTGGTAAAACTTATTTTGCCGTTGTTTTATCAGATTGGACATGGCATGACAAGAGGCAACGGACGGGAGAAACCAAAAGGTATGGTTCAAGACATTCAATAAAGGGGCATGTGAAAATGGAAGGGGTGGTTTTTTAGTGCCTAATTTCAGATTATCCGTTGTCGTTTCTCCAAATGAACCGCGAATAAGATCTAACCATTTTTGTACCTCATCCTCATACTTAAACTTTGCGTTCGCGCCTTCTCCGTCCGCCGAGAAAAATATGTTTAAATCAAATCCATCAAATTCTCCCTGCATAGCAATTTGTGAAATGGCATCAGGCATCTGGTAAGTCATCATGACCATTCTGGGAAGGGAGGCATAAGGATTTGGCCCGTTGGTCTCTTTCCATTCGTCTTTTGCCTTTTGTTCATCGGAATAAGTCCAGTTAAAAATCTGGTCTTCAATGAATTCTCCTGAAGCGATGGCCCGAAATGGCGTGCCTGACAAATACAGATAATGACTGGTTGTAATGGGCATAGTACCCTCGTCGAAATATTCTAAACCCTCTCCCTCTCCAAACTCCATCTCTCTTTTACCTTCAGCTTCAAACAATTCTTTGGCGCTTTCCCTCCATGCGCCATAGTGGTATTCATCAAAAATGACACAGTCCCAATGCGTGGCGTGTACCCATTCATTTTTAGTTTTTATGCCTCCCGTGCTGGTGTTTTTACCCAGATAATCTTGAAATGAGCCGAAACAAACGATGGGTTTTTTAGGATCAGCTTGCTCAAACGTCAATCCATTTCGGGCTATAAATTGCCATCCTTCAAAATCGACATGGGTCATCAAGTCTTCATCCCAGGCATTTTGCACGGCAGGTTTGAAGGTGAGAACCAATATTTTTGTCCATTGCATTTTTTTTGCCAATTGATAACTGGCAAAGGTTTTGCCGAAACGCATTTTTGCATTCCAGAGAAAATTAGGTGTCCTGTCGGTATTTTCCAGTTTAAAGCTGTTGAAATATTCGATCGTCTTATGAACGGCAGCATGTTGTTCGGGGCGCATACCGAAAGTAAGGGTCCGATTGGCTTCCGTGCGTTCCCCTGTTTTGACCTCCCGAATGGCTTTTTGCAAATCTTTCAACGTGCATCTGAACCATTCTCCTTCCGGATTGGCAAAGCCTTGTTTTCTTAAAAGCCGGTGAATATCGTGGTCTGTAAAGGAACTTCCGTCGTTCCTCATGGCGGACTCCTCAAATACAATGGTATATTTCAATCCAGAGGTTCTCAGTTGTTCCGATACCCTGCTAAAAGCATCTCTTGAGGTAAAACCAATTTTTATTTGCCCTATATGTGTTGAAACCCCTACCAATTCGTACGCATAAATGGTCGGATTGGTAGTAGGGCGGGGTGGAAAAAATTCTTTTTTACTCATCCTTTTTGGCTTTTTCTAAGGCTAATACCCCTTTTGCATTGGATGTACTCACTACCTTTTTTCCTGTTTTTGACTCTAATTCTTTGAGGGCTACCCGGGCTACATTACCTCCTTGTTGCGCCACATTTTTACTTTCTTCAAAATCTTTAGGTTCCACAGCTGCCGAAATATCTTTGGTAGATGCTTCTGCCAGCATATTCAATATCAGTTCCGTATTGGTCATATTATCACGAAGATTTTCTTTTTTCAAGCCTTTAAAAACCTTGTATTCTTTGGTGGTTTTACCTGCCCAGGCCTTAGTTATAATATCAGTTAAAGTGGCAAATTGCTGCCCTTCTTTTAATCCCATGCTTTTCCACTCGTCTGTTAATTCTTTGCGTATTTCAATACTTTTTAGCCGTTGGTTAATCCAGCTTTCTGTATAACCGAGTTTTAAATATTGTTCCAGGGCTCTGTCAATACTCAGTTCAGGGTCTTGCATTTCGTCTAATCGTTCGGCAGCTACTTGTGCCAGCCAAAGTTTGAAAGG
>Ga0129324_10002808_pt1 | contig 10513 bp, 11 predicted proteins | sample CPBDNA_7_FD_96879 | JGI IMG/M metagenome (GOLD analysis project Ga0129324, IMG submission 96879) | Freshwater to marine salinity gradient microbial communities from Chesapeake Bay, USA - CPBay_Spr_15_0.2_DNA | ecosystem: Environmental > Aquatic > Marine > Coastal | place: USA: Chesapeake Bay... | reverse complement strand
CCTTGCTGGCATCGGTCGCTCAACTGCGGCTGCCATCTCTACTTTTGCCTTAAACCAGCCACAACCAATTTTAGATGGCAATGTGAAGCGAGTATTTGCTAGACATTTTCTTATCACGGGTTGGACAGGCAAACCTGCTATTCAACAACAGTTATGGACAGTGGCTGAACGAGAAAATCCAGTTGAAGATGCCATTGCATATACCCAAGGATTAATGGATTTAGGCGCATCGGTGTGTACGCGTAGCAAGCCAAAGTGTGAACGCTGTCCTATTAGTCAAAGCTGTCAGGCTTTTGCTCAAAATCAAACGCAAAGCTTACCCACTCCAAAGCCTAAAAAAACGATTCCACACAAACAAACCACAATGTTAGTGATTCGCATGGGTAACGAAGTCTTATTGGAAAAACGTCCTCAAAAAGGCGTTTGGGCGGGCTTATGGAGCCTACCTGAAATCAATATGTCTGAGATTGCGAGTGAAGTAGCGCATAAGCAGTTGAATTTGATTGTAGAACCAGAAGAGCCGCTCATGATTGTCAATCATGTCTTTACCCACTATAAACTTGCGATCACGCCGCAACCACTAACCGTCGTTAAACCAGTACAAAAGCTACGGGCGGGCTATATTTGGATGACTGTTGAAGAGGCGATTGGTGCAGCATTACCGACACCCGTGAGAAATATTTTGCTCAGCCTCGGTGCTTCGTCCTAAACCTTTACCGTTTGGCAGTTTCAATTTATATTGTTTTCTTAAGCGTTTGATTGTTTGGCGTTGGATTCAATATACATCCTTTTAGGATGCATACTTGTTATTGCTGTTTAAAGTATAACTATTTTTTTAACATTCAATTATGAGGAGTTTGAAGATGACAGTCTATATTGTTGCAGAAGTGGAAGTAACCGATGATACCTGGGTACCAGCGTATGCCGAAAAAGTACATGATATTGTGCATAAACACGGTGGCAAATATTTGTCTCGTAGTGGCAATATTGAGGTACTAGAAGGCAAGCCCCATCCAAATACACTCATCGCCTTATTAGCATTTCCAGATGCGACATCAGCCAAAGCATTTGCGAATGACCCTGAATATGCACCGTTTGGAAAAGCTAGACAAGATGGATCGAATAGTCACTTACAGTTGATTGACGATACGGATATTGCTGGCACGATTCCTTACCTTGCTAAAGGTTAGAAGTTGGTCAGGCGCCATCTCTAAAGCGTATTGCGCCGTTAACTACCTGCCCGACTCAATGTCACGATGATGTAAAAAAGCGAGCTAACGCTCGCTTTTTTAACGCAATTGCTAATCAAATTGATAGTCAATATAAGGTCTTTTACTTCTGAATTGTCTATTGAGTCGTTTAGCTGATTGCGCTTTTTGCTCCTCAATATACGTTGCACCTACCCACTCATCATCTGCTTTGTATGCATCTTTATGTTTGACTGCAGGATTCTGTGCAGCTCGTCTACTGATGAATTTCAATCTCAAAGCATTATTTACATCTGCATCAACCTGAGACGCCTCTGCAATCTGTAATACTTTAGCCTTTTGATGATTGACTGTTTCATGGTTAGTATTCGCGTAAGCATTGATGGACAAACTTAATAACAATGCGCCTAAAAGTGATCGTGTTTTCATTTCATCTCTCCTTGTAATGAGCAATTAAGCCATAAAGCTTTTTAAGCTAACGCTTTATGATGAACTGTATTTTGCGCCTCAAATCACAACAAAAAATCCACCAATATACCTATCACGGCATATACCGATCGGCATATCACTAATCATACACAACAAAAAACAGCCTTAGCTACTTTTTTATAATTGACGCAGTATTAAGCCATTATCTTGGCTTTTAATCTTGATTCCAGCTGTCTTCCCACATGCAATGTTTAATTTTTTGACGGTTAGCAATTAACTCATCTATGCTAGGTTCATCATTTAACGCGCGTTTAATAGCGAGTTTCGTTGCTTCGTAGTTATTTTTGTACATGTCTTTTTTATCTAGATTAGGATCTTTTGCCGCACCTGGGTCAATCCATACCAAGCTGATGATGCATAAGTCATTCACTTGGTCTTTTGGAATAGTGCCTTCAATCACACAGTCTAAAATCGCATCTGCTGTAGCTGCTTGCACCAGCCCACCAAACAATTCAATATTTGCAGAATCTTTTAGCGTTACTTTCGGTACTGTCATGCAAACTGGACGCACCATTTGGTTGATATCACGCACAGCAAACATGGCAGTATGGCCTTTGCTCTGTTGCATTAAATTGGCAAATGCTTGACCAACAGGACCATCAACTGCACCAATCAGAATTTCTGGCATCGCTGCAGAGGTATCTTTACCCTCGGTATATAAGGTGGCTTCACCTGCTTTAAAAATGATTTTTGACATAAGTACCCTTTAAAAAATTAAACTAAATTATTAGTGAATTATACAATTTTAATGTTGTGTTTTAAAACTTTAGTTGCATATCCATATGAGGGATATTCGCGTCTAGATAGACGTCGCTAACGACGACAAAACCAGCTTTTTCATAAAATGGTACTGCATGTGTTTGTGCAGATAATGTGGCATACTTTAAATGATGCTGTTGACATAGCTCAATGGCAGCCGTTAATAGAGCATTACCCACCCCAAGCTTTCGTTTTTCTTGGATGACCGCCATACGTCCTATACTGCCATGCTGCAAAACTCTTGCGCAACCGACGACGGTAAGTTGCCTATCAACTGCCAGCAAATGCCATGCTTGCTTGTCCCAGTCATCCCACTCCAAGCTAACAGGCACTTTTTGCTCTTCAATAAACACTTTTTCGCGGACTAACTTCAACGCGGCTTCATGGGTAGCCCAAGCGACAGGTTTAATATAAAATTCTTGCATTGATTTTTAAAAACCTTCTTTGTAAACCTTGCAGTTCATCAAGCTTACAGGCATGATGCTTGCATAATTTTAAACTGTGATTAAGGATAAATGATGCAAAAGTTTCAAACAGCAATCGCTCGTATTTTATTAGCACTTGTTTTTTTAGGCTTAGTACTATTACGATTAAGTGCCATTATGACAACTCCAGACGGTTATTTACAGTATCAAGTCACACTAGGTCAGTTTGGTCTGCCCACTATTTTCGCACCCATCTTAATTTTAATCCAACTGATTGCAGGACTTAGCTTGTTTGTTGGATTCAAGACAAAACTTTTCGCACGGGTTTTAGCTGGCTTGGCTCTATTTTTAGCTTTAGTGTTGGGTAGCAAAATACCTGAATTATTTTTCTTGTACATCGGCATTGCAGGTGGCATGTTGTTGCTCAGCCACTACCCCCAAACAGCGGCTAGCTTAGATTACCGAAAATAACACGGTTTCTTCAGTAAAAAAGCGGCCCTTGCCGCTTTTTTTATCACTCCCACTCTAATGCTGGATAGAGTATATTCACATTCCTTCGATTAGCAACATCAAACAACACCCACTGGTCTTTTTCACTACTCGCGGCGATGTTCATTGTTTTTTCTAAGCCATCATCATTTTCTATGCCTGTCCGAATATCGTGCAATAACACTTTCAAATAACGCAACTCATTATCAACCGCTTGTTGCCATGAATATGTTGGAGCACCATGCCCAGGCACTACTTGCTTTACTTGTGAATTAGTTTTGATGGTTTCTAACGTGGAAATAAGCCCTTTAATATCACCTTCTATCACTGGTGTACGCTCGACAAACAACAAGTCACCAGTAAATAACGTTTGCGTCATGGTATCAAAAGCCGTGATATCGGTATTGGTATGGGCAACTGAATAAGCGTGTAATTTCAACATCCTACCGCCCAAATCGAGCTCAAGCGCTGTTTTTACCGCCATAGTAGGGATAACAACGGTACTCCCTTGCTCATCATCCCCTAAAAATCGTTTATTCAGCCTTTGATAACCTTCCTCTCGCAATTGCATCGCTTCTGCTAATTTCTCATGTCCTACAAAGATTGGCTTGTCGGCAAGAAAAGCGGCATTACCAAAAATATGGTCAGGATGCACATGCGTATTAATCACATATAGAATTGGCAACTGAGTGACTTCAGCAATAGCTGCCCGCAATTGCGCACCTATTTTGAAACTACCTCCCGTATCAATCACAGCCACACCCTTGCTACCCACCACAACACTGATATTACATATATCACCCTGATAACCCTCATCAATGTCTAAATGCGCACCACGATGTACATAAATACCACCCCCAATTGACTCTAAGAAGCCTTCGGATTTGCTTTCGGCACAACTCGCTATCATCATCAATACGAATATTGCTATTAATCTCTTCATAAACGGTCTCTTTAGGTTTTTAGCAGTTAGAATACTAGTTGCTAACGCACAATAAAATAGTGACAATTGTCACACAAAACGAATGTTGCCATCAATTTGAGGAGAAAAAAATGAACAGTCGCTACACGAAAACTGCAATGCTGCTACATTGGCTAATTGCTTTAGGTATTTTTTCGATGTTTGGTCTTGGTTGGTTTATGAGTGAATTACCTAAAGAAGCCCCCGAGCAATTATCTTATGACCTATTCAATTTTGGCGTTTTCACCTGGGACCTTGCCAAAGCAGCCACACCAAGAACATTTTATTTCAATTTTCATAAATCTATTGGTGTCACTATTCTTGTTTTGATTGTGATTCGCTTATTATGGCGTATCACACATCAGCCACCAGCCTTGCCAGCCAGCCTAAAAAAATGGGAAGTCAAACTCTCTAAAGGTACGCATCATTTCCTCTATTTATTAATGTTTGCGATGCCAATTAGTGGCTTAATCATGGCTGTCTCCAGCAAATATGGCGTGAAATGGTTTGGTATTAAAATATTACCTGGTTTAGATAGTGAAACCTTGCGTGATGTTTTTCATGAAGCGCATGAAATAATCGGCATCGTTCTAGTATGCATCGTGCTACTGCATATTGCAGGCACCCTCAAGCACAAGTTTATTGATAAAAATGATATCTTAAAACGTATGCTCCCTTAAAATAAAAAAGCTCCGTAAGGAGCTTTTTTATCATCAATCTACTCATACTCGAGTGTTTTATTAATAGCGTCTTTTTCTCGGTGTGAAGCTATTGCTACCTTGCTCAATATGTCTAAAAGTAATACGCCCATTATTGATATCATAAGGTGATAACTCTAGTGTAACATTGTCACCCGCTAGAATACGAATGTGATTCTTCTTCATTTTCCCGCCAGCATAAGCAATCAATTTGTGATCATTTTCTAGGGTCACACGATAGCGTGAGTCTGGTAACACTTCTGTTACCACACCATTCATTTCAATTAATTCTTCTTTAGCCAAATATTACTCCAAAATCTTTTTAATTACATACATCAAGGCACGCAGTATAGGCTTACACAAGCTGTTTAGCAACAAAAACACCTAAAAACAAGCTTTTTTGTCTATTTTTTGCAATTATTTGCCTTTTTCTCTTGTTTTTATTCGCATAAGCGTGTACAAAGCGAACTAAGGCGTTGGATTTTTCAATTTTAAGTCAGTAAGGCACAAGATTTTAAAACCCAAGTTTTCAGGGTGCCTCCCTATTTAAAGTATGAAAGATATAAGACATGGCAACAGGAACAGTAAAATGGTTTAACGACTCAAAAGGTTTTGGGTTCATTACTCCAGATGAAGGTGGTGACGATTTATTTGCTCACTTTTCAGCAATCGTTGATAGTGGTTACAAAAGTTTGAAAGAAAACGAAAAAGTAACTTTCGACGTTACTGATGGTCCAAAAGGTAAACAAGCTTCTAACATTCAAAAAGCTTAAGTTACAATAAACCTGAGGTGTCAAAACCTCGATTAAAATGACCCTTTAATGGGTCATTTTTTTTGCCTGTTTTTACATATGATATTGCTGACTATGTTTTCTTACGGCCGCTAAAAAAGCCGCTGCGTTGTCAGGTGGTGTCCATTGGGTAATGCCGTGACCCAAATTAAAGACATGCCCACTGCCTTTTCCATAGCTCGCCAATATCATTTCTACTTCCTTCTCAATCGCTTCAGGCGTAGATAGCAATACTGCTGGGTCTAAATTGCCTTGCAATGCCATTGTTTTGCCGACGCGCGCGCGTGCTTGTCCAATATCGACGGTCCAATCTAACCCCAGCGCATCAGCGCCCGCTTCTGCTTGTGCCTCTAGCCATAGTGCGCCACCTTTGGTAAACATCACACACGGCACTTTACGACCATCTGCTGTTTTAATTAAACTGGCAATAATCTTTTTCATATATTGAAGTGAAAACGTGATGTAAGCGCGATCAGAAAGTGCGCCACCCCACGAATCGAAAATCATCACCGTTTGTGCGCCAGCTTCAATTTGTGCATTCAAATACTCAATTACCGTTTGTGCGGTTATTTCTAAAATATGATGTAATAAATCTGGACGAGCATAAGCCATTTTTTTGATGGTCAAGAAGTCAGTACCGCCTTTACCCTCAACCATGTAAGTTGCCAGTGTCCAAGGACTACCAGAAAAGCCAATCAATGGTACTCGACCATCTAATGCATTACGAATACTGGAAACAGCATTAAAAACATACTGTAAGTCTGCCATATCTGGCACTCTTAATTGTTTTATATCCGCTTCATGTTGCAAGGTACGTTCAAATCTTGGTCCTTCACCTGCTTCAAATGACAATCCTAAACCCATAGCGTCAGGAACAGTTAAAATATCAGAAAAAAGAATGGCAGCATCTAACAAAGGATACCGATCTAAAGGTTGTAGCGTTACATCAGTTGCAAACTGTGCATTACGACACAAGTCCATAAAGCTACCAGCATCTTTACGTGTTGCTTTGTACTCTGGCAGATATCTTCCAGCCTGTCTCATCATCCATACTGGCGTGTAATCGGTTGGTTCATGCATCAAAGCTCTTAAAAAAGTATCATTCTGAAGTGTTTGCATATTCGTTGCTCATTTCCAAAAAATTGGGGATACAGTTTGTATCCCCATTATTTTACTGCTACTCGTCTACTTAACGTGGCAAGACAGAGCAACCCATCAGGTATTCATCAACGGCTTTCGCACATTGACGACCTTCACGAATCGCCCAAACAACTAATGATTGTCCGCGACGCATATCGCCTGCAGCAAAAACTTTATCTTTATTTGTGTGGTAGCACGCATCGCCATCTGTTGTCGCTTTAGCATTGCCGCGATTATCTTTTTCTACACCAAAAGCATCTAGCACTTTCTGAATCGGGGACACAAAACCCATCGCTAGTAATACCAAATCAGCTGGAACAATAAATTCTGAGCCTGGCACTTCAGCCATTTCACGCCCTTTCCATTCCAGCTTCACGGCTTGCAAGGCTGTGACTTTACCATTCTCGCCAATCAGTGCTTTTGTACCAACTGACCAGTCACGCTCTGCACCCTCTTCGTGCGAACTAGATGTGCGCATTTTTAATGGCCAGTTCGGCCATGTTAACGTTCTATCTTCATGAACAGGCGGTTGTGGCATTAATTCTAATTGCGTAACACTTGCTGCACCATGTCGGTTAGAAGTGCCTACACAATCAGACCCTGTATCACCGCCGCCAATGACAATAACATGTTTGCCTGTTGCTTTAATTTGATTTAAGACGGTATCACCTGCAACCATTTTATTATTAGGCGCCAAGAAATCCATAGCAAAATGTACACCCTCAAGTTCACGGCCTGGTACTGGTAAATCACGCGGCTGTTCTGCGCCACCAGCTAATACAACTGCGTCATAAGCTGCTAACACCTCATCTGCACTCACATTTTCACCTACATACTGATTTGTCTTAAATGTGACGCCTTCTGCTTCCATCTGCGCCATACGACGGTCAATGTGTGACTTTTCCATTTTAAAATCAGGAATGCCATAACGCAATAAACCACCAATACGATCACTTTTCTCTAAGACGGTTACTGTATGGCCAGCGCGCGCTAACTGTTGCGCTGCAGCCAAACCAGCTGGACCAGACCCAACAATGGCTATTTTTTTGCCCGTCTTGTTTGGATTAATCACTGGTGTTACCCAATTGTTCTCCCACGCTTTATCAATAATCGCATGCTCAATGGATTTAATACCAACCGCATCATCATTAATATTCAAAGTGCATGCCGCTTCACAGGGCGCAGGGCAAATGCGTCCAGTAAATTCTGGAAAGTTATTGGTTGAATGCAATACATCAATCGCTTGCTTCCAATCTTGGTTATAAACCAAATCATTGAAATCAGGAATGATGTTATTGACAGGGCAGCCTGAAGTACAAAATGGAATCCCACAATCCATACAACGAGCGCCTTGCGTTTTAGCTTCTTCGTCCGTTAAATGTAATACAAATTCTTTGTAATTTTTAACGCGCTCGCTGACTGGTAGATTAGCTTCTGATAGTCGTTTGAACTCTTTAAATCCTGTCACTTTACCCATTATGCGGCTTCCTTACTTGCTGCTGCAGCTAACTCTGTTAGTGCACGTTTATATTCAATTGGCATGACTTTTACAAACTTAGCTCTCTCGTTGTCCCAATCCGCCAAAATGGCAATTGCGCGTTGACTAGCGGTTAAATCGGCATGCTTCTGGATTAGTCCTTTTAAGATTGTTTCATCTGGCTGACCTAGATGCTGCACTTTTCCAAAATCAGCCTCTGCTGGCTCTACTTTTTCTAAGGCCACCATGCTCATGTTGCAACGTTTAGCAAATTGCTGATCCACGTCGTAAATGTAGGCTACGCCGCCACTCATACCAGCTGCGAAGTTTTGTCCAGTTTCCCCTAATACAACCACAGTACCGCCAGTCATATATTCACAACCATGATTACCTACGCCTTCAACAACGCTAGATGCGCCCGAGTTACGGACACAGAAACGTTCACCAGCCACACCGCTAAAGTAGGTTTCACCTCTTGTGGCACCATACATGACGGTATTACCAACAATAATATTTTCGTGTGAAATACCACGGAAAGCTTTTGGCGGTTTAATAATAATGCGGCCGCCACTTAAGCCTTTGCCAACATAGTCATTACCTTCACCAATTAAAGTCAAAGTAATACCTTTAGCCAAGAAGGCGGCAAAGCTTTGACCTGATGTGCCTGTAAAGTTGATATTAATTGTATCATCAGGCAAACCAGCGTTACCGTACTTGCTTGCGATTTGGTTAGATAGCATCGTGCCAACCGTACGATTCGTATTAACAATTGGTGTATCAATCACCACTTTTTCACCTGTCTCAATAGCTGATTTAGCCTTCTCAATTAAGGTATTATCTAAAGCGTCTACTAAACCATGCTCTTGCCTTTCCACGTTATGTCGGGCAACACTTGCTGGCATATCAGGTAAGTGGAAAATCTTACTAAAGTCCAACCCATTAATTTTCCAATGATTAATACCCGCTTGCATATCCAATAAATCTGCACGACCAATTAAATCATCGAATTTAGCAACGCCGATACTTGCCATCAATTCACGAATCTCTTCAGCCACAAAGAAGAAGTAATTCACAACGTGTTCAGGTTCACCAGTAAATTTCTTACGTAATTCTGGATCTTGTGTGGCTACGCCAACAGGGCAAGTATTTAAATGACACTTACGCATCATAATACAACCTTCAACCACCAATGGTGCTGTTGCAAAACCAAACTCATCAGCACCCAGTAAAGCACCAATCACAACATCACGACCTGTTTTCATTTGACCATCAGCTTGCACAACCACGCGGCCACGTAATTGGTTTAAAACCAATGTTTGCTGAGTTTCAGCCAAGCCTAACTCCCAAGGTGTTCCAGCGTGCTTGACTGAAGTCAACGGTGAAGCACCTGTACCACCATCATGACCAGCCACAACAATATGGTCAGATTTTGCTTTCGCTACACCAGCAGCCACCGTACCAATACCTGTTTCTGAAACCAGTTTTGTTGAGATCGATGCTTTAGGATTAGCATTTTTTAAATCGTGAATGAGCTGAGCCAAATCCTCAATTGAGTAAATATCATGATGCGGTGGTGGTGAAATCAAACCAACACCTGGCACACTAAAACGCAAAGTAGCGATATACTGACTCACTTTATGCCCTGGCAGTTGACCACCTTCACCTGGTTTAGCACCTTGTGCCATTTTAATTTGAATTTGATCTGCATTTGCCAAGTATTCAGCGGTAACACCGAAACGACCACTGGCCACTTGCTTAATGCTAGAGCGCATAGAATCGCCCGCTTTTAATTTAACATCCGCTTCAATAAATTCTTTACCAAAGACTGCTGACATCGTTGTATCGGTTAGAACAGGAATAAAGCGTTTTTTATCTTCTCCGCCTTCACCAGTATTGGATTTACCACCAATACGATTCATAGCAACAGCCAATGTCGCATGTGCTTCTGTTGAAATTGAACCCATAGACATCGCACCCGTGGCAAAACGTTTCACAATCTCCTTGGCTGGCTCCACCTGATCTAATGCAATCGGCTTTGCTGCAGGTTTAATCTCAAATAAACCACGTAATGTCATG
>Ga0129324_10002807_pt1 | contig 10513 bp, 10 predicted proteins | sample CPBDNA_7_FD_96879 | JGI IMG/M metagenome (GOLD analysis project Ga0129324, IMG submission 96879) | Freshwater to marine salinity gradient microbial communities from Chesapeake Bay, USA - CPBay_Spr_15_0.2_DNA | ecosystem: Environmental > Aquatic > Marine > Coastal | place: USA: Chesapeake Bay... | reverse complement strand
GTCCTTTATCTCAAATCACACGTAGTCCTCAATGTTTTGTATGTGGTGAAGATCATTTCCGGACCAAAGAAATGCCTAAATGCAATAAGTGTCCTGCAGGTTATATTGCTACGGGTGATAAAAATGATCATTGCATCCTATGCACTGAAATAATGTTTAATAACAATGAATGTTATAGACCTTCTGAAGATTTCTGTAATATCAATCAAAAACTTGCTAATAAAAATAAATATACTAGTAATACAATATCTTGTAAAAAATGTGATGAACCTGGAACATTTAACAAACATATGAATCAAAACATTGAATGTGATAAGTGTCCTGAAGGTTATATTTATAATGGATATAAGTGTATTCCTTGTCCTAAAGGAACATTTCAACAAAATAATATGTGTGTTGAATGTCCTATGAAAACTTATAATAATAAAATTGGAAATAATATGTGTTATCCTATTACAGATGAGTGTCCTACAGATACTAGAGCTAACTTTTCTGGAGCTACACACTGTAATTCTGAAACATATAGAGAAAAAATACAAAGAATATGGTATATGATCATTATTATCATTAGTATTATATATATTATAGGATATACTGGATTATAAATTATCTAAAAATAATTTATGTTCATTTTCTATTTTTGATAAAATATCATTAAAATCTTTTAGCAATTGATATTTTCTTCGGGATTTTATCTTTTTTACATTGAAATATTCTTTCTTTAATTTTACATTATTTGTTGTTAAATATGTAAATGTTTTTATATATGTTTCAAATGAAATATTATTTTTTCTATATTCTAATGATAATTCATCTAATATAACAATCACTTTTGTAATATTAACCACAAAATTATTAATATATATTTTCCAATAATTAAATATAGATTTGATATCATAAAACATCTTTATATTTATTAAGATTTTCAATCATTTTTATTAATTTATTTCTTTTTAAAATATTTATATAATATTAAATTATCATTATTCACAATTTCATAATAATATTTTAAATTATTATTAACATATTCAAGATCTTTAAAATCTTCTTTTATTATCTTTTCTAATAAAATATCACCTAAAACGTTATTTGTATCATATATATTTATTATTAATGGCATACCTTTAACATAATAAAAAATCTTTATTTATTAAAGGATTATTTTTGTTATTTATACATTCAGTTTGTATTATATAACCATTATACACTAATTGTATTTTAATATCATTATTTGTAAAAAAACTAATTTTTTTTTAGATATATATTTTAATAAAGTTATCTTTATAATATTCATTAATACTTTATTTATATAAAATGTCTATTGCTTATAAAAAATTCAATGTTGTTAAAATTATATTAAATAAATCCATTTTTGATGATAATGTTATACATAAGATCTTAACTTATTATTGGAATCTCTTAGAAAATAAAAAAAAAGTTTTATTACCGTGGATTGATTTAAATAAATTATATTGGGATCAATTATCCAAAAATATTAATGCTATCGATCTATTACGTGAAAAAATTAATACTGAGAAATTATTAAATCCTAAAGAATATAATAAATTAGGAATATTTGATGTTATTGATTGGCAAAACTTATCTGCTAATCCAAATGCTATAGATCTATTAAAAAAAAATAAAAATAAAATTGTTTGGAATTATTTATCTAAAAATCCAAATGCTATTGATTTATTAAATGAAAATCAAGATAATATTGATTGGGACGCATTATCTTCCAATTATAATGCTATTGAATTATTAAAACAAAATACTGACAAAATAAATTGGAATAATCTTTCATTAAATCAAAATGAAAAAGCAATAGAATTGTTATCTAACAATTTAGATAAAGTAAATTGGAGTAATTTATCTAGTAATCCAAGTGCAATCAATATATTATTAAATAACTTTGATCATATAGATACTGATTCGTTAATATATAATGAAAATGCTATGGATATTTGCTGTTTTTTTATTATAGATTGGAATGTATTATCTATTAATTCAGATTATATTGAATTACTTGAAGAAAATATAGATAAACTTAATTGGTCCTTATTATCTAAAAATCCTAATGCTATTGAAATATTAAAAAATAATCAAGATAAAATTAATTGGTATAAATTATCTTCTAATCCCGCAATCTTTGAAAATGAACAAATGCCTTTTATATAAACTTATATAAACATTAAGTAATAAATATTTATTGTGTGATATTAACACACAATATTGCTTCAATAGCTCAGTTGGTTAGAGCATCAGACTGTTAATCTGAGGGTCGTAGGTTCAATCCCTACTTGAAGCGTATCTTTTTTTCAAAAGATATTTATTTATTAAAATAAGTATCTAATTGTTTCTTCAAAGATGGTTTATATTTAACTATTCCATTATCCCACCTTGATTTAATTATTTGCCATCCTGGAGGTTTTCCGTCACCATAACATTCTAAGTTTAATTTACAATTATCTTTACAATTCGTATTTGTTATATATTTATTTATATTACTAATCATATATTTAGATATTTCAATATTATTAATTTTACTAATTAAATTATTATAAATAAAATATTTTATTCCAAAAATACTTAATACATTAAAATCTTTCTTTTTACAAAATGATATACATAAATCACTACTATCATATATATCACATATATTTTTATCATTATAAAAAATTGTTATATAATTCTCATTTCTTTCTATAGTTATTCCATATTTATTTAATTTTTTTATTATTTTATTTATATCTTTTGTAAAAAAACTTAAATATGCAGTCTCATTATTAATGCTATGAAATTCATTTTTATTATTTAATAATTGCAAACCATAATATCCTAATATTGGATAACCATTTTTCTTACATTCACTTAATAATAATTTTAAAATATTATATTCTTCTTCTGTTGGTTCAAATAATTTTATTTTCTTTTTATTATACTTTGTTATACCATAAATACTATTAAATAAATTATATCTTTCATATGTTTTACTTAAACGAAAATATGATATATGAGGTTGCGATAATTGAGTACACATATCACGTATTAATACTTCTGGACCTATTACTAACATTTGCTGTTTTTTCTTAATAAAATCTAAATATTTTTCATATTGTTCTTTTGGTAAATTAGTTATATCAAATACTGGTAAGTTTTCTACAAATACTTTAAAAGTACTTTGGGTAAATGCCGCCTCTCTTAATTGAACATATTTATATTTATGTTTTGTAAGTAAATCTACTAACTTTGTACCATAATTATAAGCATCATTACTATAAACATCATAATCAAATAATTTTTCGTTTTTTTTATATATCTTTTTATTTGTTGGTAATAATAAATCTATTGCAGTTCCACCATATAATATTAATTTATTTTCAATTATAAATTTTTTAATTATTAATTTAATTTTATTTGTTTTTTTTACATAATTTAATTCCATATTATTTTCATAATTCTTTATGATTGTTTCAAAATGTTCTTTACAATCTTCCTTCATTGTTTTAATTTGTTTAAAATATAATAAAGTAAAATGGATCAAATTAAAGATAATCCTAAAGATCAAGTTAAATTAACTAAAGATCAAATTAAAGATCAACCTAAATTAACTGAAGATCAACATAAAGATCAAATTAAATTAACTAAAGATCAACATAAATTAACTAAAGATCAACATAAAGATCAACCTAAATTAACTAAAGATCAACATAAATTAACTAAAGATCAACATAAAGATCAACCTAAAGATCAACCTAAATTAACTAAAGATCAAATTAAAGATCAAGTTAAATTAACTAAAGATCAAATTAAAGATCAACCTAAATTAACTAAAGATCAACCTAAAGATCAACATAAATTAACTAAAGATCAACATAAAGATCAAATTAAATTAACTAAAGATCAACATAAATATATTTTATTTAAATGTGGTCCAACAGGTTCAGGTAAATCAATAATTGAAAGTGAAATAGATAAATATTTAAAAGAAAAAACTGAAATTACTGATAATATATTTACACATAAAGATACTGTTAATTTAAGTATTGATGATTTAGTTGAAAAAAATCCATATTTTAAACAAAATGTAGATTTAGTTTTTAAAAAATTATTTGATAAACATAAATTAAAACTTAAGAGAAAAATCAAAAAAGAAGAAGAAATAATAGGAAAAACTAGAAAAGATAAAGTAAAATCAATACAATCAATAACAAATGAACATATTATTAAAATTATAATTGAACATTTTGATAATCCATCAAAAGAAATAATAGATGAATTAAACATTATATATCAAAATTCTAGAATTAATACGTCGTGTATTGAAGGTAATATATATGGTAGAATAACACGACAAACCACTAAAACTATTAAAGATAGTTGTGAAAATCTTAGAGACGAACTAATGCAAAAAGCATTAGATGAAAATAAAAATATAGTATTTGAAAGAACCGGTAAAGACTTTCCAACAAAATTATTTAAGAAATTTCCTAAAATTGCAGAATATAATATAATATTTTGTTGGTCTGTTGTAAATGTTTGTGAATTATTACATAGAAATAAAGAACGTGTTATTAAAAAATTAGAAAATTATTTTAAAATTAAAGATGATAGTCCAATTAAATATGATAGTATTGATAATTTTTTAGAAAGTAAAATATTACCTATACCAAGATTACCCGATACTGATGAAATAAAATATAAAAAATCATTATTAGATATTATAAATACATTTAATATTTATTTTTATAATAAAAATATTTATAGACAAATTGTTATTGATAATAATTATGATCCATTAATTATATATGATAATAAATATAATAATCCTACTGAAAAATCAAATCCATTAGATAGATATAATATCGATGAAAAATGTTAAATATATATATCATTCACAATTTCAATTACTTTATGATGTTCATATACATCACAACTAAATTTAAATAACTTTTCAAATTCATAACTTTCATAATTCTTTATACTTCGTAAATAATGTTTATTATTATAATATGCATATTCCATATCAAATGCTTTATTTGATATTAATAATGTTATTTTTTCATAGATATCATCAGATATAATTACATTTGTATCCCTAACAGTTAATGTATCAACCGAAACTAATCTTGACATTAGTTAATAAATTAAAAATAAATCATTTTTATATTTGTAAAAAATGATCTACAAATAAAATAATTAACAATGTCTGCTACACAAAAATTCAATATTGTTAAAATTATATTAAATAAATCTATTTTTGATAATAATGTTATACATATAATCTTAACTTATTATTGGAATATCTTAGATTATAAAAAAAAAATATTGTTAAATTGGATTGATATTAAACAATTATATTGGGATGCTTTATCTACAAATCCAAATGCAATTGATTTATTAAAAGAAAATCAAGATAAAATTAATTGGGGATATTTATCTACAAATCCAAATGCTATCAATTTATTAAAAAAGAATCAAGATAAAATTAATTGGGTTCTTTTACATTCTAATCCAAATGCAATTGAAATATTAAAATATAATGAAGATAAAATTAATTGGTCTATGTTATCTTCAAATATAAATGCAATACATTTAATTAAAAAACGTATTACATATGAATATAACTTAATATTTGAAGACTATATAAAATTAAAAAATAAATTAAATTGGAATGCTATATGTAAATATCCATATATAAATATTGTTGATATATTAAAAAAAAGAATACAATATGAAAAAAACTTATCGAAAAATAATTTCAATAAATTAAAATATAATGAAATTATAAATTGGAGAAATATTTCTGCAAATCCAAATGCAATTGAATTATTAAAAGAAAATCAAGATAAAATACATTGGGATATATTATCTTCAAATCCAAATGCAATTGAAATATTAAAAAATAATCAAAAATATATTAATTGGTTAAGATTATCTAAAAATCCAAATGCTATTGAATTATTGAAAAATAACACAGATAAAATATATTGGGGTGAATTATCAGAAAATCCAAATGCAATTGATATAATTAAATATAAAATACAATGTGAAAAAACTGAAACTTTATATTTTAATGATTACATTAATTGGTCTAAATTATCTTCAAATCCAAATGCATTTCAAATATTAAAAGAAAATAAAAATAAAATTGATTGGAATAATATATGTATAATGTCAAAATCAAATGATAGTATCAACTTTTTAAAAGAAAAGAATAAATATGAATTACAAAATAATTTTATTGAAATTAACTGGTATTTTTTATCAAGTAATCCTGTAATTTTTGAAGATGAACCTATGCCTATTATATAAAAAATGATCTATTAAATTAATATATTTTTATTTATGTCTATTGCTACACGTAAATTTAATATTGTTAAGTTATTTTTATCTAAATCCATTTTTAATACTGATATTACATTTAAGATCTTAACATTTTATTGGAATATTTTAGATAATAAAAACAAAATAATATTAAAATGGATTGATATTAATAAATTACATTGGTGTAATTTAAATACAAATATAAATGCGATTGATTTATTAAAAGAAAATCAAGATAAAATTGATTGGAGTATATTATCTAAAAATCCAAATGCTATTAATTTATTAAAAGAAAATAAAGATAAAATTGATTGGGAATTATTATCTGAAAATGTTAATGCGATTGATTTATTAAAAGAAAAACTTATTTATGAAAAATCATTATTTAACGATAAATATTATATTTTAGATGATTTTAATAAAATTAATTGGCATTGTTTATCTTTTAATTCAAATGCTATTGAATTATTAATTGAAAATCAAGATAAAATTAATTGGTATTATTTATCTTTAAATCCAAATGCTATTAAATTATTAAAAGCAAATCAAAATAAAATTGATTGGTATTGTTTATCTTCAAATCCAAATGCTATTGAATTATTAAAAGAAAATCAAAATAAAATTGATTGGTATGAATTATCTTCAAATCCAAATGCAATTGATTTATTGAAAGAAAATCAAGATAAAATTAATTGGAGTATATTATCTAAAAATCCAAATGCAATTGATTTATTGAAAGAAAATCAAGATAAAATTGATTGGAGTATATTATCTAAAAATCCAAATGCAATTGATTTATTAAAAGAAAATATAGATAAAGTTGATTGGTATTATTTATCTAAAAATCCTAATGCAATTGAAATATTGAAAAATAATAAACATAAAATTAATTGGAGATATTTATCTAAAAATCCAAATGCAATTGAAATATTAAAAGATAATAAACATAAAATTAATTGGGGATATTTATCTAAAAATCCAAATGCTATGCAATTATTAAAAGAAAAGAATATTTATGAAAAATTATTAACTAAAGATGAATATAATAATTTAAGTTATTGTAAAAAAATTGATTGGTTTTCATTATCTTGCAATTTTTCTATTTTTGAAAATGAATCTATACCTATTATATAAAAATGAATACTTTATTTTTATTTTTATAAGAATGTTTGAATTACTATTTTCTTATAATTATTATCATAATGAATATTACAACTTAGAATTATTATTACAAACAACTCCCTATAATTTTAAAAATACTAAAAAAATTAAAGATCATTGGATTGATGATTGGAAAAACATAAATGTTTTTAAATTAAAACCATATGATTTTACAGATATTAATATTAATTCTATTGTAAAGATTAGTAATCAATGTGAAAGATTTTGGATTAATGTTACACATAAGACTACAACATATATATATGGTACTATTATGAATGAATTAATAACTTTAAATTGTCCATATAATTACGGAAATAAAGTGAAAATTGAAATATTTAATGTTTTAGATATCTTTGATCAAAATAAACCTTTAACGAATAAACAAAAATATTATTTAGAAAATAATATTGATACTACACTTAAATTAAAAAATCAAAAATAATAATAAAGAATATTACAAAATAAATTGAAATTTATTATCAAGTAATCTTTTTATTTTTAAAGACGAACCTATAACTATTATATAAGATAATATTATTATAATTATGATCATTGATGAGATCTTTATTATTGGAATTATATAATGATTGGTTTTTTACTAATGAGAAATATTGGTTTTCAAATAATTTACAATTAGATATTTATTTATGTGATAAATATTTTGATTTATTAAATTATAGTGATAATAATAATCTTTCAAAAAATGAATTAATTGCATTAATTATAGTATATGATCAAATACCAAGACATTATTGTAGAGTTTATGAAGAAATAGATGTTAATTTTTATTCTAAAAAAGCTACATTAATATCTAAAAAAGTATTAAATAAATACGATGATTTAACAATTAATGAATTATGTTTTATTTATTTACCATTTAGGCATATTAATGATCTTATATCTATTTATAAAATTATAAAATTATTTATTAATTTATATAATAATACAAATGGATTAGATAAAATAAAGTGTAAAAAATATATTATAAATACACTTAATAAATCTTATAAAATTATAAATAATTATTATTATAATTTAGATATTGAACCAATTCATACTATAAATAAAGATATATTAAGTTATTATACAATTAGCAATTCTACAATAGATATTGAAAATATAATTGTAAAAGAATATGAAAAAATTAAAACAAATGAAATAATCGTAGTATCTTTATCAGGTGGTGTTGATAGTATGGTAGCGTTATATATATTAAATAAATATCATACAAATATAATTGCTTTACATATAAATTATAATAATAATGAATATTCAAATGATGAATTACAATTTGTTAATTATTATTGTAATTATTTAAATATTAAATTAATATTTAGAACAATTGATGAAATATCAAGAGATCAATGTAATCATAATGGATTGCGAGATTTATATGAAGATATAACTAAAAAAATAAGATTTAATATGTATCATTTAGTAAATCCTAAATATGTATTATTAGGACATAATAAAGATGATTGTTTTGAGAATATTATAACAAATATTGGTAATAAAAATAATTATGATAATTTATCTGGAATGTCAATATTATCTACAATAGATGATTTAGAATTATGGAGACCAATGTTAAATATAGAAAAAAATGCAATTATAGCATATGCAAATAAAAATAATATTCCATATCTTAAAGATAGTACGCCAAAATGGAGTGTAAGAGGAAAAATAAGAGATTATGTAAAACCTGCATTTAATAAAATAAATAATACAAATATGATTGATTCTTTTTTTATTTTAAAAGAAAACTTAGAAGAATCAAATATAATAATAACATTAATTGTAAATAATTTAATTAATAAATTATCATTTAATAATAATATATATGAAGGATCATATACAAAAGAAGAAATAAAAATGCTTAAATATATAACAGTTTCTAAAATATTTTTTAGAAAATTAAATATAAAAGTATCTTATAAAACTTTAAAAGATTTTGCAAATATAAATGATCGTAAATTTATTTTAAATAAAAATAATAATATTGTAATTAATAATGAAAAAATTACAATTTCATAAAAGAAAATTAAGATATTCATTTGATTTCTTACATATCTTACATTTTGATCTATCCATTTGATGAATATATATTTGAAAACTTTTACATTTATTTTTTTCTTTATTGTGAAAACAATATTTTTACTTTTTTATTTGATTATTTATTAGACATTAATAAGATTATATAATAAATATAATTATATATGTGTAAATATTTTACACTCTTGAAGATTTAAATATTATTAGAATATATGTTTTTTATTTTAGTATTTTCAATATAAAATTAATTGTATTTAAATATTATTGAATTATCTTAAATAAAACTAAAAATTAATAATATTATACAAAATTATATAAATAAATGAAAGAAAGTCTATGTATTCATAATAAAAATAAAAAAATATGCAAAAAATGCGGTGGATCACAAATATGTATTCATCAAAAATATAAATCAACGTGTAAAGAATGTAAAGGAACTCAAATATGTATTCATAATAACAGAAAAACTCTTTGTAAAGAATGTGGTGGTGGATCTTTTTGTATTCATAAAAGAATAAGATCAAATTGTAAAGAATGTGGTGGTGGATCTATATGTATTCACAATAAAATAAGATCAAAATGTAAAGAATGTGGTGGTGGATCTTTTTGTATTCACAATAAAATAAAATCAAGATGTAAAGAATGTGGAGGATCACAGATATGTATTCACAATAAAATAAAATCAAGATGTAAAGAATGTGGAGGATCAGAGATATGTATTCACAATAAAATAAAATCAAGATGTAAAGAATGTAGAGGATCAGAGATATGTATTCATAATAAAATAAGATCAAGATGTAAAGAATGTGGAGGATCACAGATATGTATTCACAATAAAATAAGATCAAGATGTAAAGAATGTGGAGGATTACAAATATGTATTCACAATAAAATAAAATCAAGATGCAAAGAATGTGGAGGATCAGAGATATGTATTCACAATAAAATAAAATCAAGATGTAAAGAATGT
>Ga0129324_10002804_pt1 | contig 10520 bp, 10 predicted proteins | sample CPBDNA_7_FD_96879 | JGI IMG/M metagenome (GOLD analysis project Ga0129324, IMG submission 96879) | Freshwater to marine salinity gradient microbial communities from Chesapeake Bay, USA - CPBay_Spr_15_0.2_DNA | ecosystem: Environmental > Aquatic > Marine > Coastal | place: USA: Chesapeake Bay... | reverse complement strand
GTTATTGGACTCTCGATCGTTGCCATACTCTCGGTGTTAGCGTATTTTTTAATTCTAAGAGAACTATCATCGTCTCCGACTAACAGTGTATAGAAAGATCCTATAGGGCAGTTGTTCTCTTCGCTCCCTGGTAGGATGACGTGTGTATTGTAAAAGTATATGACGCTGCCTGCTTCGTCTGCAGTTAACTCGTGCCCGCTGTAAGGGCCAACATAGACTCGGTTATATCTGTTAAGATATCCAGTCCACGCGGAAGGTTGGTAAGAACCGTCAGCGAACGTGACACCAACATCAGCAGGAATTATCTCAGTTCTAGTGTAAGCAAAAGTACCTGCACCTTGAATACCCCAGTTACTGAATACTACTGTGTAGTACTTATCGTTGATAGTGTCATGCATAATCATATTTGCGCCAATGATATTTCTACCAATCGCGTGTTTTAGCGATTCAGCAAACGTAGTGTAGTATCTATTCTTTACGTTATCAAGATTCCCAAAACCGTTACCTTCATAATTCCATAGAGTTCCAAGTGGACTATCGCGGTTCGTCTGATCATATTCTACCTCTAACTCTGTGTTGTATATTCCACCAGCGCCTGCATTTCTCGCTATCGTAAGACCAGGGCCAACTGTATCAACGAGTGCGGTGTTTGCTTCGTTCGAAAATGCGAATGGCGTACCAAGAGTGTATCTAGAGTTAACTATTATGTGACTAGTGTTTGCAGTGATGTATTCGGCATCATTCACGAATGCGCTAACGTCTGATGGAATCGAGTTTGCAGTGATGTATTCAGCATCGTTTGTGAACGCGCTGATTTCCGTCGGGATCGAGTTTGCGGTAATAAATCCGGAGTCGTTTTCAAGTTCGCTCGTCAGTGTTACTACAGACGCATACAGTTCGTCAAAATTATCGTTTACTTTATCAAAGGATATTCGTAAAGGATCACCCGTTCCATCGTTCGCAGATGCCCCAATGTTTATAGTTTGCTTTGCCATTTGTTACCTCTTATATGGTGTCCGCTGTGATATCATTAGAGTCTGCAGTATACTTTGTGCTATCAACGGTCGTGACATAGTTTGTTGGATACGTTATTACTTCACTAAACGGATCTATTTCTGAGAAGTCTATAATATCGTCGCCTTCTTCTTCAAAAAATTCGTTCTTTGCGATAGGATCTACATCCTTAAGTTCCTGAAGAGTATTGATCGAGTCAGTCTTAATGTCATCAAAGTAAGTGTCGATATCTTCTCTGCCTGTTTCAAAACGCTCGTTAGAGTATTCGAACAGTTCACATTTTAGATCGTATACCTGAAGGGCGCCGGACTGATAGAAAACACTCTCGTGTTCTACGTGTGTTATCTTAAAGAATTTTCCGTTGAGAGGAAGATAGATAAGATCACCTTCTTTTGGTCTTACTATCGTGTTATCAACTCGTGTGACGTATCTTTCGAACGTTCTGTTAGCAACAGTGAAAGTTGCAGTGTCTCGAATCTGAAGACCAAACCTAGAGAGAAAGTCTCCTTCGCCTTCAAAACCGTCAACACTCTTAACATACATTTCCATGTTGTAAGCCGAGTTGAATGTTGAAAGATCGTCCTCGTTAAGAATGTTATCAACCGCTTGTAGGCTACGAGTAACATATATCATATCCAAGCCATAGATCTGTATTGATTCTATGACAAGATCTTCAATAAGCATCTGCTCATTGAAGTAGCTATAGTTCTGAAAGAAGACGTTAGTTGCCATGCGTTATCCGATGTAGTTGTAAACGAGAGGCTGAAGACCTGCTATAGCCTGTTCTTCCATCTCTTTTCGATCAGCCTTTGCTTCTGAAAGGATTTGTTCTCCATTAAACTGGACACCACCAATTAGCTGCATGTTCGTAAACTTCGTAAGGTTTAGACCCCACTGCTCTCTAACGAGGGCAGACGCATAGTTTTGCAACCAGCGATCTCCCCACACGTCGGAGTTATCTATAACATCGTAACCTTCAACAATGATGAATTCCCCAGGAACGAGAAGACCCTTCTTCACGTCAAGATACAGCCTATTGATATGACGGTTGTATCGTATCAACGGTTTACCAACGAGTATTTCTTGCATGAATTGAAGATATGATAGAGACATATAGTAGTTCTGAATGCTGTATCCAGTTATGTCTTCAAGGTTGTTAAGAACGAACTGATACTGCACGTTAAAGAACCCAGCACCCGTTGATATAGATGAGCTGAGGTCAAATATTCTAGTCACGCCTAGTAGGTTTTCAGGTACTTCTATGTAACCGTTATCAATGTCTGTCTGAGTAAGAGCGTGCTTAAGATATACGAGCTGGCTACCGTCATAGTGATAGTCTCTCCAGAAAGAGATCGCCTCATCTACTCTATCGTCAATTTGTTCGTCAGACACGTTGACTTGTATGACCGGTGCACCTATCTTACGAAGGATGTAGTCTTTAAATTCTTCTCTGGTATTCGGCTGTGCCATGTCTAGTGTACCCTATTTTTTGTTTTATTTATACAAGGTGTCACATCAACAGTTTTCAAGTATCGCATAATCATCTTCATAATAAGTTTTAAGTTTTTGAACGAAACTAGGATCAGAAAGGATCTCATCAACATACGGTTCAATGTATCTTTTATGCAGGTTATCATCCGTAGTGTTAAAATTAACTAGCGGCTCAGATATACCAAGATAGGATTGAACGAGGGTTTCAAAGTTCTTATTTAGAGGTATCCAAGTAAGATCCCCTATCCCTTGGACGAAATATGACGTGTTAAGATGGTGCAGGTCGTGTTTCTTTTCAAAGTTTTTCCAATCCTTTTCTTTGAACCAATCGCCGAGAACGCTATAGTCAAAATCGTTATATTGCAAATGATGAAACGCGATCTCTATCGTAGAACCCCTCCATCTCTTAATAGGATCTCGTATGACTGCGTATGCTCTATAGTCATAGATACCTTCTTGTATATAGTTTCCGTTCACCCAATCGTTTGATGCTCTAAGGTGGTGGCCTATCGTTTTAGATGCGTTCTTTGGAATGTCTATCCACATCTTTCGTTCACGATGGTTAAAATAGCAGTTGCCTGGAAAGTTCATAGACCAAAGTCTTTCCAAGCAGACTCGTGAACTGCGACATATTCTGGACCCTTAAAGTCTTCGTCTATAAGAGTGTAGTCGTGAAACTCAATATGGTCCGGTCTTAGTCTGCCGAGCTTAAAGCCAAGAGGCTCAAAAAACTTATAGCTATCTATCAGCATCCACTTTGTAAGTACGCATATGAAGCTGTATTCAAATTGGACTACGCGAACCTTACCACTCTTAAAAGTGTCGTAGAAGCCATGGAAGACCTTTCCCTCTGCGCCTTCAGTATCTATCTTAAGATAGTCGATGACGTCTATACCGCGGCTCTGCACATACTGATCTCCTGTAAAGGCTAGACCGGTTAGTAGAACGCTGTCGTCGAGTCGTATATCGGTTACGATCGTGCTAAGCGAGTCGTAGGTAGTCTTGTGTTTCATTGGAACCTGACCTGCCTCATCGAGTAAGCCAAAACTGTTTGGGTACATTTTATTATCTATCGGTATGTTATCTAAAAGACGACGATACGTATGAGGGACTATTTCGAACATGTGTATATCAGCGTTAGGATGATAGCCGCGAGCCATATTAGTCCACTCGCCAATGTTAGCGCCTACGTCAAAGATAGTGTTGAATTTTCCAGCGAATCTTTCTTGGATCCACGTTTCGCCATGTTCACGAAACTCCTGCATAGCGTATCTTCTATCGTATGTGTCGTTCTCAATCATCTAAACACCTTCCCATTTCTGTAGTTATCCGGTATGACAGTGACGCCTTCATCCTTCTTTTCTTTGATTTCTGTAAGAGGAATGTCTTCACTCTCTTTTTGCTCAACCCTATAAAAAGTGCTGCCTTTGTGGTCACAGACGATCGTAGTGTCAGCCCAGATAGTAAAGTCAAGATCTCTTGCTTTCTTGCAGAAGTATATGTCTTCCGATACGGTGTTAGCATGATCGAGCGCAGACTGATAGTAGAAGTGAGGATACTGCATAGTCCTAAATACCTCACCCTTCACGAGTGCGCAACCAAATCCACAGCCAGCGACCTCAACGAGACCGCGATATGGTGCTAAAGCCTCGTGTGGTATATTCGTCAGGCCGCCATTATCATCAACCATATAGACCTCAAGAGTATGCGTGTTTGGTATTCTTTGTATATAGAGCCCAGTCACAACATCCTTGTCTGCGGTTATCATTTTACGAAGAGCGTCCTTTGGTAGAACGATGTCAGAGTCTACTGACAAGAGGTAGTCGTATCTCTTAGCCCATTCACCAATAAGGTTTCTTATCTGATCTATTTGATAGCCATAAAAGAATTGGAGCTCTACCTCGTATCCTTCAGGAACATCGAGGTCATAGATCGACTTAAACGTTTCTGGCTCAATGTATCTATTCGTAGGTACTGCGCATAGTATCTTCTTCACTCTATCATCCTTCTTTTTGTAAGAGCGAAAAGCGTTTACATTCTGCTCTTCGCCGTTAACTTTATAGTCATTTAGTGGGTTCACGTCGTTGTACACGCATACGATCTCTCGATTGCAATATATCTTTTCCGAGTCAACTCTTTCTATCAGTTCATAGAACAGCGGGTTGTCTGCGCCCGATTTCATCCATTTTCCATCGGTCTTAAACGCGTCACCGTTAAGATTGTCAAAGTGAACGCCTAGACAGGTTCTCAGATGCGTATACGGGATCTTCCAGTTGAAAAGGTAGTCTCTATAGGATTTGTTCTTACGAACTTCTAGAGGATACTCCTGAGCTACAAGAGGTATGTCGTCAGCTGCGCTCCACATGGAGCCATAGGTGAACTCATAACCTTGGTTGTATAGATCGTTGTAGTGATGGAATATAGTGTTGTTATTTATCAGCCAATCGTCGCCATCCAATAGTACTACAATATCATCTTCTTTGCAGAACATTTCAATCGCATCTAATTGATTAAGAATACAACCTCTGTTTTCTTCATTAGTCAAAACCTTGTAATTCTTTTGGATATTTTCCGGTAATGATTTGATTGTGTTTAGAGCAGTATCTAGACTATTATCAGTTGAAGCATCATTGATTAGAACATGTAGATAGTTATCATAGTCCTGAGATGCAACTGATCTTATATGTTTCTCTAGGTAATCCTTTGAATTCCAAAATGGCGATATCACAACAATGCGGCGCTGATCTCCAAAGGATCTAAACTCGTTATGAACTGGCATCGTGTTCGTTCTGCCAAAGATGCGTGCAACTTTATCGTTGATACGAGTCACTCTACGATACTCGCCAACAGAAAGAAACTCTCCCATGATCGAGTAGAAGAACTGCTTCCACTGAAGAGCGACGGTGTCCCACCCAGCAACGTCTTTTACAACATCACAGTAGTTTTGTTTCTGTTGGTGTAGGTATGGAGTTGAATACGCTTCAAGGAACTTGTTAACATATTTTTGAACCTGTTGTTCTTTATTGATATGAGGAAAGAGATTGTTTGGTTCAATCGCGTAGTTGATGAGGTAGCACGCCTGTTCAACAGCCGTTTCTTCAAGAGCACCAAAACGAGTTGTGACGAGAGGTGTTTTGTAGAGAAGAGACTCAAGAGTGCTTATACCAAAAGTTTCAGGAAACGCTCCTGGGTATAGCATCATCGATGCGTTCGCAAGTATCTCTGCTATCTCTTGCTGTTTGATAACACCAGTGAATGTAACTCCAAGATCCTTAAGTTCCTGACTCTTTGCGAGTTGTGCTACAGTGTTTTCCTGCTCGTCTGGTGCAGCACCTTCACGAAAGCGGTAGTAACCACCTATGATCGTAAGGCGAGCTTCTGGGATCCTTTTCTTTATCTCTGGCCATATGTCTTCTACGAGCGGTATCATACCCTTGGTAGCTGAAGAGTTATAGACGAAGTGGTTCGGATCCTTCTTACTCAGATCGACTTCAGGGATGTGACATACAGCTCCGTTACGAGTTTGAAAGATCTTTTTCTTAAGGACTTCGAAGTTTCTCTTTGGGCCGTGAGTCGAGTTGAGTATGTAAGTCGTGTGCCAGTCAGATAGAGTAAAGATATGATCTATCTTTCCATCCATGACGAGCTGTTCCATTATCTCGTCACCCTCTATGAAGGTGTCATGAAGCCAGAGTATCTTCTTACAGTTTGCCCTGTGAATAAAGGGATAGTCGTTGTTTGCAAACGGAAGTATGCTTCTTGAGGAGATTACAACATCGTAATCTTCCTTGTGAGCTTTTGACTTCGTGTTGTCTATGTAACGAACGCCGTCATAGACTCCAGGTTTTGAATGAGACGCATCAATGCAGTTATTGAAAACTGTAACGTCGAAACCTATAGCGGCCAGTTCCTTTGACATATATATGACGGCCGACTCGGATCCGCCTAGACCTTGCTTCTTTAGAGTGTCACCGTCATAGCATAGACCAAGCTTGTCTATAATCGCAATCTTCATAATATAGTATCCTCATAGTGTAAAACAAAGCTGTTATGTTGGATTATTTGTAGGTCCGTAAATAGGCCATACTATATTATACGGATCTTCTTGATTTGTAATATTCCTTAGTTCTTGAATATATTTATCAAGTTCTTCAATGTTGTCTGTAGTTTCTAGACCCAGCCTGATTTCACTAAAGTATCGGTTTACACGCCAATCAACACTCGCAATTGTCCCATCCCTAAGTTCTCTTATCTTATTCCACGCCCGAGCAATTTTAGTTGTTTCGTCTATTACTTCAACTACCCAGTTATCGCCATCCCATCTTAAGACATCGTCACCACTCACTATAGGCGGTTCTTCTACTAAAATATACCCAGCGTCTAGTATCTCTTCTTCTGTAAAAGACGATTTATCGGTTCTCGTAGAGCCGTCCGATAACCTAATCCTGTTTGGTAATTCATTTGGGTATTGTTTTTTATATGAATATAGCATCATCGTTTCTCCAAATTTACAATTTAGTTATGGTTACGGAACCGTGGCTAGCAGAAGTCTGCGCGGTGTACACGTAGGTTGCAGCCGATGAGAAACTTCCACCGCCTCCACCATTTCCCATATCGTTACAAGAACATGTATTGAGGCCGCCGCCACCGCCGCCGGAATAACCACCACCTCCACCGCCAGCGTAACTATTTCCTGAGCCTCCGCCTCCACCAAAACCCCCATTACCAGAGCCATGGCCAGTTCCGCCGGAAAATCCGTTTGCGTATGGTTGCGCGGCTTGAGGCTGCCCATCAGTTTCGCCGCTAGTGAGAATGCCTGCGCCTCCAGCTCCTCCTTGCACGCATGATCCAACCTGACGAAATCCGCCGTTACCGTTAGTTCCACCTAATCCGCCTGTAGTTCCGCTACCTTTATTTCCGCTAGTTGAATCCGGCGCGTTTCTTAGTGTAGGGTCTCTATTAGAACTGTTATTAGAACCACCTCCACCGCCGCCGGCAGCAAGAAGACATGTCCCAGTTTCTGTAAACACAAATGAGCTACCGCCGCCACCGCCATCCAAACCGCAGCTGCTTGTACCTAATCCAAGACCTTGCTGACCAACGATAATTTGAATCTTTTGACCTTTTGTTAGCGAAAATGTAGAAACCATTCTTGCACCGAAACCAGGAGTTCCAAATGTACCTTGACCAATACCCCCTGAAGCACCTATTGCAGATATTTCATAGTTACCTGCATCCGGTACTGTCCAAAGTTGGTATCCCTCAGTCACTACGTTAAAATACGCCGTGTCAGTTAACCACGGGTTCGCGCTCGTATTATATCCTGCTATACAATTTGCTAAGGTAGGCCCAAATCTTCCTGTTATGCCTACATTCGTAAACGTAAAAGAACTAAAATCGTATAATGCTTGTGGTTCTGGGTTTCCTATTGAAGTATCGGTAACTGTAAAATTTTCTGATGTTCCAATTAATTCGCTATTATATCTAATAGTTATATTGAATACTTCCGTGCCTTCTGTGAGCAAATCTGCGGATATTTCTATCTGCTGGATTTTAAAATAGTCAGAAGTGACGCTAAAATTTCCACTTAATATATCAAAATCCGTCGGTGTTATAGCATTACCTGATACAAGATTTAGTTCCCAAGAAACGGTCTCTCCTATATCTATACCAGATACATATATAGTTGCAACTAACGTATCGCCTTCGTTAAAAGAAATTCCACTTAACTCAACACGAGAAGAAACTCGCGTGTTAGGCCATGAGTTTTTTAACTTCCCATTATATTGATCAAAGGTATCAAATAAACCGCTTGCAGCATCAAGTCCAGTTTGCGTTTCCTTACCAATTATTCCACCATTTTTAGTCATATATACACCTTATAGTAAAGTTATTTCAACTTTTCCTTGGTTGCTATTAAAACCAGCCGTATTAATCTGATTTGCTCCATTGTTATAAGAACCGGCGCCTCCACCAGCAGGCGTCGCATTACTTCCGTTACCGCCCGTGTAACCACCACCGCCACCGCCAGCACCCTGTGAGCACCACTCACCGCCACCTCCGCCGCCAAAGCCACCAACATCATTTACACCGGCGCCTGAAGCAGTACATGTTCCGGCAACTCCACCGTAAAATCCATTCGCGGGGCTTTTTCCACCTGAGTTTGCACCACCTTGACCAGAAGCACCGTCAGAACTGAAACCAGCACCGCCAGCGCCTCCGGTTGCGCCGCTATTGTTTCCACCTTCTCCTATAAAAGGTACGGGGAAAGTTGCGCCAGGAGTAGCAGATGTAGTACTGTTTCCAGCACCACCATTATTAGTCCGTTGACCTCCGCCTCCACCGCCTGCTATTATTAATATGTCGCTTTCAGTAAATCCCGTTTCTTTTAACACAAAAGAACCACCGCCCCCGCCGCCGGATTGTCCTGTAGACGTTCCTCCGACCTGCCCAACAACTATTCTTAATTTTGAGCCCGCTTCTAGATCAAAGTCTCCTTCTATCTTGGCACCAAAACCACCGGATCCGGAACCAGTCTGGCCTGCGAAGCCGCCTTGTGCTCCATAAGCAACTATTTTATACGTACCGCTTGCAGGAACTGTCCAGAGCTGAATGCTGTCTGTTGAGTTAAAAAATAGAGTATCGTTAAGCCAATCGTTTTCAACTGTATTATAATTACTTAAAAGAGTTGCGAGTGATGGTCCCAATCTTCCAGATACTATACCACCGCTCGTAAACGTAAAAGTCGTGAAACTGTATAGTGAACCGTTAGATCCTATTAGCGGCAAGTTATCGAATCTATTTCCGCCTACGGTGCCTATATAGTTTTGGTTCTTAAGATAAAACCCCATTAAGAGATTTCCTCATAAGAACAGATAGCTTCTAATCTGGTGTTTGTGCTCGCAGAAAGTCTAATACTGTCGTTTTCTTCTAGATATATAGAAGTGTCTTTAGAAATAAGAACTAGAGTAGAATCTGCAGGAACTGAGATTGTAAACGCAAGACGAAAAGACGAACTTTGATTCTTAAAAAGGTCAGCTGTTATGTCTGCGACGTCAGTTCCGTTTATGTTTGATACAACTAAAGAGTTGATTTTGAATATCTTTCCCGACCCAGATGAATTCGTTACTATAGCTGTTTGTGTAGTAGAAACAGCCTGACCAGCAACCTTACCTAAAATCGTTGATACGTTTACTATGTTTGGATTTGCCATGTTTTTTCCTTACCCAAAAACTATTGCCATTGCGATTGCTTTGCCAGTCGTAACACCAGCACCTTGCGATCCGGTAAAACCAGCACCTTGCGATCCGGTGAAACCAACCTCACCTCTAAAAGTACTTCCTTGAGACAAAAATGAGCTTAGTGGTACAGACATAATTATTTACCCTCTATCTTCGTGTTTAGCTCTTTTATCGATTCAATCAAGAACCCAATAATTGCGCTGTAGTTTACAGACTTATAGTCGCCGTTGGTTACGATTTCAGGTATCACACTTTCAACTTGCTGCGCCGAGACACCAAAAGAAGTTCTGTCAGTTTCAGTCCACTTGAACCTAATGCCATCGAGCTTCATTACGATTTTAAGAGCATCTTCTATCGTATTTATTTCCGTTTTAAGTCTAATATCAGATAGAGAGTTTATCTCTGTAGCTGATAACGTGCCATTACTAGCATCAAAATAGAGCCTGCTCGTTGTAACCTTTGCTGTTTGGTTTGATCCGGACGCGCCTACCATGACTGGGTATAGGGTATTAGTTGCAGTGTCATCCGAAGCGTTTATAGTTGTGCTAGGACCTACTGAGCCAGTAAATCCAGTAACCCCTAGTGAGCCAGTAAAGCCTGTTACTCCTCGCGATCCGGTGAAGCCTATAGAACCAGTAAAGCCTATAGAACCAGTAAAGCCTATAGAACCAGTAAAGCCTGTTACTCCTCGCGATCCGGCGAAGCCTACTGCGCCTTGAGATCCAGTAAATCCAGCACCTTGCGATCCGGTGAAACCAACCTCACCTCTAAAAG